>Ga0123353_10004121_pt1 | contig 18634 bp, 14 predicted proteins | sample TergutLab28metaG_3_FD_92763 | JGI IMG/M metagenome (GOLD analysis project Ga0123353, IMG submission 92763) | Labiotermes labralis P3 segment gut microbial communities from Petit-Saut dam, French Guiana - Lab288 P3 | ecosystem: Host-associated > Arthropoda: Insects > Digestive system > Gut ... | reverse complement strand
GCTGTTTCTGCTTTGCTGTGACCCTCGTTCCAATAGTCCATTGCCCGACGCCGTAATTCTATATCATAACTCATGATGCTATTATACCATAGAGGAAAACCATTTTCAAGTGGTTTGACTATATCTCCCCGCCCGCTTTTTCCCGGCGGGCAGGCGCGTTCATCACTTTGTAGCGTACGGTGGCGAACTGAGGGCGCGTGCGCGGGGTGACGATCTGCGCCATGATGTTTCCGCCGAAGGCGGGGCGAATCTGTATCAAATCGGTGTCCCGTAGCTCCAGCGAGGTGCAGTCGGCGGTGAGCCCGGTGTGAAAGCGCGTGGCAAGGCGCGGGGCCAAGCTTCGCCCCAGCGATGTCGCGCCCACAAGCACAACCGACGGCCTCGTGAAACGGATGTAATCCTCGACACAGGCCGCGTAAGCGTCCGCTCGGAAAAAGCACAGGGCGGGGTCGTCATATACGGCGATCTCGCTCACCCCGTACTGCCTCAGTTCCTGCGCGTATGCGGCCAAAAGATTGCCCACCAGCACCGTTTTTACTTGATAACCCACAGGTTTGGCAAGTTCCAGCGCCTTGCCGATCAGCTCTAGGGTCACCGGGTGCAGCCGCCCGCCGGAAACCTCGGCAACGACCAGGATATCACGCCACAGCGCCTTATCCACTGTCTGTGCCCGCGCCGCCAGCCGGAGGATGGCTTGCCGCGGGCAATGCGAAATGCAAAGGCCACAGGCTTTGCACGCCGCGTTCGGCTGGGCTTTGCCGCTGCACAGCTCAATCGCGCCGAAGGGGCAGTGCACTGCGCAAAGGCCGCAGCTATCGCACTTGTATTCCGAGAAGATGATCTGTTCCAAACTGCGCCGGCTCCTTCTACAAGAATTTCCACTTTGTAAGCGCTTCGAACAAATGCCTGGCGCTGTCCGCGCCCGTCCATATCTCACGATTCGCTCCATCCGGCGGCGGGAAGATTCGCTCTACCTGCGTCGGGCTGCCCGCCAGGCCATAATGGGCCGGATCGGTGTCCCAGAACGCGTCCAGGCCCAGAACGGTGACCGGCTTGCCGCGCACTTGGGCTGCCCGCACCAGCGACGGCAGGCGCGGAACATAGATATCCTGCTCCACTGTGATCAGGCAGGGGAAGGGCATCCATACGGTCTCGACGACGTCTTGCAATTGCTGTTCCACACAGACGCCGCCTTCTCGCGGTTCCACGCGGGATACCCATGCCGCGTGAGGGATGCCCATATGTTCGGCGATCGCCGGGCCGACCTGCGCGGTATCGCCGTCCGTGGTTTGCTTGCCGCAGAGGATCAAGTCAAAATCGCCTGCGCACCGGATGGCCTGGCTCAAGGCATAACTTGTCGCCAATACATCCGCGCCGGCCAGACGGCGGTCGGAGAACACATATCCCTCGTCCGCGCCCATCCAATAGGCTTCGCGGATGATGGACTCCGCTTGCGGTGGACCCATGGTTCCTACGACGACGCGACCGCCATGGGCCTCGCGCAGCCGCAGCGCGGTCTCCAGCGCGTACAGATCATACGGGTTCATCTTGCTGGCGACGCCGTCGCGGAGGAGCACGCCGGTTTTCTCGTCCACCTGTACCTTGTTTGTGGCGGGCACTTGCTTTATGCAAACGAAACTGTTCATCATATATGCTGTACTCGCTTTGCCTGAAACTCATCGAGCGCCAACTTAAAGATAGTCACATGGATGACTCTGTCATCGGTGAGGGGGGTTGGGCGGTATAGCGGATTATACCTGCGGAACTTCCGCATCATGTTGCCTAATATCATTCTTTTTTCGTTGAAATCCGTGACGTATTCTATTGTACCTGTTCCGACGATGCTTTCCCATTTCACCGCATGCCTTTCGGGAGAATCGTCTGGGTTTAGCCTATACTCGCAATCTACCTCAAAGCACACGAGTGGGTTTTTGCTGATAATGTCGATCTTCCTTCCCTCGGAGGCGCCATGAAAAAACAATGTGAGAACATCGTTGTCAAACGTATACCCATAGTTCATCGGTATGACGTATGGTATGCCGTCTTCCGAAAAGCCAAGCCTGCACCTTTCACAACGGTCAAGGATCGTTGTGATCTCTTCCCTGCTGGTTACCAAACCCTCTTTCTTTCGCATTTCTCTTGTTTTCATGTGGTCATTCCCTCCTGAATTTTTTGCTTTGACAGCAGGCGAAAGCTTAACAAAATGGCGGTAACAGCAAAAAAACCGCCTATGATAAACATCGTACTATATCCATAATTGTCGATGACCGCGCCCAGGGCATATCCGGAAAAACTGAATGGAATGCCGATGCAGGTTCCTATAACTTGGAAAACTGAGCGCTCCTCGCTAGGCGCGATATCAATGAAATAGTTTAAGTAACCAAACCAGTTGTTCATCGCCAAGCTTGCCAATACGCATGTCGCAAACAGCCAGGCATAACCAAGAATGGGAAAGAATACGAGGGATAGAGCCATGCTTAAGGCGATGAATACGCCGATATTGCAGAGCAGAATATTTGTTTTGTTCCCTAAACGACGGCTGGCCTCTCCTAGCAAAATACCGCCGACAAGCCCACCCATGATGTTGGCATATACCAGCCACGAAACCTGTGTTTCGGTCAGGCTTAGCGCACTTGCCCCAAACACCATAATGAACGAGATGGATGAAAATCCGATGAATGAGGGGATTCGCGCAAGCAGTGCGTGCCGAAGATGCTTGTTGTGCCGGATGATAGACGGAATCCGAGCATAATACTGGCCGACGTGCAGTTTCTTTGGATGCAGGACAGGATTCGGATCCCGGACAAGGCGAATGAAGATGAGGGATAAGAGCAACACAGCGCTCGCCAATACGAAAACCATTGCGAAACGGTGATGATCGCTGAGCGTAGGCGTAGCGAGCAGCCAAGTGAGTGGAAGACCGGTTAGAAGGGACGCAATGCCGCCGATGGTGACCTGCATGCCCATCATGTGGCCACGAAGCTCAGGTTTTAATGCCCGCGTGCACAGTTCGCCCCAGGGTGTACTCATGAAACCATCTAAAAACCAAAAAAACGCAAATAGAATCAGGAAAATACCGACCGACCAATGACCGGCAATCCAAAGAAACAGAGGCAAGGCCATCAGAAGTGGAATGACGCGTTGGATTGCCATGGCTTTGAACAGAAACTCAGGCAGTTTGCGTATGGAACGGGCATACGGCGCGCTGAATAACTGGCCAATGAGAAAGAACAGAGCCTGTATCGTAACGGCAAGACCGATCAATGTTTTTGATCCCGTCATGGCATTGATGAAAAGCGCGACAGCGCCATTCGTAGCAAGAACAACCGTACCGCCCATAAAACAAGCGCCTTCAAAAGCCAACGCCCAATAGTTACGGTTATGCCTATTCTTAGACTGTGCATTCATCGGTATATTCCTAACCTTACCTTTGCTGTTTTTTGCGCCTTTGGATTTTTATTATACGCTACTTCAGCTTGCTTTTCTAGTTTTGGTTTGTGGTATAATCGTGATGGAACTTTTCTTTGGCATATCCGTCTATTTCGGTAGGGTGCAAAAGCAGGAATGGAGGGCTGAAAATGGTAGTGCGGTTCAAGAAAGCAGTGGTGTTCACCGTTATCATGGCGCTGATTGCCGCGTTTGGCGGCGCATGCAATCCGGCGGGGTGGGCGGCGCATGCCACAAACCCAATCGAGCCTGGGACATGGGCGTTCTATTGGTACTTGTGCGGAAGCAACTTGGAGACGAACTACGGTTATGCTACGGATGACCTTTTGGAGATGCTGGAAGTACCGTTGCCTGAGAATGCAGTGGTTGTCATCCAAACAGGCGGAGCGGAAAAGTGGCAAAATGAAGTGATCGAAGCCGATAAGCTGGAGCGTTACGTGTATGCAGGCAATGAACTGTATTTCGCCGAGGCGCTGCCTTCGGCTAGTATGGGCCGGTCCGAAACACTGGCTGATTTTCTACATTATTGCAATGAGAACTACCCTGCGGAGAAGCAAGCGCTCATCCTTTGGGATCACGGCGGCGGCAGCATATGGGGCATGATGCATGATGAACTGTATGCATACGATTCCCTTTCGCTGGACGGATTGCGCGCCGCTTTGGAGGCTGCGCCCGCCGCGTCAGGAAAGTATGAAATGGTGGGAATTGACGCTTGCCTGATGGCTACGGTGGATGTCGTGGAGATTCTTCAAGGCAAAGCGCGCTACCTCGTGGCATCGGAAGAACTCGAACCCGGCATCGGCTGGGATTATACGGGGCTGTTCTCCGCGCTGGCGGCGGACCCATCCATACATGGCGCGGAGCTGGGAAAAGCGATATGCGATACTTATTACGCCGCCTGCGTCGAGTACGACGCGGGATTTCGCGAAGTCACCCTCTCGGTGACCGATTTGGATCGTGCGGAGGCGCTGCTGGCCGCGTACCATGCCATAGGGGATGAGGCGCTGCTGTTCGCGGTAAAGGAAAGGCAGTCCTATATCAGCGCGTTTGGCCGGGCGGCCCGCAATTCGCTGGCCTACGGCAAAAGCGGCCAGGAGATGGATTATGAAATGGTCGACTTGGGCGACTTGGTGGCAAACGCGGGCCATCTGCTTCCGGGCAACGGGCAGGCGTTGCTGGACGCGCTAAACGATTGCGTAATCTATCAAGTGAGGGGCGAATACCGTGCGAAGGCCAGCGGCCTGACCTGCTACTTCAGCCTTTCGGGAGATCAGCATACGGCGGCGGAATATCAAAGGCTGCGCACAAACGTTCCTTTCGCTTATTATCATGAGTACGCGTTACAAGGCGAACTGTCCGATGAAGGCCGGGCTTACGTGATGGACGTTGCCCAGCAAAAAAATGAACCTTCGCCGCAATTCGAGGCCTTACCCCAAACAAACGAATTTGGGTTGGACGGAGTCCCCGCCTACATTGGCGACGACGGATACTGGCAAATCGACGTAGGCCCGGACGCGGCATCCAATCTGTCGGCTGTTTTTATCAATCTGATATGGGTTGAACCCGAGAGTGGGCTTCAGGTAGTATGGGGCTCAAACAGCAGCCTGCTCGCGGATTTTGATGCTGGTGTATTTTCCGAGCGCTTCAACGGCGAGTGGGGTTATATTTACCTGGAGCCGGAAGGCTTCGTAAATCCCGATTCACCCAACGCAAACCTTATGCAGGTATACATGAGCCCAATCAGCGTCGACGCGGAGCGCGGCATGATCGTGTATGAGGTGCCGATCGAACTCAACGGCGAGGAGCATTCGCTGCATGTAGGCTGCGTCTTGGATTCGGACGGCAGCAGGGCGTACGAAATCCTCGGCGCGTGGAAAACAGGGGATGAGCAGATCAACGCGGCCAGCAAAACATACCGCCAGCTTGTTCCCGGCGATGTGGTGGGGCCGATACAGTGGCTGAGGCCCTTTGACGAAGACGGGTACTATGACGATGCGAAATGGGCGGTTGTGAGCGGGGTTGTTACCGAAAACACGCACTTCGCCGAGAGAAGTTTGGGGGACGGATATTTTGTGTTCGTCTTCGAGATGTACGACTATGCGGGTAACGTGTATTACTCGAACCCGGCGGGATTCCGGGTAAGGGACGGCCGCATGCAACGTTTGCCGGAGGGCATCCGACCGATGGCCGACTCTCAGCCGCCGGACAGCATCGCCGCTCATTATCTCCGGCGGCACAGTTTCTATCACGACGGGCGCGACGAAAATATACCCTATCATACGGTGATCGTTTCGCCGGATCAGTATGCCGCGATGGCGGAAGTCCTCGGGCTACAGAACGGGCATTCCGGAGACACCATGGGGGGCGGTTATACGATCCAGATATACTCGGATTCCATGGATGTTGACGTTTACGCGGGCGCGATTGAAGTGTATCTGAAGGGGGAGTTTTTTGCCGCCGAGACCATATACCATCAGCGCGATATCGTGTTCAGGGTAACAGAGATCATAGACGTCTGGTAAAACCGCCACGAACAGGAGGAGGGTTCATTCGATGAAAAAGGTAGTATCGCTCGCAATCCTATTGCTGGTTTTGTCGGCAGCTATTTATTTTCCGGCGTATGCCACAGATGAGGACGATGCAGACGAGTACGAAATCCTGTTCAGCGAGGGCTTCGCCTATGCCTTGAAGGATGGGCAGGCGATCATTCTCGGTAAAAGTGACAGCAGCAAATTTGAGTGGCTGTTCGATGATGACGATGACGACGAGTATTATGACATAGTGGACGACTTGTTTGACGACTACGACACGGACGACGATGACGAAGAGCGGCCGCTGGTGATACCAAGCCGGATAGATGGATATCCTGTCGTCGCCATCGGTGATGAGGCGTTCCTTGAAACGCTTTATACTGCTTATATCCTATCAGAGGGCATCATTAGCATCGGTGATTCCGCTTTTGCCTACTGCTATTACTTCGACACCATCGTCATCCCAAGGGGCGTTATGTCCATTGGCGAGAGTGCATTCGCAAACTGTGAAAAGCTGAGTAATGTTGTGATTCCAGACAGCGTTGCCTTCATCGGTGACGGTGCGTTTGGTTCGGACTATGATGATGGCTGGTCCGGCACGCTCGTGGTGGTCAAGGGCAGCTATGCGGAAAAATACGCCCAGGAGAGTGGATTCACTTACGTATATGGTGAACCGAGCGGTTCTTTTAACGGCGGCGCCAGTGCGCTGGCGGTTGATAACCTTGCTACCCGAAGCGGCCCCTCCACCCAATACAGGGAAACGGGGATGTACAATGTGAAGGCCGAGCGGGTTCGGGTGATCTCTCTCGCATATGATGGGAGCGGCGTTTGCTGGGTGCAGTGCGAGGTTGCCTATGGAAGCAAACTGCGGCGCGTCTATACAGGTCTGAAGCGCTTCGATACCGCCTCCTTCGATCTTTACGGCGTGCCCGAGGAGGGAAAGCCGGATACGCAGAACAAGGTTAACACTACGTCCAAGGCCATGTATGGCCCGGGCGACGGATATGACACATACGGCAGCCTGACGGTGGATAAAGGCCAAACCGTGACCGTCATCTCCATCGAAAACGGTTATGCCCAGGTGGAATGGACGACCTCAAAACAGTCTTATCGTGCGTGGGTTTCAATCGACACCCTGGATTATTGAGCATGGACGGCACAACCTAATCGAAGCGGAGGGTGAAGCGGATTTGCCTTGGTACGCGTGAATGCAGATGAGTCACTTTCGATGGTAGCCTTGGATAGGAACGGCCGTGTCAGTAGAGATTACACGATCTCTCCCCATACCAGGGGCATATTGACAGCCGGAGAGAGCGTTTTTATGCTGGGCAACCAATGGATCATTGATGAGGAGGACGGACAAGAAGACGAGGGCTTGCCCTATCTCTCGCGGCTGGACAGCGAAGCCGGACTGCTCTGGTCTCGTGCGTATCCGCACGACTACACGTTTTTACGGTTCGAAAAGGCCGTCTATGTTATGGATTCCCTGGTTATATGCGCAAATGCGCGGGATGACGGGGGTGAAACCGAACTCGGTGTGCTGTATCGGATGGATTTGGACGCACACGCTTAACGATGGGGAGGCGCTTATCGATCTCATCATGGACGACGGTGTAATGGCGACTCACATTTTGCCTGTGCGGGGCGGTTTTCTTTGCGCGGGATACAGGATCTTTAGGGAGGATTCCGGGCTGCTGAACATTGAATGGCTCCTCTTGCTGGACCGGGAAGGAAACGTGAGCGCGCAGGACAACACGCCCGATATCAGCAATGATTGTACTCAACTGGCCGGTATGGCGAACGGCACGGAGGGGAAAGCGCTTCTGTACGGAGTTAATTTTGAGGGGATGCAAATGCATGAAGAGTGGGAAGAAGGCGATTTTCCAGGGAACCCCTTTTGCGTGATGCTGGACTTTCCGAATGCGTATCAGTGATGCCAATTATTAAAAAGTAACAATATGTGCAGCCTTGTTTGACACCCGTTGCGTGAAGTAGTAAAATAAGTGCATGATACGCTCATCTTTCCAAACGCAGCACTGCATATAGCGGCAAGAGGGGACTGGGGCATGAAAGAAAAAAAACGACTTCACTTCGGCGTCATATTCTCCACCTTGGATGATGTGTGTCAGTATGATGTTTGGAAAGGCATTGTCGAACATGCGTGTAAGCACGATGTCCATCTGACGGCGTATTTGGGAACGCATGAGACCAACACCGACGTATTTACCTCGCATTTTCAGACTTGCTTTCATACCATAAAGAATAGCAAGTCTTTAGATGGAATCATTATGCTTTCCGGGTTTATTGCCGGCTCGGCGGGCATCGAGGAAGTAGAAAAATACGCCTCGGGAATTGCCGGGTTTCTTCCCCTTGTTTCCGTTTCGTACATCATACCCGGCGCCCGGTCGGTTTTAGCGGATAACATAGCCGGGATATATGACGCGGTCGAGCATTTGATACAGGTTCACGGGAAGAGGAACATTGCTTTTGTGAAGGGGCCGGAGGGGCATCCCGAAGCCGAGGATCGCTTTGAGGGATACAAAAGGGCGCTGGCGGCAAATGGGATAGCCTTCGACGAGAGATATGTTTTTCCCGGAAGTTTCAGTGTGTCAAGCGGGCGCCGCGCGGTGGAAAAAATGCTTGGAACACCAGGCATTTTTCCGGATGCGATTGCCGTATGCGATGACACCACCACACTAGGCGTGCTGAGCGCACTCAAAAAACAGGGCCTGGCGGTACCTGCTGACATCGCCGTTACGGGATTTGATGACGACAGGGATTCGGCAACATACATTCCTTCCATCAGCACGGTACGCCAGAACTTTTATGAGATTGGGCTGATAAGCGCGCAAGTGCTTTGGGACCAGGTGAATGGGAACCCGACGGAAGAGGTAACCTACGTCTCCCCGGTTTTTGTGGCGCGACAATCTTGCGGATGCTTGGATACGGCATTTTTGGACACAAAGACGGTATGCGAGGCAGATCGGGCACAAGCCGATTCCCTTGTTTCATATGTGTCGCGCAATTTTGCGTCTCTTTTCCAAACGGGTATTCCGAAACCCAAAATTAACGAGTGGGCTGTTGCATTAGCTCAGAAACTTAAAGATAGGCCTTTTTCCAATGACGCGTTTCTGAGCTTGCTTAACGAGTACATCGTTTACTCCAGCCAGTACGCAACAGATACTTTATTGTGGAACGAAGCGCTGAATATTCTTACGATGGGGGTTCAGCTTCACAGCGGCGAGGTTGAAGACGTACATACAGTTCTGTCAACGCTTGTTTTGGGCACGTCGCTTGTTCAGGGCTTCCGGTTCAAGGAAGGGAAAATCAGGGAAAATGCGATATACGATGAGCGAATGCTGCTCAGAAGAATATCAAGCAACTTGGCGTTGTTATTTGATATGGATACCTTAACGGCGGATTTGCATAAATCACTTCCCGCCCTTTTCATACATACCGCAATCATCGGTTTATATCAGCGCCCCGTTAAAAGCGACGACCCTCGCGCAAAAAGAACGATAGGCACGCTTATGGGGTTTGATGAAGGCACAGAATATAGCGCCAATACCAGCAATACCGGCCCTATCCTTTTTTCCGATTATTCGACGATTGGCGTATTCGATTTCGAGAGCCAGCGCCGCGATCTGATCTTTCTTCCGCTTTTTTTTGAAGACGAAGAGTATGGCATACTGCTCATGCCTTTTGACCCTAGGGTTTCTGTGGAAACATACGAGACGTTGCGCGTTAATATTTCCACTGCGGTAAAAGGCGCGGATTTGATTAAGGAAATCGAGTACAGGAATGATTTGTTGAATGCGGTGAATGGTGCGGCGGCCATCCTTCTAGAACCTGATATTGATAAATTCGAGGAAAACTTGGTTGCCGCGCTGGGTGTGGTAGCAAAAACACTTAACGTCAGCCGCATGAACATATGGAAAAACCACAGGATTGGCAATGAGCAATACGCGGCGATTCTGCACGAATGGAGGGAAAGCGAGGACTTAAAACCAGCCGATGAGATAACGGCCAACCTATCGTATAGTGGTGATTTCACAGAGTGGTGGGCCACGTTGTCAGAAGGGGAATGCATCAATAGTTTTGTGAGCGAAAGGCCACAGAGCGAGCAGGAACTCCTCTCTTTGCTGCAAATAGTGTCTATCATCGTTGCGCCAGTGATGCTAAACAATCATTTTTGGGGGTTTGTCAGTTTTGACGATCATTTAAAGGAGCGCAGATTTTCCGAAAATGAGGAAATGGTACTGCGCTCTGTCGGCAAACTGATAGCCAATGCCCTGCTGCGTCAAGATATGGCACGGAGCCTGCAATCCTCACTTGAGCAAGTAACGGAAGCTAGTAAGGCGAAAAGTGATTTCCTCTCCAACATGAGCCATGAAATGCGCACGCCGATGAACGCCATCATCGGCATGACAACCATTGGCAAAAAAGCAAAAAATCCCGACGAAAAGAATCATGCACTGAGCAAGATAGGGGAAGCATCCTCTCATTTGCTGGGCGTTATTAACGATATATTGGATATGTCAAAAATCGAGGCGAATAAGCTTGAGCTCGCCCTTGTCGAATTTAATTTTGAGCGGATGCTCCAACAAGTAATGACAGTCATTCATTTCCGTTTGGACGAAAAGGAGCAAAAACTTTCCGTAAAAATAGATAAAAAAATCCCGCGATTTATCATAGGGGACGATCAACGCCTGGCCCAAGTCATAACCAATCTAATGTCAAACGCGGTGAAATTTACGCCTGAAGGCGGAAATATTTGTGTGGAAGCCTCTTTGCTCAAAATAGTTGACCAAAGTTGCGAGTTGCGCATTGAGGTATCTGACAACGGAATCGGCATTGCCCCTGATATACAGGAGAAAATATTTGAAGCCTTCGAGCAGGGGGAAAGCGGAACAAGCCGTATATACGGCGGAACGGGGCTCGGGCTGGTCATAACCAAACGTGTTGTCGAGCTTATGGGGGGCAGGATTTGGATTGAATCAGAGCTTGGAAAAGGCGCAAAGTTTATTTTTACCGTAAAGATGCGGCTTGGCGAAAAGAACCCGCGCTCACTGCTCGACCGCAACATAAATTGGAGCAACGTGCGTATTTTAGCCGTGGATGACCATTTGGAAACCCGCGAGCAGTTTCAGGATATATTTAACGAGCTGCATATCCAATGCGATGTGTCGCCTGACGGCCAAGATGCCTGCCGTATCATTGAAGAGCAGGGCGATTATGATATGTATTTCATCGATTGCCATATGCCCCACATGGATGGGATCCAGTTGATTCAATCCATTAAATCCCGCGAGGGTAGCATCCCTCCCATCGTTTTAATGCTTACGGCGATGGAGTGGGAACAAATCAAAAATGAGGCTGTCGGTGCGGATAAGCATCTGCTGAAACCGCTCTTTTCCTCTTCAATCATTGATTGTGTGAATTATTTCCTCGGCACAACCTATACGCAGAACAAGGACTTAGAAAACACAGGGGGCCAGTTTATAGGCAAAAAGATGCTCCTTGCCGAGGATATTGAGATTAACCGTGAAATTCTTATCTCGATATTGGAGGATACGGGCATAGGAATAGACTGCGCCGAGAACGGCCAGGAGGCGCTGGATAAAATCGCGGCGGATCCCGAAAAGTACGACATTGTTTTTATGGACGTGCAGATGCCCAAGATGGACGGGTATGAAGCGACGCGTGCTATTCGGGCCCTGCCGGCTATGCAAGGCGTCAACCTGCCGATTGTAGCCTTGACCGCCAACGTTTTTAAGAGCGACATTGAGAGGTGTCTTGCGGCAGGGATGGACAGCCATCTCGGAAAACCGCTTGACATTGACAGGGTGCTAGAAACGCTCCGGAAATATTTGCATCTCAATTGAGGAGGTTCACCCAAACTCCTCTACCGCGTCTCTCATCGCCAGCACGTTTTCGACCTTGCAATAATTCGTGATGCTGTTGGCGCTGGACACGATGTAGCCGCCATTGTAGCCGATGGTTCTGATTCTCTCGGCCACCTCCGCCCGGACATCCTCCACGGCGCCGCTTACCAGCGTATGCCTGAGGTCAATGTTCCCGATAAGGCAAAACTTTGATCCGTGCGATTCTTTCACACTGCGTATGTCAAGAGCGCTAGGATCGATGGGGTGGATAGCGTCGATGCCAAGTTCGGCGATGTCGTCGAGGATCGGGGTGATCCAACCGTCGCTATGAAACACTGTGGGGATTTTGAGCCCTGCCGTCACCTTCTTTAGCCGGGGCATCGCGATCTCCCTGAAAAAAGAGGGCGAAAACATCATGCTCGAATTATAGGCTAGATCGTCGGTGAACCAGATAAAGTCCACGCCGCATGCCTGCAGCTTCAACGCCGCCAGCGCCGCCCATTCGGTATAGATGTCCAGTATCTCTTCGATCAGCTTTACATCGTCTGCAAGGGCATAGGCAAAATTGTCTATACCCATGCCCAGCAGCAATGGGTCAAGCCCGATATTGGTGGCTCCAAAAACCGCCCGCTCGGCTCCGCAATGATCCACATTTCGTTTTATATCATCATAATGGCTGTCGTCGCACGGATCACGCAGCGTGATCCTTTTCAGGTCGCTGCGGTTTTGCAAAAGCCCGCCGGTGATCATGCTCCTGCCCTCCGGTGAAATGTGGCGGCGCACAAGGATTTCGGGATAGGCGCTCCCCGCGCTGACCCCGTCCAGATGCAGGGCCTCGGCCAGCTCTTTGGGGCCGTAGTCGTCCATTCCTGTTACGGCCCGCCCAATCGCCTCATCCACGGCAAGCTCCATAAAGGGCGTTCTGTCGGGCTTTTGCCGTTTTAGCGCTGATAATACCCGCTGCTTAGCGTTCATCATACTTGCCAATCTCCCTCGCTTTGTCCAGATAAAAGTCCATGCTTTCAAATGAAATGCCGATGGCCTCCGGGCTTCCATACAGGTTGTACATCAGCCCTCCGTCAAAGCGGCCAAGTTTCTCCTTGAGGTTGCGTGTCTCAAAAAGAATCCTTTCCTTGTTGCCCAACGGAAGCGTCGTCTGGATGTCGGGCGTGGTGGAAAAGCAGATTTTTCCTCCGGCATGCTTGGAGAGCCAGTCCACGTCGTACACGTTGGGCTGATGCAATTCGATGACATCCAAGCCGCATTCGATAAGGTCTGGAATGATTTCGTTGTTCTTTCCGCAACTGTGCATGTAGGTGATCAAACCCAGTTCCTTTGCGGTTGTGAAAAGCTTGGCGTACCAGGGTTGAAAAAAAGCTCTCCACATGGAAGGGGAGATCATCAGCCTGTCCTGCAAGCCCCAATCATCCCCGCCCCATACGCCGTCCACTCCGGCGTTGGCGTATCTGTGGATCAACTCGCAGTTGAAATCCGCCACTTGATCCCCAAGGGTACGGAATAGCTCGGGATCATCATAGAGGAGGGCAAACAGTTCTTCCATGCCCACGAGATAATGGAGCCTTTCAAAAATAAAGCTGCCCACTCCGCCGAAGATAAATAGATCGGCTTCTTTGTACTCCTTTACCTTTTCGGCGACGCCCTCAAACCGATCTTCGCCCGCCAGCTTTGGCGGCTGCCAGTCCAGGATGTCCCCATGGCTTTGCAGCGGATGCTCGGTCACCTGGCCCATGGTGGTGGTGTCTCCATCGATGCGCGAGAAAGCATAACCCCAATCCTTATCGCCCAGCCGCGCATTGACGACTTTGCATTCCGAGGCCGCATCGTATTTTCCGTAGCAGTATCCGCCGTTGATGGGGACGTGATCGGGTTTATCCCGCAATACGGCCTTGAGAAAATTCTCTCTGTTCGTCATTCCGTTCACCTCATATCTGTATTGTACCTCGGTTTTCAAGGAGATGCAAACAAAGAAATGGAGGAACCGGTGGAACTTTTTGTTCAATGATCCGTCTATATGTGGAAGATATGAATGAAGGGGGATTGTCCTATGCGCCGTTCGGTTTTGTTTTGGTTTTTGATCGCCATCATCCTGTTGTTGCTTGGGTTTGGCCTGCCAGCCCAGGCGTACATCCCTGTCGGAGACATGAGCGAGATTGACAGCATTGTGCTCACAGTCGCCCCATCCTACGGTTCGATTGAGGAACTAACGAACAGCGTGACGGTCATTCGCCCTACTATCGGAACCGTTCGCGTGCAAACGATTTGGCAAAAGGATGACACCGTGCAGCATCAGCAACTCTTTATTGCACAAAGCGAAGATGTAGCCGCGCTGGTCTCTTCCCTATACGAGCATGACTTTTTCGGCATGCCCGAATACTTCGAGACCGACGTATTGGACGGAGACTTTACATGGATTACGGTTAACCTGCGGGGTGGTGAATCCAAGCGTGCCGGCGGCCTTTTGGCGGAGGAATATGGCCCGGAGGGATTCATCGCTATCTGCAATGCCACGGACCAGGTTATGCACAACCTCCTTGCGTATCAGACGTATGCTGGCATGGCTAACAGCGATGACGCGAACGGCATCCGATTGGGGCAAGATATAAGCATAACCGTAGATGAAAACGAAACGACTCCCTATAGGTGGTTGCCTGTGCTTACGGATGAAACCGTGATGGAACTAGTGGGCGAAGCGTACATACAAGATCCAAATCCCCTTGGTTTGTGCGGCGTTGGCGGCAATCACCGTTTTGATTTCAGAGCCATTGGCGTCGGCGTATGCTCCATCGATATGTACCTGGTACGCATTGGCGATACGATCGAGGAGGCGGTGCAAAAAGAATCCTATATCTACGTTGTCGAAGAAGATCAATTTACCCACGCCCTTGCCACGAACCCGCCGTCGGAGGATACGCCTGTTTCTGTAAGCATAGGTGAAACAATCCAATTCGGCGGTTATAGCTGGCTTGTGCTGGAGGTGCAGGAGGGCAAGGCGCTGCTTATAACGGAGGAAATCATTGAAGCGAACCTATATCACCTGGAATTAACGGACGTCACATGGGAAACGTGCTTTTTACGGAGTTACTTGAACGGCATATTTCTGCGGAAATTCTCCGATGAAGAGCAAGAGCGGATTCTTGAGACATGCATCAACAACCCGGGCAATCTGTGGTACGGCACTCCAGGAGGCGCTGATACCAATGACAAGGTATTTTTGTTGAGCCTTGAAGAAGTAGACAGGTACTTTGGCGATAGCGGAGACTACCATAATGAGAGGCGGAAACGATGGCGCGTTAATGGAATTGAGGAGAATGACGACGGCTGGGCATTCTCCAACACCTACGACGGTGAACGGGAGGCAACCTTTGGGTATGGGCCTTCGTGGTGGTGGCTGCGGTCCCCCGGTAGCGTCCGTCCCGCCGCCGCCACCGTCAACGCTGGCGGAAGTGTCAACGTCAGTGGCCGCGATGTAGATACGATCCACCCTGACATGGGCGGAGTCCGCCCCGTTTTGTGGCTGAGCCTAGAGGCCGTTGAGAACATACCAAACGAAGCCGAGGAGCTGGTCGGCGCGTGGCGGACGATGGAAGATGACGGGGGATCCGTCACGCTGCTCCTCTATCCCGCCGACGCGTTCCGCCTGTACCGATATCATGCGGAGGCCGATGAGACGCTCATGCTGGAGGGCGTGCGTGTCATCGAAGGCGGCGAGATCATCGTTTCTGATATCCGGCTGGGCATTCTGGATTCGGATGGCGTATATACCCAGAACGGAGAGAAAGATACTATACGGTTCACATTCGTTCTGGAGCTGGATGGCGCACCGGTCCTTACGCTCACCGATGAAGAAGGGGGTACGATCACTCTCTATCCCGTTGATCTGGACGGCCCGGGTTAAACGCATGAAAGAATGGAGGCAAATATCATGAGAAAGGCCTTTACGCTTTTTCTGCTTTACGCAATGATTCTTAGTTTTTCAGGCATGGTGTCCGCCGAGGAAACGCCCTCGTTTGTTACGCTGCTGCAGCGGCTGACGCAAGCGAATATTGATATGATGAACCGTGACCGATCCGGAGACACGCCGCTATACAAGATCGACGACACACGCTTTGTCTCCGAGGAGGACGTCGCCGCGCTGGTGGAGGTGCTGGCCGTTCGAAACGCGGTTCAGCAGTCGCGTAACGGTGGCGCCAGTTTACTGCAGGCGCTGCTCTTTGCTGAGGCGGAGCAAACCGCGCGTGACTTCCTGGTACAGGAGTTGCTGCTAACTGTCAAGGCGGAGGAATTGGGCATCACGGACATCCAAAGCGACGCAATCTACTATATCCAGCAGGGATGGCTTGAGCCGGAACCGCCCACGCCCGACGCCTCAGACACCGATACGTTGGTTCGCCAAGGGCTGGTGCGCGCCCAGCTTTGGCGGAGCAGCCTGATGAGCGCCGAGGACACCGCGCTCCCTTACCAGAGGAGCGTCCCGCGGATCAACGCGGTTGTTGCCCAGCTGTATACGCAGTTGGAGGCGGAACCGCACCCTGCGCAATTGCTTAAAATGAATACCGAGGCGGGTATTCGCGAATATCTGGCGGGGGAGTGGCGGTTCTATGACACTGCATGCCTCGGGTATGATTCCTGCCGCATGGTCATTGACGAAGACTTGAACGTTGAGTTTGAGTTTTACAGCGGTCTCACGAATAAATTCAAAGGGGATTATTGCGGACAATTTTCTTTTGACAGAATATTCGCAGATGCTCATGAAGCGCCGGACCTGCTCTGCCTGGAGTTGTCCGGTGGCGGCATGCTGCAAGGAGGGGAATTCTTTTTCCTCCATCGGACGGTTTTTGAAGGCCGCCGCGTCATGTCGCTGTTCTCTGCGGGAAACGGTGGCTGTGTATTTGATTTGCTTGACCCGTCGGAAGAGGACGGGTGGGGCGTTTGCCCTATCGAAATACAATTTACCAAAGAAGCGGGGGAAGAATACCACCTTGCCCCTCGGCTTAACGCGGAGTTTTTTGCGGTTTGCTGGGGGTACAGCGATGCGGAAGAGGGCATTTGGCTTGACGACATCCATTGGCCCCTCCCCGGGCCCTACGACCCTGAACAAATAGGCTCGGATACCTGGTACCGGTATCTGACGGCCAAGTACGACAACGAGATGCCGGTGAGTGTTCTTTATGCTTTAGCAGATGATAGGGCGCTAATGAGCGACGGAGATTTGTGTCATGGCCAGGTGTATCGGGTAAAGACCAATGAACACGGCAAGATAGTCGATATGCGATTAGAGGAGTAAATTTCCGTATTTGGCGACTTCATCCTCCAGAATCTCCACATTGTGCGGCGGGTAATTCAGTCCCTGATCCGGGCAGCAGATGTATCCGCCTTCTTTGCCAAGCATATCGATGCGCCGGCGCGCCAAGCTGCGGATTTCGTGCTCCGTTCCGCCGTATACCACATCGCTGTTGACCGCGCCCTGCAAGACCAGCTTTCCTTTTGTGATCGTTCTCACTCTCTCCAGATCATTTGCGCTCGCTTGGACGGGGTTCAATATGTTTACGCCAAGGTTGATAAAGGTATCGATCATGGGCTCGATGTACCCGCAGGAATGAAAATTGATCACGACGCCCTTATCTCTGTAAAAAACGAAAATGCGCTCATATTCCGGCAAAATGAACTCGTTGAACAAGTCCATGCCGAGTAGCAGCGAGTTTTGCGTGCCGAGATCGTCGCCCATGTTGATGATCTTGCAGCCTGCTTTTATGTTATGCGCCGCAAGTTTGAGCTGGAAATCCATGATCCGATGGAACAGTTCCCTAACCAGTTCCGGCTCGGTATACAAATATACCATCAAGTTTTCCATGCCGACGAGGAAGCTTGCTTTTTCCCAGATGAGGTTGTTGTTTGCGCCGCTCAATATACGACCGTCGGTTTTTTTTGCCCCGTCGTAGATCGGCACGGTGTACTTTGGATCGTTCAGATCCGGGAAAGCGAAGCCGTCGAGTTTTGATAAATCGGCGAGGGGATGGTCGATGGGGAATCCCATGACGCCGTCAAATTCTTTCTTCCAAGTGACGCCCCACACATCGGTCCAGACTGTGCCGACTGGGCTGTTGTGGCTCTGTCCCTCGAAATTGTCGTGGTACGAGCCTACATATGCCACGTGATGATCGGGTATGCGCGACGGGATATATGCAGGTTTTCCGAACTTCACCAGGTTCCAAAAATTCTCGGTTTCGATCATATGACTTCCATTCCTTTCAAACGGATTAGCCCAACGCCGCATCCAGCACCATCATCAGCAGAAATCCCGCCATCACGCTCAGTGTCCCCACATGGGAATGCTGGCCCAGCTGCGCTTCGGGGATCAGCTCTTCCACCACCACATAGATCATTGCGCCCGCTGCGAAGGACAACAGCCACGGCATCACCGGCGTGATCCACATGGCCAGCAGCACGGCAATCACGGCAAATAGAGGCTCCACAGCGCCGGACAAACACGCCAGCCCGAAGGCTTTGCGGGGCGAGGCGCCATCCTGAAGCAGTGGAAGGGAAACCGCCGCGCCTTCCGGGAAATTTTGAATGCCGATACCAAGGGCCAACGCGAAAGCCCCCGCGTACATGGCGGATTCGTTGCCATGCTGGGCGGCTAAGGCAAACGCAAGCCCGATGGCCATGCCTTCCGGTATGTTGTGCAGCGTTACGGCGAGCAGCAACAGGGTGCTGCGCTTGGATTTGGACTGGGGGCCTTCTTTTACGTTT
>Ga0123353_10004120_pt1 | contig 18635 bp, 15 predicted proteins | sample TergutLab28metaG_3_FD_92763 | JGI IMG/M metagenome (GOLD analysis project Ga0123353, IMG submission 92763) | Labiotermes labralis P3 segment gut microbial communities from Petit-Saut dam, French Guiana - Lab288 P3 | ecosystem: Host-associated > Arthropoda: Insects > Digestive system > Gut ... | reverse complement strand
TTTTGCTCAATGGTAAAGGCGGAGAATATTTTTGATCATTTTTGCAGTAGAGACTTCATGCGATGAAACTGCTGTCGCGGTCATGCGAAACGGACGGCAGACGCTGTCGAGCGAGCTTTTTTCACAATCGGATACGCACGCGCTTTACGGCGGCGTGGTTCCCGAGATCGCGTCACGCAACCATGTTGCCGTCATCGGCCGGCTCGCGGAGCTTACGCTCCAAAAATCCGGCGTCGAAAAAGAAGACGTCGACGCAGTCGCCGTGACTTACTCTCCAGGGCTTATAGGCGCGCTGCTGGTGGGCGTGAACTTTGCGAAAGGTCTTGCAATGGCGCTCGGTAAGCCGCTTATACCCGTCCACCATATCAGAGGGCATATAGCTGCAAACTATATTGCTTATCCAGAGCTTGAGCCGCCATTTCTGTGTCTGATCGTATCGGGCGGCAACAGCCTCATAGCGGATGTGCGCGGATACACTGATATAGGTATAGTTGGCCGTTCCCGCGACGACGCGGCGGGAGAGTGTTTTGACAAAACCGCGCGTGTTCTCGGCCTGGGTTATCCGGGCGGGCCTGCTCTGGACAAGCTGGCCCAAGCCGGAGACGAATCGCGTTTTTCACTGCCCCGTCCTGTTATCGATGGGTTCCCATATGATATGTCGTTCTCAGGCCTCAAGACTGCTGTTGTAAACATTGTTCACAATGCCGGGCAAAAAGGCGAAAAGCTCGACAAGGCCTCGCTCGCTGCTTCTGTTTCCGCAGCTGTCAGCGACATCCTCGTACCGCGCGTCATGGCTGCCGCAACACAGCTCGGTCGCGACAGAATAGCTATTGCAGGCGGCGTCGCCGCAAACTCCCGGATCAGAGCAGACTTTATAGGCGCAGCCCGGGCTCAGGGGCGGACGCTGTTTATTCCGCCGCTCGAGCTCTGCGGTGATAACGCCGCTATGATCGGTTGCCAGGCATATTATGAGTACCTTGCGGGCGCATGCGCCGGTATGGACTTGAATGCTTACGCCACTATGGATGCAGATGAAGTATTCTATTGAGCCCTGGGAGCCTGGGATAATTAACCGCAGAATTTGACTTGACGCCCAATAATTGCTATAATTGCTTGTTTTTTGATACAGGGCATGGAGAGACATTATGTGGCTGGCTGATAAATGGGTCGATTATGAGCTGATAGATTGTTCCGGCGGAGAGAAGCTGGAACGGTGGGGCAGATATACTCTTGTGAGGCCGGACCCGCAATCGATATGGATGACGCCGAGAGAACACCCCGGCTGGCAAAACCCCGACGCACATTATGAACGGTCGCAGTCGGGCGGCGGCCGCTGGTTTAAGCGCGGCACACCTGAAAGCTGGCGTATCAGTTATGGAGAGCTTACATTCAATATTCGCCTGATGAACTTTAAACATACCGGGCTTTTCCCCGAGCAGGCCGTCAACTGGCAGTATATATCGGAAAAGATAAGCTCTTGCCGCCGTTCGGTAAGTCTCTTAAATCTTTTTGCGTACACAGGCGGCGCAACGCTGGCCGCCGCCGCAGCGGGCGCAAGCGTATGCCATGTCGACGCCGCGCGGGGCATGGTAGGGCGCGCGAAGGAGAATGCGGATATATCAGGCTTCGAGGATAAACCTGTGCGCTGGATAGTCGACGACTGCGCGAAGTTCGTTGAGCGCGAGATACGGCGTGGGCGAAAATATGACGCGCTGATCATGGATCCGCCGTCTTATGGCAGAGGGCCGTCGGGTGAAGTCTGGAAACTTGAAGACGGGTTGTACGACTTCGTGAAGTTGTGCGCCGGCGTGCTTAGCGACGAGCCGTTGTTTGTGCTGATCAACTCATATACAACCGGGCTTTCGCCTTCGTCTCTGACATATATAACACAGTCGCTGTTGGGCGGGCATGCGTCAAGCGACGAGATAGGGCTTCCGGTAACATCAAGCGGGCTGGCGCTGCCTTGCGGCGCGTCGTGCAGGTGGGAGCCATAACAGATCACGGGAAAGCGAAGTAACTCTTGGGCAATATCATAAGAACTGAAGATCTTGAGTTTTCGTATGCTTCGGCGGACAATGAGTCACCGAGGTTGGTTCTGCATGGGCTGGATCTTGAAATTGAAAAAGGGACTTTTATGGCTATTATCGGTCATAATGGTTCCGGTAAATCGACTCTCGCCAAACATTTCAACGCGATCCTGCTGCCGCAGGGCGGCTGTGTCTATGTAGATGATATGGACACGTCTGACGAGAAACTGACTATCGACATTCGCCGTCGGGTCGGCATGGTTTTTCAAAACCCCGATAACCAGATAGTCGCGACTGTCGTTGAAGAGGATGTCGCTTTTGCCCCGGAAAACCTCGGATACCCCCCGGTCGAAATACGGCGGCGCGTAGATGACGCACTGAAAGTAGTCGGCATGTACGATCGTCGCAGGCATGCCCCTCACCTGCTGTCAGGCGGTCAGAAGCAGCGCGTTGCTATAGCAGGCGTTTTGGCCATGGGTCCCGAATGCATCGTTTTTGACGAACCGACCGCAATGCTCGATCCCCGCGGCAGGCAGAGCATCATCGAAGTTATACGCGATCTGCGCGACAACCACGGCGTCACTGTAGTTCTCATAACACACCACATGGATGAAGCAGCCGACGCTGACAGGGTGATCGTCATGTCCGACGGCGACATTATAATGGACGGCAGGCCCCGCGAAGTCTTTATGGACATTGAAACTCTGCGCAGGGCGGGCCTCGACGTTCCGGAAACCACCGCGCTGCTGTTGGAGCTAAAAAAGGATGGATTTGACCTTACGCTTGACGCGCTGACGGTAGAAGAGTGCGCGGATGCGATCTATACGGCGGTAAAAGCGATTTAGCGCGGCCTTACGGTAAGCCCGGATAAACCCATTCATTAAAAAGGAAGAACCGTCATTGTCTCTGATCAGGACCGAAAAACTTACACATATATACAGCGCCGGAACGCCGTTTGAGCGGGTAGCGATACATGATATCGATTTCTCCGTTGAAAAGGGCGAGTATCTGGGCGTCATCGGAGCCACAGGCTCGGGAAAGTCGACGTTCATCCAGCACTTGAACGGCCTGCTGAAACCGACGTCCGGGCGCGTCTTTTTTGACGAATGCGATCTGCACGAGTCGAAGGAGTATACACGAAAGACACGTTTCAAAGTAGGGCTGGTTTTTCAGTATCCCGAATATCAGCTCTTTGAGTCGACGGTTTTTGAAGACATAGCTTTCGGACCGAAAAACATGGGCCTAAAGGAGCAGGAGATACGAGAGCGCGTCCATGAGGCTGCTGGTTTTGCGGGACTTGACAGCTCGGAGCTTTCCAAGTCGCCGTTTGAGCTGTCGGGCGGCCTGAAGCGGCGCGCAGCGATAGCCGGCGTCATTGCGATGCGTCCCGAGGCGCTGATACTCGACGAGCCTACCGCTGGGCTCGATCCGCGCGGGCGCGATGAAGTCGTAAGGAACATCATGGACTACAAGCATGCTCATAACGCGACAGTCATAATGGTGACTCATAACATGGAGGAGATAGCGCGATCCGTCGACCGAATCGTTCTGTTTGAAGAAGGCAGTGTAGTGATGGAGGGGACTCCCGCTGAAGTGTTTTCCGAAAACGAACGGCTTAAAGCGCTTGGCCTCACCGCTCCGAAGGTCACTTTGATCGCCGCGCGTTTACGCGCGCTGGGCTTGCCTGTCAGCCAGGGCATTTACACAATAGCGCAGCTAAGGCAGGCACTGCTCGGCATGACGGAGGAAAAGAAGCGGGGAGGTGACAGCTTTGCTTAAGGACATTACCCTTGGCCAGTTCTTCCCCGGCGATACTATCGTGCACAGGCTCGATCCCCGCGTGAAGCTGATCCTTACGCTCGTATATATAACCGCGCTGTTTATGGCCGGCGGCCTTCTGGCATATGTGTTGATGCTCGTCGTATTGGCGACATGCCTCTCTCTGTCGAGAATAAAGCTCAAAACAGCCGTTAAAGGGCTAAAGCCCGTTCTTATCATTATACTGATCACCGTTATTCTCAATATTTTCTTTTTAAGGGGAGACACAGTTTTATTTGAGTGGCGTTTTATTGTGATCACAAGGGAAGGCCTCATGTCTGCCGTGTACATGGCCGCCCGGCTTATCATGCTGATAATCGGCACGTTCCTTCTGACATACACAACGTCACCCATTGCTTTGACCGACGGTCTTGAATCAATGCTAAACCCTCTTAAGAAAATCAAGCTACCGATACATGAGCTGGCGATGATGATGAGTATCGCGCTTCGTTATATACCGGCGCTGATCGAGGAGACGGATAAGATAATGAGCGCACAGAAAGCGCGCGGCGCGGATTTTGAGACCGGCGGGCTTGTCAAGCGGGCAAAAGCTGTTTTACCGCTCATAATCCCTCTGTTTATAAGCTCTTTCCGGCGCGCTGACGAGCTTGCGATCGCCATGGAGAGTCGCTGTTACCACGGTGGCGAGGGCAGGACAAGAATGAAGATCCTGAGACTGGCGCCCAGAGATCTTATTGCCCTGCTGTGGGGCGCGATCATACTGACCGCAGTTATACTGCTGGGCAGGTGGGGCGGAGCGATCTTGAATTTTTAGTGCGAACACTCCACGATGAACGAAAACAAGCCTGGATTGCTTCGTGCGCTCGCAAAAACGGGAGACGAGGGTTGTGGATTACCACACGCGGGCGGATTGCCATCCGCCCCTACGGAGTCAATATATGTCGTGCATTGCTTTTCATAGCAAAAACGGGGAAAGAAAGTTGCGGTGATCATGAAAAACATCGCGATGCGAATAATGTACAGCGGCACCCGATATCACGGCTGGCAGGTGCAAAAAGATGAAACGACCGTCGCCGGAACACTTGAAGCCGCACTGACTCGCCTGTGCGACCATCCTGTGAAAGTGCATGGATGCGGCCGGACCGACGCCGGTGTACACGCGGAGTGTTACTGCGTTAACTTCCGTACATCGTCCACCATCCCGCCTGACCGGCTGCCGCTTGCAGTAAATACGCTGCTGCCTTCGGATATAGCCGTGCAAAGCGCTATCATCGCCCCCGACGATTTTGACTCAAACCTGTCATGCGTCAAGAAGGAATATACATACAGGATTTTCTGTTCACGTATCCGTGACCCGTTTCTCTCGGACAGGGTGTATCTTTATTCACAGAAGCTCGACATAGACGCTATGAAGCGCGCGGCGGAGCATTTCATCGGGACACACGATTTCGCTGCCGTACGTTCTGTTGGGACCGAAACAAAAACGACAGTCCGAACGGTCTTTTGGTACGAGATCGGGCAAAAAGGCCGCATCATAGAGCTGCGCGCCTGTGCCGACGGTTTTCTATACAACATGGCAAGAGCCATGGCGGGCACGCTTATATACGTGTCGGAGGGTAAAATTTCACCCGACGAGCTGCCGCGCCTGCTGGAAAAAAAGGACCGGCGTCTGGCCGGCCCGACCGTGCCGCCTGCGGGTCTGTACCTGACGAGGATCTGGTATGACGGCGAGGTTGGGCAATTGTTTACGTAATTTTCATTTTCTTTTGAGACAAAAAGTGGTATAATTACTAATTGCGATTGAACCGATGCGCTTGCTTCAGTTCGGTATACCCGGGAGAAATGCTATGGCCGTCGATGAAAATTCAAAGAAGTCCGGAAGATCAAAACGCAGATTGCTGGGTATCGTGTTTTCGCTCTTGTCACTCGCGGTATTGACATATATCGCAATCGCGCTGATCTTCGGATGGGACTTGGGTTTATCGCAACTGACAGGCTTTTTCAGCTCCCGGACGCCGGTCGAGGCGGTGGATGAGTTTCATTTTGACGTCGGTCGCAGCAGGGTGTTCGCCGACCTGGGCGGCTCCGTCGCAGCAGCCGGCACGCTTGGAATCCAGGTATTCAGCGAAGGCGGCTCCGAGACTCTGAGAGACCCGTTCAGAATGACCTCCCCGGCAATGGTCGCGACGGAAGGCAGGGCTGTCGCTTTTGACATCGGCGGTACCGCTGTCCGTGTTTTTAACAACACGCAGATAACCTCGGCTTTTGACGCTGGTGGCGCCGTCGTCTCGGCTTCGATCAATAATAACGGCTGGTTTTCTGTGTGCACACAGGATGGCGGAGCTTACAGGAGCATCGTGACCGTTTATGACAACAGGGGCCGTGACGTCTACAGGGTAAGTCTGGCAAGCGGATATGCTTTTTCCGCAGCGCTGTTTTCAGATAACCGGAGCCTTGCCGTCCTGAATCTGATGGATGACGGCAGCCGGATCGTATTTTACGATCTGAACCGGGACATCGCCGGCAACGAATTCTACTTTCCGGACAGACTGATATTCGATATGCGGTTTCTGCCGGGCGGGGATCTTCTCGCCGTATCATCCGACTCGCTTATCGTAGTCGACAGAAACGGCGCCGGCACGGAGCTCTATGCTTTCTCAGGAAGGCGTCTCGGCGGTTATGCGCTTGACGACGGGTTCATCGCGTTACATCTGCTTGATTACGGCGTCGGTTATCGCGGCAGGCTTGTGACCATCGATGTAGCTCAGGGGCGTCTCGGAGAGCTTGTCACAGACAAGGAGATCCTTTCGATATCATCGGGAGACGGGTATCTGGTTGTTCTCAGAAGCGACGGCCTTTCCTTTTACGACTCCGAGCTCAATGAGTACCCTCCGGTAAAGGATATGGCGTCCGCCGCGGGCACGACCGGGATAATATCGCTTGGCGAAGGAGCTGCTCTGGCAGCCGGCGACAATTCGGCAGTCGTGTTTCGAGTGGTTCGCGACTAGTGCAGCGTACACGAAATACCTGGCCTATTCATCCGCGTCATGTATTTGTGGAAGGCATACAGGGAGGAGCGCCGGACCTTGACAACGCTCGCAATTGATTTAGTAATAATTGCAATTGTTGCATTTTGTGGCTGGCGCGGATACAAAAACGGGCTTATCCGCGGTGTTTTTGGCGTTGTGGCGCTTGTTGTGTCGATTTTCGTAGCTAATATCGCCGCCGAAGCATACTCCGAGGAATTCACCGGAATGCTCAAGCCGTTTGTTGGAGGCCTCGTTGATTCCGCTCTCGTTGACCTTATTGACGAGGGTATAGAGTATGACCCCGACGAGCACGAACACGAAAACGAGTCCGGGGAATTCGGAGATGCATATAACGCGCTGCGTTGGATCGGGCTTCCCGAACCTTCCGCAGTCCGTATAGCGGAAATGGCTGTAGACCAGGATGACGAAGAGCAGTCTCCTGGTAGAACGCTTTCGGATTTGATTGCGGAAAATCTCTCCTCCGTGCTTGCTTATGTAGCGGTTTTCGCTGTTGCCTTCATTTTGCTGGCGATCATATTTGCCGTGATCGGCAACCTGATCGGGTTTGTGTTCTCCCTTCCGGGGCTTAAGTATCTTGATATAATCGCCGGTGTGCTGTTCGGGCTTGCGAAAGGGCTGATCCTTGTTTATGTTCTCGCCGCAGTTGTCAGATACTTTGGCTTGCTGGCTATTGATATTCTTGAAGAAACGTCTGTACTCAATCATCTTGTCAACAACAATCCGATAGCGGATACTCTCGGGATTTGAATGGAGCGACGCAAGTGAAGATAGCGCCTAATCTGCTTAAGATCGTCCCTAATATTATATCAATATTCCGTATATGTCTTGTCCCGATATTTGTAATGGTTTATTTTTCCGATCCTGACGATGTAAAGCTCAATGCCGTTTTTGTCTATGCGCTGGCTACATTCAGCGATTTTCTTGACGGATATCTTGCGCGCAGGCTGATGGCTTCGTCGAATCTGGGCAAGCTTCTTGATCCGCTTGGTGATAAACTCCTGACAATGGCGGTAATGGTGTGCATCACGATAGATGGGATCATCCCTGTTTGGGCAGTGCTTGTAGCGGGCATAAAGGAGATACTGATGGCGATCGGCGGGTTCGTTGTACATAAGATCGCCCGGGTGGAAATACCACCGTCAAATCTTATAGGCAAAACGTCGACCGTTGTGTTTTTTCTCGCATGCGTGACGCTAATGCTTATCCGGAGTATCCCGACTGAAGTGGCTGCGGCAATCATTTCCGGCGCGATCGCGCTGATGATCGTAGCGCTGGCAAGCTATGTAAACACATATGTCATGGTAATGAAAAACAGAGGGGTCCGGGAATAACAGTAAGAGACAAGCAGCGTCGCAGACAACGCTGAGGAGATAAGAAGACGGGAGTTGCGAATCCGGTTATGTGATCGCCGCTCCGCGAAAGAAAGGTTAGAAACTAATGCGACCAACGATTTGTTCAAGATGTAAAAAGAACGCGGCAGTCATTTTCATAACGAAAATAGAAAACGGGCATTCTTCAAACGAAGGTATCTGCCTGAAATGTGCGCGTGAAATGAATATCAAACCGGTTGAGGATATCATTAAGAAGATGGGCCTCACGGATGAGGACCTCGAAAGCCTGACCGACGAAATGATGGAGGCAATGGGCGGTCTTGAAGGCCTTGCCGAACAGGATGACAACACCGACGAAGGCAAGACTGCGACCTTTCCGTTCCTGAACAGGCTTTTCGGAGGACCCGACGACTCTCCGCCCCGGGATTTCCCAAGGCCGGGGCGCGAGCAAAAAGAGAAAGATCAAGGCGGAGCCGGCGGCAAAAAGCGCAAATACCTTGAGAGCTATTGCATTTCGTTGTCACGCAGAGCCTCGGACGGAAAACTCGACAGGATAGTGGGCCGTGAAATCGAGACCGAGCGCGTCGTGCAGATACTCAACCGCAGACAGAAGAACAACCCCTGCCTTATCGGCGAGCCGGGCGTCGGAAAAACGGCGATAGCCGAGGGCCTCGCCCAGCGTATTTGTGACGGTATAGTACCGTACAAGCTGCGCGACAAGGAGGTCTTCCTGCTCGACCTTACGGCGCTTGTAGCCGGCACACAGTTCCGCGGTCAGTTTGAAAGCCGGATGAAAGGCCTCGTCGAGGAGATAAGAAACCACGGAAACGTCATTCTGGTCATCGACGAAGTGCACAGCCTTGTCGGCGCCGGCGACGCAGAGGGCTCGATGAACGCCGCCAACATACTCAAACCCGCGCTTTCACGCGGGGAGATACAGGTGATCGGCGCCACTACATTCACCGAATACAGAAAACATATAGAAAAAGACTCCGCGCTGGAGCGCAGGTTCCAGCCGGTCATTATCACCGAACCGTCGATCAATGAATCTATAGAGATCATAATGGGTATAAAACACTATTATGAGTCATATCACGGCGTTTCGATCCCGGATGAGATGGCCAGGCAGTCTGTGATTCTTTCCGAGCGCTATATAACGGATCGTTTCCTGCCCGACAAAGCCATCGACCTCATCGACGAAGCGTGCTCCGATATGAATCTTAAAAGCGAACTGATCGCCCGTAAAGATGCTATCCGCAAGGAAAAAGCCGATCTGCAGAAGGAGCGCGAACTGATCCTCGCCGCGCCGAACAGCAATGATTACGCGCGCCTTGCGGCGATCCGCAGCCTGGACCTTCGGCTGACAAGCGAACTTGACGACCTTGAAATGATGGGCGCTCCCGCTCTCACCCTCGATAATCTTGCCCGTGTAATAGAGCTGTGGACAAAAATACCCGCATCGAGCATCCGTGAGGACGAATACAAACGTCTTTCCGAGCTGGACAAGCGGCTCAAGGAACACATTATCGGCCAGGATGACGCCGTTGCTAATGTTTGCGCGGCGATACGGCGCAACCGTGTCGGGATTTCGCCAAAACGCAAGCCAGTGTCGTTTATCTTCATAGGTTCGACCGGCGTAGGAAAAACCGAGCTCGTCAAGAGGCTCGCGTCGGATTTGTTCGATTCGCCGGAGTCGCTTATTCGGCTCGATATGTCAGAGTTTATGGAAAAACACGCGGTGTCGCGCATTATCGGGTCGCCGCCGGGTTATGTCGGTTACGACGAAGCCGGTCAGCTAACGGAGAAGATACGCCGCAAACCTTACAGCATAGTATTGTTCGATGAGATAGAAAAAGCTCACCCTGACGTTATGAACATCCTTCTGCAGATACTTGACGACGGTCGAATAACAGATGCGCACGGCCGCATGATAAACTTTGAAAATACCGTCATAATAATGACGACGAATGCAGGCAGCGATAAAAAAGACGGCGCGGTCGGCTTTAACCGTACAGTCGACGAGCAGGGTAAGGCAAAAGCGGAGAAGGCGCTCAAGGATTTCCTGAGGCCCGAGTTTATCAACCGCGTAGATGAGATCGTATACTTCAACTACCTGTCCGAAGCTAACTTCAAGACAATTGCCCGGCTGATGCTGGATGAGCTGCGCGATTCAATGGCTGAAAAACCCATAGCGCTTAGTTATGACGACAGTCTTATCGACTATCTGACCGAGAAGTCCTTCTCGCAGGCATACGGTGCGCGAAACCTGCGCCGCCTTATCCAAAAGGAGATAGAGGACAGGATCGCTTCGGAGATGATCACAAATTACTCGCGCCCTGTCACGCAGGTAGGACTTACAGCCGTCAACGGCGAGATCCAGATCCTGGCGGTCTGACGATGTAATAAAGCCAACCCCCAGCCGGGCCCCGGGATAAACCCTGAGGCTTGACCGGGGGTTGGTTTCAATATGCCGGCATTTACATTAAGAAACAGGATGTGAAGGCGATCCTGTCCTGGCCGTAATTGTACGCAAGACCGTTGTCTGTGCAGACTTTGCTGACGAACAAGCCGCACGCTTCCATCGATGCCGCCATCCTGTCCGGGAAGCGGCACTCCTTTTCGGGGTATGTGCAGGTCTCGCATATCATGCAGGCGCCGGCGCCCATTGCGAGGACCTGCTGGTTTTCTTTTTCCAGCGAAGCCCACAAGCGCCCGAAGTTATCTTTGTGTCTCGCACCCGCTTCCATTATCCCGTCCCAGTCGTAACTGTCTTCGAGTTCGCCGACAGTCTGCACCAGTATTCCGCCGGAATAACTCAGCACACGCTGCCGCATTTCCTCAAGCGACGCGCAGGCTGGCGGGCAGGACCAGGACGTGTCGTATCTGTTGCATTGTTTTGCGTTGCACATGTCCCTGACTTCCTGCAAAAACTCCAGCGTCGAAACGTCGAGCGGAGCACAGTGGGTGAATCCGCATTCTTTCGCCATCGCGGCGATTTTTTCATTGTCTGGCATAAAAATCCTCCCTGAATGTTTTAAAACATCATTTGTTCTATGAACTGCTCGTTGAATACAAGGCTCGTCGACAGCTCGATGTACTCGCACCGTTCGCGTATGTCTCCCAGCGTCAGCCGCGCGGACTCCGAGCAAAGCGCTAGCGCCGCGCCTTCTCCCGCCGTGTTGCCCAGTGTTTGCGTGACAGGCAGAAAGCTTTTCGGAAACAGCCCGATCCGCGCCGCACTGAACTGATCCATAAAGCTGCCGAAACCCCCGGCAAGCACGAATGACTTCACCTGGTCCTCGGCAACCCCGGCGTGTTTCAGAAGTGTCTGGATCCCGGCGGCTATAGCTGCCTTTGCCAGTTGCAGCTTCCTGACGTCGAGCGCCGACATGTACACCCCGTCGCCCGCCTTTGTGAGCCAAAATACATTTTTCCCGTCTACTTCGCCTATGTGTTCAGCGATCTCGTGTTCTATTTCATCCGCGTCAGAAAGCCGCCCCGATTCGTCGACAGCGCCGGTCTCAAGCAGTACCGCAAGCGCGTCGAGAAGCCCCGAGCCGCACAAGCCGCGCGGTTCGCTATCGCCAATGATAGAAAGATTAAGTCCGTTTTCCCACTTGACATGGTTTATAGCGCCGCTTATCGCCGCCATTCCCATCGTTATCTCGGCGCCCTCAAACGCCGGTCCGGCAGCAGTCGCACAGCAGTAATATGTGTCGCCGTATTTCATCGCTATTTCGCCGTTGGTGCCGATATCGAGATATACGGCCGGGCCGGATGTGCCCTCAAGACCGGCGGCAAGCAATCCGGCTGTGGTGTCCCCCCCAACGTACGAGGATATCGCGTGCGCAAAAAACACTTTCGCCGTTTTTGCGCAGTTCAGCCCATCCCAGACGGGAAGCTCCTGACCGAAAAGATCCAGCGGTGTGAACGGAGCAATGCCCATACCCACAGGCGAGAGCCCCGCCGCCAGGTGCTCCATAATAGTGTTCGCCGCAATCGATATGTATCCTATATCCCGCGCGCGTTCTCCGGAGACTGTGCATGTGTGGTTGATCAGCGAAGAGAGCTGTTCCCGGATGAGCCGTGTAAGCGTTTCGTGTCCATTTTCCGCACAGTATTGAATGCGGCTGATAACATCCGCACCGTATGTCCTCTGTGCGTTGGCGCCGCTCGCCGTCGCAATGCGTTTGCCGGTTCCGATATCCGTCAGGTGAGCCACGACCGTTGTTGTCCCTATGTCTATCGCAACGCCAAGCCTAACGCGCGGCGATGTTTTTTTTGAACCGGCAGTGGCGCCTGAGTCGGCAGCCCCCGAGTCAGCGATTTTCATATCCATTTCATCGGGCAGGTAGACGGTCATGTCGCTCTCAACCGGAGTGCGGCATGCCAGGACCTGCTCTCCGCCGGGGCTAAGGCGGACAAGGCACTTGCCGCATTTTCCCTTGCCCCCGCACGGAGCGTCAAGAAAAAGATTGGAAGCGCTGATCCTCGCCAGCAGCGTTTCGCCGGTAACTCCTTCGGTATCAGCTATAAGCTCGCCCGAGCGGTAGATTTTGATTTTCGGAGTCATTTTTATTCCGCTCCTTGTCATTTGTTTTATTAAATCTGTCTGCGTCCCGGCCCCGTCACTCTTTATGCAGAAGTCACGTATTAATAGCTCAGACCAATGCTTTTCCAAAAAGCGACCACGAGTTGCAGTGCGTGATCTCGGCGTTTATAAAGCTGCCGACCAACCCGGCGTCGCCAGGCAGGTGTACCAATCGGCCGCCGTTCGTGCGCGCTTTTAATGGGAATCGCAAAGCGGGGTTTAGACAAGCGCCCTGATGCGCATCTTCGACCGGCAGCGGAGGCGATTGCTCCTCTGCCGGCTTTTCGTCGCGCGACTGTCCGTCAACCAGCACGCGCACAATCTTTCCGACATACTGCATGTGTTTTTCTTCCGAAACAGCGTTTTGAAGCTCTATGAGCCTGTCGAACCTGAGCTGCTTTTCCCCCCGCGTCGTCGTATCAGGCAGCTTCGCTGCCGGTGTGCCCGGTCGTTTTGAGTAGATGAATGTAAACATAGCGTCAAACCGCGCTTCTTCGACCAGGCTCAACGTGTCTTCAAACTCCTCGTTTGTCTCTCCGGGAAACCCGACTATCACATCGCTTGTTATTACGATATCAGGCATAAGCTCTCTGGCGGCGGCGACCTTCTCAAGGTAGTCTTTTTTCGTATATCCCCGGTTCATCAGTTTCAGTATACGGTCGTTTCCCGCCTGAAACGGCAGGTGGATATGGCGTGCTGCATGCTCGCTCTCCGCCATCGCTCGAAACAAGTCCAGAGACGCGTCCTTTGGGTGGCTGGTCATGAAGCGGATCAGGTACTCGCCTTTGATGTCGTTTATGCGCCGGATAAGCGCGGCAAAATCCGTTTTTTCAGAAAGCCCGCCGCCATAGGAGTTGACATTCTGGCCAAGCAGGGTCATGTCCTTGTATCCGTTTTCTATCAGAGCCCGCGCTTCCTCTACAATGACCCCCGGCTCGCGGCTTCTTTCTCTTCCCCGGACATACGGCACAATGCAATATGAGCAAAAGTTGTCACAGCCGTACATGACCGGCAGCCACGCCTTGACCGTTCCGTCACGGTGTTGAGGTATACCTTCGGCGATCGCGCCGTTATCAGGCTTCGTGTCAAACACGCGCTCTTTTGCACGCAGCGCGCGTTTTCTGAGCACAGGAGTTACTGGCACGGCTTCTCCCAGCATCGCCGCTTCGCTCCCGGCTTCGCCTGTTTCGAGAAACACCACGGAACACAAAAGCTCCGGGAATTTCCAAAGTTTATCAGGGGAAAACACCAGATCGACATGCCTGTAAGAGTTTTTTACCTTTTCAACGGTTTCCGGAACACCGGCAAGACAGCCGCAAAAAACGACTATCTGAGACGGTTTTGCCTTTTTTGCGTGTATCAACTCGCCGACATTACCCAAAACGCGGTTTTCCGCGTTTTCCCTGATGGCGCACGTGTTGATAACAATGATATCCGCCTTGAACTCGTCTCCGGTCAGGCTGCAGCCCATCTCAACGAGCATGCCGCGCAGCTTTTCGCTGTCGGATTCGTTTTGCTGGCAGCCGTATGTATCAATATATGCCAGCAACGGTTCCGGCTGCGCCTGAACAGCTTCGCGCACGCGTTGCATGATATCTTTTTGCTTTTTTATCTCACCGGCCGGTATTACGTTCGAAGCGCCCACGTTGTCCTCCGATGTACAGAGTTCCGGGATTTGAAACTTTAACAGTTCTCTCTTATCGAATCCCGCCAACCTCTGTAAACAACAGTCTTGTATGACAATACTTTATCACTATTACGAAAAATTGACAATGGCTAACTACGTATATTATTTGCCGCAAATAACTGCGGATAATAATGGCTACAAAAACTTGATTATCACCTTTAAACGTGATACGATGACTCTGGATGAATGTAGGAGGTACGCTGGTATGCAAAAAACTATTTTTGTTGTGGACGACAACGATACCAATCTTGCCATGGCAAAAGAGGCGCTCAAAGAGCAGTACAGGGTAATGACTCTGCCTTCGGCGGCTAAAATGTTCTCGCTAATTGAGAAGATCACGCCGGACCTTATTTTGCTGGACATCGAGATGCCTGAAATGGACGGGTTCGAAGCGTTAGACCTCTTGAAGCATAACGGTGCGCAAGCGGATATCCCGGTCATATTCCTCACAAGTATGACTGACGCCGAGGTCGAGGTTCGCGGATTTCAGTTAGGGGTCATTGATTTCATCACAAAACCGTTTTCCGCACCGGTACTGATAAACCGAATAAAGACTCATATGAACATAGACGAGCTGATACGGGAGCGAACGCAGCAGCTTCATCACAAAACCATCCAGCTCCAGACCCTGCAAAACGGTCTCGTTATCGTATTGGCAGACATGGTCGAAAACCGCGACAAGAGCACAGGCGGCCATGTGGAGCGCACCGCAGCGTTTATCGGGATCCTGATCGACGCGATGCTGGAGCGCAAGGTATACGACGAAGAGATCTCCTCAATGGATCTGGATCTGCTTATATCATCCGCGCGCCTGCATGACGTCGGCAAGATATCCATCACAGACGTCATATTAAACAAGCCGGGTAAACTGACTGATGAAGAGTTTGCCATAATGAAATCCCACTCCGCGGAAGGCGAACGAATCATCGATCAAATCGTATCGCGTACTGAAAACGGGGAGTTTTTACGTAATGCCAAGCAGTTCGCGGGTTACCATCACGAGCGCTGGGACGGCAGAGGATATCCACATGGGCTGAAAGAGACGGAAATCCCGGTTCTCGGCCGCATAATGGCGATCGTGGACGTTTATGACGCGCTTGTTTCCGAGCGCCCTTACAAGAAACCGTTTCCCGCGGAAGAAGCGGTCCAAATCATTATGGACGGCAAAGGAACGCAGTTTGACCCAATGCTTGCGGACCTTTTCTATGAAGTGCGGGAGAAGTTTGATGAAGTCAACAAGTTGATCAAGAGCTAGTGCAGCGTACACGAAATACCTGCTGAATATGTTCTTTTTGTTATAAAGGGTGAACTGGATGAAAAACCTGGTAATTGACCTGCGAGTGGTCAGAAACAATCTTCGCGCTATAAAGGATCGTGCGGAGGGTGTTTTAGTTTATGCCGAGCTCAGCGCAAACGCCGGCGGTATGGGGCTGCTGCCAATTGCACAGTTCCTTCGCGACGAGGGCATACGCAACTTCGCGGTATCCGATCCGGGCGACGCAAAACTTTTGCGTCAGAACGGTTTTACAAAGGAAAAGATCATGATGCTGCGCAGCACGGCAGATCCCAATGAGATCACCGAGCTTTTATCGCAGGGAGTCGTGTGCACGGCGGGGTCATATGATGCTGCGGTAGCTATCAACGGGATAGCCGAGTCGCGGGGTGTTGCGGCTGATATCCAGGTCAAGATCGATACCGGACTCGGCCGTTACGGTTTTCAGCCGACAGAGCTCGATAAAGTTGCAGCCATCTACAGATATATGTCGAGCCTGAACGTCGTCGGAACTTTTACCACTTTCGCCGCGTCATGGCGCAGCAGAAAACTCACCATTACACAGCTTGATAAGTTCAACTCCGTTCTTGACCGGCTCATCGAAATGGGCTTTGAGCCCGGCGCCGCGCATGTTTGCGATTCCGCCGCGCTGTTCAAATATGATTTTGAGCTCATGGACGCCGTGCGCGTCGATACCGCGTTGTCGGGAAGGATCCCCGGCAAAAACATCCCAAGCCTGCAACGCGTCGGATATATAGAAGCGGGGCTGGAAGAGATCGGCTGGCATCCAAAAGGCCACACTATCGGTTATGAGCACGGTTTTGTGACAAAGGCGCCGACCAAGATCGCAATACTTTCGGTAGGTTATTATCACGGGTTCGGGGTGGACCGCTATATCGTCGAGAGAAGTTTGTTCGATATCGCGAGATACCGCCGCAGGAAGACATATGTCAGGATAAACGGTCATAAGGCTCGTGTACTCGGCAGCGTAGGTCTCCTGCACACGCTTGTAGACGTGACGAACATCGACTGCACGGTCGGCGATATAGCGCTGCTCGACGTCGACCCGGTAAATGTAAAAGGGCTGCCGATCGTGTACAGGTAATCCGGAGTTCGGAATGCGGAATTTTGGGTTCAGGATACGAGGCTCGGAGTCAGGACTTCGGGATTCAGATTTGGCTCGCGGAGGAGTTTTCATTGCCGAAAATTTATGAGCTTGATTCGCATGTTGCGGATCTGATTGCGGCGGGCGAGGTCGTTGAGCGACCTGCGTCCGTCGTAAAAGAACTGATGGAAAATTCCATAGACGCCGGTGCGGGCATCATTACCGTCGAAATAACCTCCGGCGGCATGACTTATATGCGCGTCACCGACAACGGCGGCGGCATAGCGCCCGAGGACGCTAAGACCGCCTTTTTGCGCCACGCAACAAGCAAGCTCCGCGGTGCGGAAGGGCTCGAAGCCATCGGCACGCTCGGATTTCGGGGGGAGGCGCTCGCGGCAATAGCCGCCGTGTCCCGGATAGAGCTACTTACGCGCGAACCCGGCGCCGGGCAAGGCGTTTCTCTTTCGCTGGAAGCAGGAGAGGTCCGGGATATGTCCCCCGCCGGCTGTCCGGAGGGTACGACGATCATAGTCCGCGACTTATTTTTTAATACGCCGGCGCGGTTGAAGTTCATGAAGTCCGATCGCGCGGAGAGCTCGGCAATCTCTTCTGCCGTGCTTCGCTGCGCGTTGTCCCGCCCCGAAGTATCATTCCGCTATATAAGGGACGGAAAGACCGAGTTTCACACGCCGGGCGATTCACGCGCGGATTCCTGTATATACAGTCTTTTCGGTCGGGAGTTTGCCGCCGGGCTGGTAAAAGCAGACTCCTCTTACGAATCCGTCACGGTTACAGGTTATGTCTCGACGCCAGCTGCCGCGCGCGGCAACAGGAGCTATCAGTTTTTCTTTGTCAACGGCAGGCCGGTAAGGTCCATTACGCTTCAAGCCGCGCTGGAGCAGGCATACAGGAACTCGCTCCCGTCGGGGCGGTTTCCGTCCTGCGCACTTTATATCACGACAGGCTTCGGTAACGTGGACGTCAATGTCCACCCTGCTAAAACGGAGATCAAGTTCGTTTCGGACAAGCAGATTTTCGACGGAGTCTACTATGCTGCGCTGGGCGCGATCGAGCGGGTCGGAGCGTTGCACGCTCCAGTGAATTCGGAATTCGGAATTCGGAATTCAGAACCCGGAACTCGGAGTTCAGAATCAACAGGTGACGCGGGCGCGGATGCGGCTTCGTCGCAGTTGAAAGTGGAAAGTGGAAAGTGGAAAGTTGGGGACGCGGGCGCGGGGTTTAAGTCCATGCATGTGGATGAGTTCCGCAAGTCGTACAACACAGGCGGGCATAAGCATCAAACTCTTGCTAACCGTGAACCATCGGTCACGGCTCCATCACTTCTCAACAGGCGATACCCCGGGCAACCTGCCGAATCCGAGCTTTCGACCAATTCCGAATTCCTGATTCCGAATTCCGAATTTGGCACAACAACAGTCCTCGTTTTAGGCGAGGCGCTCGGTACTTATATTATCGTCCAGTACCGGGACAGCGTGTGGTTTATCGACAAGCATGCCGCGCATGAACGTATACATTTCGACGCGCTGAAAACCGGCGGTTATGAGCCGATGTCGCAGGCGCTTATGACTCCGGTCATCTGCCGTTTGGGTCATGAAGGCGCGGCGATTCTGCTTGAGAACGCAGAGCTTCTGGAAACGCTTGGTTTCTCTGTCGAGAGTTTCGGCGATGACGCGGTTGCCGTTCGCCAGATCCCCGCCGATATCGATATAGGCGAAGCCGAACCGGCGCTTTCCGAGATATGCGCTGAGCTAGGGCGGGGCGGAGCAGCGGA
>Ga0123353_10004119_pt1 | contig 18637 bp, 14 predicted proteins | sample TergutLab28metaG_3_FD_92763 | JGI IMG/M metagenome (GOLD analysis project Ga0123353, IMG submission 92763) | Labiotermes labralis P3 segment gut microbial communities from Petit-Saut dam, French Guiana - Lab288 P3 | ecosystem: Host-associated > Arthropoda: Insects > Digestive system > Gut ... | reverse complement strand
TGTAACAAGCATGAAGCGGCTATAGTAGCCGCGCCGGAAGCAGAGAGCCGCCGACTTCCTTAGCCTTTCTTCTTAGATGGGAGGCTTATTTGTGGAGGTTTGGGCGTCCGTTCTTCGGGCGTTGAGGAAACACAACCTCATTAAAAAAAGAGCTGCTTCGGTTTCATTGTGCGAGTAAGAGCTTGAGTCAATGAGGCTGAAAACGGAGAACCTCAACTGCTGTATATCAGATGAAAAGCCAAGTAGTCCGTTTGCGTTATTACGTAAAGGTTTCGTATGATTTACAGCGGTTTGCCTGGAACATCTGACGTCGGGGGGGGAGGATGAAATAGTATGCGAAAATCCATTTCGGTTAGGGCTATTCAAGATACTTACTTCAACAAGGGCTTGGACATTCGCGTGCAGTCATATAATGCGCTGGCTCTTATGGGAATACTCGCCGGCGTCCTTGTGGCGGCTTTCGAAGCCGCCACACGCGCAAACGCAGCCATCATCATCCCCTGTCTGCTTCTCTCGGCTATGGGCATAGTTATGCTTAGGGTCGCCGAAAGAAGAAAGTGCTACCGCCTGTGCAGTTGGATCGTTGTGGCCGCCGCGTTTATGATAGCTTTCCCCATCATGTTTTTCAGCTTTGGCGGTTACAGAAGCGGAATGCCGTGCTTTCTGGTGCTGGCACTTTTCTTTACAAGCATCTTATTAGATAAACACAGCCGCACAGCAGCCCTTCTGGTTGAGTTGATCTTATATATCACCTGCTGCCTGACGGCTTACTATTACCCCGAAACAGTTTACCATTTCCCGTCAGAGTTCAGATTTATGTGGGATGTGGTTTTTAGCATCGTTTTGTCCGGAACTCTGCTTCTTATGGTGGTATTGCTCTATTCCCAAATGTATAGAATCAGCCAGTTGCAAACAAAAGAACTGATACGCGAGCTTACGATCCGCAGCGAGACTCTGGAACAGTACGACCACATGAAAAGTGACTTCCTTGCAACCGTCGCGCATGAGATAAACACGCCGCTTGCGGTTATTTCTGCGAGCAGCTGCGACTCACTCGACCTGCTTAAAGAAACTCCGTTGAAAATCGACGAAATCAAAGCTAATCAGGAAGTGATAGTCAGAAGGATAAAACTGATAAGCAGCATAATAATTGACTTGATGGACGCCGTGGCGATAGAGAACGGCAGGCTCCCATTGAACCGTGATCATATAAACATTACAGAACTGATAAAGGACGTCTGTGATAACCAGTTCAGCCGCCTGGATAACAATAACAACAGGATTACATATAAGCTGCAAACCGGCCTGGAACAGATATGGGCGGATCCAATGAGGGTTGAGCAACTGATAATAAACCTCCTGTCAAATGCTGTTGAGCATACAGAAGGTGGAGAAATAAAAATAGTTCTTGAGCAAACTGACAAAGGCCAGACCGTCAGCGTAATCGACAACGGCGAAGGGATGGAACCGGATATGGCGCATAGGGCGCTGAAGCGGTATGCATCGGAAAAAGTCGATTACTGGCGGCACGGTATCGGGCTGTTCACCTGCCACCTGATTGTGCTGGCGCATGGCGGTAAAATCTGGATAGACAGCGAAAAGGGGCGCGGCACAACGGTTTCTTTCACACTCGAGGGGGACTATGAGCATGAATGAATGGAAACCTCTGATTCTCGTAGTCGAAGACGATAAAGATATGGCGCAGCTCTGCGCCCGGTTATTGGAGCGGCAGGGGTATGACGCCCTTATCGCGTGTTCCGTTTCTGAGACGAAAGTATGTCTGTCAGAGAGCAGCCCGGATCTTTATATACTCGATATAGGGTTGCCGGACGGAGACGGCTTGTCTTTGTGCGAAGAAATCCGGCGGACATCTGACGCTCCGGTCATGTTTTGTTCCGGCAGGTCGGAAATCTCAGACAAAACCACAAGCCTGGGGATCGGTGGAGATTACTATATAACTAAACCGTTTGACAGAGCAGAGTTGATTGCCGCAGTCAAGAGCTTATTGCGCAGGGATGCATATGCAAGAAACAAGATTGCGGAAGGGTTCATCATGAAAAAGGACCCGCTGATGCTGGATATCGAGAAAAGAAAGGCATATGTGAACGGGTGCGACATTGACCTGACTTCAAAAGAGTTTGCCGTGCTACTGATTTTAATGCGATACGAGAACAGGGAAGTCGCGTATGAGACGATATATGAGTATGCTTGGGGAATGCCTTTTAACGACGATGTAGTCGCGCTTCGCCAACTGATTCTGCGCCTGAGAAAGAAAACCGACGAAGAATCCACGGACAGCTTTTCAATATTAAATAAACACGGAAAAGGCTATACTTTTACTACAATGTAGAGAAAATAACGTTTTTGTTATAAATATAATCAGAACTATACACGTGCTAATCTTAATTATGCGAAATAGACTGTGTAATTGGGAGAAGCAGTTATGACAGTGGGGAATACTATTCTGCTGGTTTGCAGCAGCCAGGTCCTCATAGAGATAACCAGTAAGATACTCAGCCGTGCAGGTTACTCCGTTCGCAGCGCTGCAGGAATCGAAGGAGCGCGGGAGCTCATGGCCGACTACGTGCCGGATGTGATTCTGCTGGAGAATGAACTGCCGGACGGGTGCGGACTGGAATTCTGCAAGGAACTGCGAAAACACAGCGCCGTGCGGATACTGCTTGTGTCAGGCCGTATGGAAGACGAGTTACCGGCGCTGAGCGCCGGAGCAAACGATTATATCAGAAAACCGTTTGACTATGAGATACTGAAAGCCCGGGTAGCCATTGTGCTGAATAACAAAGTGAGCGAGGCAGGCGATTTTATCAGCGGAGCTGAATCGGCTGCGGTGTAGTACCAATATACCACAGGATGTTGGGGGTTATATAAAGGAAAACAATAGAATGCGGATGGGGGGGATGCGATGAGGTGAGCATTATGCCGCGAACAGTTTTACGCGAGTTATACCACAAACAGACAGATTATCCACAAACAGACATTTTAAGCGGAAAGGCGCCTAACCACGTCAAAATTTTGTCAAAAGCGCGCTACGAAGTACCTCAACTTCGATAAAATGAGGCTGAAAACCCGGAATCCCAACCGGAGAAAAAAAGAGACCGTTTAACCACGTTGAGCGTTATCAGCGAGGCAAAAAACGGAGCATTTTTGCTCCTAGTAAAACGGAGGTTTTCAGTTTTGAAAAAGAAATTAATTGCTCTGTTATTAACTTTGGTCATGGTAATGTCAGTATTGCCGATGGCTGTGTTTGCGGAGGAAGAACCCGGCGATGGTGGAAACGAAGTGCCTTCGCCTGCTTTCAGCATTCTAAAGATGGTTAATGATGATGAAAAAACACCGATCGTAGTATGGCTCAAGGATGAAAAGGAACTGAGCGACGCCGATATCATCGAAGTACTCAGCGGTATCACTTTCGAACTTTATAGCATTGATTCCGCGGGTGATGTGATCGACAAAGTCGATGGGATCACCGGCCGGATCGATGCGGCCACAAGCAAGATAGTCTTCACCTATGACGATTCAGAAGTGACAGACTTATTAGGTACGGGCTGGTATCGGGCGAAAGAGATACTCACCGGTGTGGCGCTGGAATTCTTATTGGATAACGGCGCAAATCTAGATTTTTACTACAATAGCACAACCGGTGCGGTCTCAAGCAACGCTGGCCTGGTGTATGATGAGGACACGACTTTCACTATCCAGCAATTCAGAAATGAAACCCGACCGCTGCAGGCGCTGTACAGGGATGCGGACGGCGTTGTCCGTTATCTCAGGAACTCGCCCGCTCTCGCCGTGCCTAACCGCCCCAACAACGGGGGAGGAGCGCTCGGCACTTCACGGTTCGAGGCAACACAAGATAACGGGTACACATATATGTCGTTCTGCGCGGACATAGGCGCTACCGGGGTCCTGGGCAAGTACCATGTAGATGAAGCAAATCACGGGTTCACTGATGAGCAAATGCAAAATCTCGTAGCCGTGCTGGACTTCATCTATGACAGGAGCGGCTTCACAGAATACGAGGATATAGCGCTTGCGCAACTGGCGGTATGGAACCTGATCCTTGAGTACACCGACGACCCGATGGTCGCCGACTACTGGCTCAGAGAAATAGCGACCGGCCTTCTTTATAAAGATGCGTGGGGCGAGTTATTCAAGATCGAGGGCTATAACAACGTAAACGGGACTAACTACTGGTACACACCGGAATACAAAGCCCTGATAGACGACATTATTGCTGAAGCGTATTCTGACAAGTATTTCGATCTCTACGTTGAGAGGATAGCGGCCGGTGCTGAAGTATTTGTAGGCTCCGCGTATTTCCTCAAAGGCGATCTGACGACCCTGAACGCTAGCCAAAGGTCGACGACAACAGAAGAAGGACTCAACCTGTACCAGCAGCGCCAGCTCATGATTGAGTTCTACAGGCCCCCGACTTTCGATAACCTGCCTGACAACGGTGGAAAACAAGGCCAGTTCGGTTTGGAAAAGATGGTTCTTGATGACGGAGAAAAGGTTTTGATAGCCGAGTGGTTGTTCGACAAAGTATTGGATCTTGACGAGGTCGAAGCAATACTCAGCGGCATCACATTCTATCTTCATAACTCCAACTCCGACGGCGACGACCTCGGGAAGATTCCAGGCGTCACTGGCAAGATCGACTTGGCGACCAGCTTGATATTCTTCAGCTATGACTTCAGCGGGAATACGTATACGCCTCCGACGGGCTGGTATCTGGTTAGCGAAGAGATAAGCGGAAAGGCTCTGGAATACTTCAAGACCACAGTTCCTCCGCTGCTCATCTACTACAACGCTGCTACCGGGGTCATCACCGCCAACCAGGCCCCTGAAATTGACGCAGACGTGGCTTTCACGATCACGCAATTCAAGAGCCAGTCCCGGCCACTGCAGGCGCTTTACAGGGACGAGGACGGCAATATCAACTACCTCAGGAACGCGCCCGCGCTCGATGTTCCCAACCGGCCCAATAACGGGGGAGGCGCTCTCGGCACATCGCGGTTCGAGGCGACACAGGACAACGGCGACACATTTATGTCGTTCTGCGCGGACATCGGCGCGACCGGAGTCCTGGGCAAATACTACATAGACGAAAAAAACCACGGGTTCACGGATGAGCAGATGCTCAGCCTCGTCGCCGCTCTGGACTTCATCTATGCAAGGGGCGGCTTCGCGGATTACGAGGATATAGCTCTCGCGCAACTGGTGGTATGGAACCTGATCCTGGAGTATACTGACGAACCGATGGTCGCCGATTTATGGCTACGGAACATAACGAGCGGCCTACTTTACACAGAAGCGTGGGGCGAATTGTTCAAGATCGAGGGCTATAACAACACGAACGGGACCAACTACTGGTATACGCCCGATTACAAAGCCCTTATAAACGACATAATAGCCGAAGCGAACACCAGCAAATATGTGGATATCTATATGGCGAGGATTGCAGCCGGCGCTGACAAATACGTTTGCGACGCGTATTTCCTCAAAGGCGATGTGTCAACTCTCAACGCCAACCAGCGGAAGACATCAGTAGGTGAACTCAACCTGTACCAGCAGCGCCAGCTCATGATCGTGTTCAACGAGGGCGCGACGTTCGACAACGAGCCTGAAGATGGCGGAGAGATCGAAATCGCAAAGATGGTCGCCGGAGAGGATCAGCTGGTTCTGATCGTTAACTGGCTTACCGGTTTATTCGGGTATACGGATATCGACGATATCATGGACAATGACGACTGGGATACGTTTGCGTTATTTTTCGATATCCTCGAAGGCATCAGATTTGAGATCTCGAAGTATGACGAAGACGCCGACGAGTTCATGTTGATCGACGGAGTTCTGGGCGAGATCGACCCGTACACCAGCATGGTCATCTTCTACGATGAGGATTACAATACCTACAAGTTCACCACCGGTCTGTATATGATTCACGAGTTACTGGACGGCGAAGCACTGGATTACTTCCTCGTTCCGGTCGACGACCTGGTCATATACTTCAACGCCGGGACAAAGACCATTTCGGGTGCAAACCAGAGAGAACCCGTGATAATAAACGATCCTGTCATCGTTAGAAGATACGGGGATATAGAAATAACCAAAGTCGTCTTAGTCGGCAACGAAACCGTTGGAATCACTAGTTGGCTGTTCTTTGACGATGGCTGGGATATGGATGACGCGATCGAGTTTGTTGAGAATGAGATCACGTTTGAAATCTATGAATCAAACGCTGCCGGCGACGAACTCGATAAACTCGACGGTGTAACCGGTAAAGTCGACGGAGCTTCAAGTCTAATCAAGTTCTATGACGATGACGATGAACCCTATAAGTTCGACGAAGGCTGGTATCTGATCCGCGAAGTGATGACCGACGCCGCGAAGGCTGTCTTCAAAGATAGTATTCCTGACCTGCTCGTCTATGGCTATTTCGATCCTGTAACCGATATCTGGACTGTGACAGGCGTCGACGGCAGTGAAGGAACGCCGGAGTTCGTCAACGTGCCGGTAGATGAAGACACGAGGCTTGTGGTGGTTGCGAAAGTCGTTGCGAAGGAGCCTGTGTACGAAGTTGGATCCATCAGTGGCACAATGGTGACCTGGAGAAACAACGGGACTATACCGGGCGGCACATGGAATAACGGGATGACATATGTAGACGTCAACATTGCGGAAGCAAGCACGGATGAAGGCATATGGTTCCAGATTGCCGACTCCAGCCCCAGCAACAGGCCAAGCGGGCTATGGTATAACGTCAAAGTCGCGGACGGGATGCTCACAGTTTCTTTTGCCGACGGAGTGACTATACCGAATGATTGCATTGGAATCGTACTGTCGGCTGTACCTTTCGTGGATCGACCCACGTCGGAACTGAAGCATGACAATGTACTCACAAAGAGTCTTCCCGCCGGGACAGGCGATACCGTCTACCTGTACTTCCATAGCCAAGGCAGAATTACATGGATAACCGACAATCTAATCGGTTGGAAAGACGTCCCATACAAAGGCAAGCTCACCCTCGACGTAGCTGGACCGGATGGATTCGTTTATAAGGACGAAGACTTCAATGGGAGTTATCTCCTTTATCCGGCGGCTCCAGGCGAATACACGGTTACCCTGAGCGGCGACGGTTTTGCAATGCTGACACAAACGGTGACCGTTGATAAAAACGCAACGGTAACGGTGGACTTTGGGACAATCACGGTTACTTACTAGCCTGAACACCGGGACAGGAAGACAGCGACGAAAACGGGATATAACGAGGCAACTGTCGTCTGTTTCCCGAAGCAAAACATAACACAGGACGCGGTGGCGCCGAACAACGCATATCGACTCCACCGCGTTCACCACTAAAACCTAGCGCGGAGCGCATAGTTTTCTGCTAGGGTTCTCGAACACGATACATGGCGTCCCTGAGCAGGGAGGTATCCCTGAGCAGTGACGCTATGTATAGCGTTCGAAGCCACATTGTGACGCTATCGTTTTTTCTTTATATCATGAAAGAATGGAGAACAAAAATGAGTAAGAGACTATTGTCAGTTTTATTATGCCTTTACCTGACGCTGGCGGTTTTTAGCGCAGCGTTTGCAGCCCAGGAGGACACCGAAACAGGCATGGAAGGCGATGAACCAACTCAGCCGGACGTAGTATATTATGAAGAAGAGGAGTATGGTGACGACCCGACAGAAATAGAAGATCTCTACACAGGCCTTACCACAATTTATGACCTTGAGAACGAGGAAGACGTGCCTCCGGTACCGGATGAAACTCCGCCTCCGCCGGATACCGAACCGGGGGAACCCGATTCGGAGATTTACGGGAACTTGAGCTTTGACGATCAAAACGCTCTGCAGCTACAGGGCGAGTTTGTTATCGATGAAATCATAGTAAAGTTCAAGACGCCTGAGCAGGTACCCGGTAAGGAAGACCAGCTAAAGAGGGAAATAAGGAAGGTCAGTAAGATCAGCATTATTGACGAAGCTCTTAATGTCTTTGTCATTAAGGCGGACGACTTCATGGCAGAACCGAACGCTTTTCTCAACCGGCTTAAAAACAATAAGTACATTGAGTATGCCGAGCCGAACTATATCCTGTCGCCCGAGTTAATACCTAACGATCCCAACTACAGGTCGCAGGCTATCACATTGTCGCTGCTCAACGCTTTAAACGGGTGGGATATCCTCTCTGGCTCCAGCGCCACGGTCATTGCTGTGATCGACACAGGCGTCGCCAACCACGTCGACCTGCCGCCTTTACTACCCGGATACTCGTCGGTAGCCGGCCTCTCGCCGAACAACGACAGAGACGGCCACGGCACCTCGGTCGCGGGAACAATCGGCATGATAGGGAACAATAATATAGGCGGCGTCGGTATCAACTGGAACGCTTCGATCATACCCGTCAAGGTGGACACGGAGAACTGTGTTATTACGGTCTCGAACATTGCTAAGGGTGTTATCTGGGCCGCAGATAACGGGGCGCAGGTGATTAGCATGAGCGTCGGTGCGGCGACGGGCAGCATAACGCTTAAAAACGCAATCGACTATGCCTTTGAGAAAGGCTGCCTGATAGTTGCAGCAGCCGGAAACGACGGGAAAAACGGCGCAGTATTCCCCGCAAGGTATGATAACGTCATAGGCGTCGGAGCGACGACGAACGGCTCGACGCGCGCGACATGGTCGAACTTCGGCGAAGGGGTCGATTTGGTAGCCGTCGGCGGGTATTACTCGACATCTTCGGTAGGCGGTTATGTCAACAAATCGGGGACCTCGTTTGCTTCGCCGCAGGTTTCAGCGCTGGCATCGATGGTCTGGGCGTTGAATCCCGAACTAACAAATGTTGAAGTGAGGAGCATGATAGAAGAAAACTGCAAAATGCTCGGAGGCGGCTTTAATGCAAATACAGGTAACGGACTGATAGATATCGCACAGACCCTTGATGCGGCGCGGAAGTCATCCCAGACCGGTACTAAGGACGAGGAACCGCCTGTGGAGCCTGAGCCCGAGCCAGAACTTCCGCCGGAGAGCCCACAGGAAACCTGGACAGCGCCATCAATCAAGTTGACCGGGTTTTCGGAAACTGTACTTGAGTATGGGCAGTCGTATGTAGAACCGGGATTCTATGCCGAAGACTGCAAGGGCGAGGATCTTACGCAAGACGTCAAAATTATTAACCGGATCGATATCTGGACTGCAGGTATATACACGGTAACATATGATGTCATTGACTCCATGGGCATGACCGCGCACGCCATCCGTACGGTGACAGTCAATCCGAAACCTGTCGTCGTTATACCTCCCACAGCACCCAAAATCACTGTGAACGGTTCTAATCCGATAGTCCTGCATCTGACCAGCGGAACGCCTTATACGGAACAACGCGCCCGTGCGGTAGATTATGACGGGACTGATATATCTCATTTAGTCACTGTTACGGGGAGCATCAACCGAAATGCGCCGGGTACGTACACATTGACTTATGGAGTTACAAGCCCCGCTTCAGGGCTCAAATCCACGACGACCCGGAATGTCCGGATTATCGCGCCGACGGAGAAGAAGGACCCGCGTGTAAAATACGGGTTCAGCGGCCAGGCAAAACAGGGCGGCATAGTCAATCACACCGGTATAGTCTGCAGAGAGCTGGGTTTCATAGATCTGCAGGTTACCAGCCTCGACAATAATATGACCATTTCTGTAAGGCTCGTCGACGTAGAAACGAAGAAAACTATGGTTTCGGATACCTACACCGCTGCCGGGAAAAAGCAATACAGGATCGACGAGGGCAGGTATGACCTTACAGTTGCGGTCACTAAAGCAAACGGGAACGGCAAATATTCAATCGACCTGCTTATGCCGGAGACAATAATCACAACGTTTGAGATAGAAGAGGTTCCGCTGAACCTGCCTGAACCCTCAGTAGCGCCGATAGGCTCGAATCCAATCATATTACACATTGGCGGAACCCCGTACCATGAGCAAGGCGCACGTGCAATAGACTTCAATAACGAAAACATTTCCGACCGAGTCGTAACCATTGGCTCGCCGGATACAAGCAAAGCTGGAACGTACACTGTGACTTACAAGGTGGTCAACGATCTGGGGTTTGAAGCGGTAGCGACCCGCGAAGTGCGGATTTTGGCGCCTAATGAGTTCGGTGAGTTTGAAGATGCGGAAGTACCGTTTGACGAATCGCCTTTCGACACGGAAGGATCCCGGAGAACAGAGACATACATAATCATTAAAGGCGATACGTTATGGTTTATTGCACAGAAGTTCTACGGGCAGGGCTCCCGCTGGCGGGAGATATATGATGTGAACATTGCGGTAATTGGTTCGAACCCGAATATGATACTAATCGGTCAGATCCTGACGATCTATTTAGACTAATAAACGTTATTAGTAAGGTCGGTATGATGAAAGTGAGCGTAATAGTACCTGTTTACAATGTAGAAAAGCACTTGAAGAGATGTCTCGACAGCTTGCTTGCCCAGACGCTTCAGGAGATAGAAGTTATTGCGATAGACGACGGTTCGACCGATTCATCGCTTGAAATTCTGCAGGACTATGCGAAAACATTCGGGAAACTCAAATGCGTAAGCAAGAAGAATGGGGGCCTTTCGGACGCGAGAAACTACGGGCTTTCATGCGCTTCCGGCGAATATGTCGGATACGTTGATTCGGATGACTTTGTGGATCCTGACATGTTTGAAGTCATGTACAGGGAAGCAAAGGAACACGGGAGCGATATTGTCGAATGCAATCTGCATCATACATACGCAAACTACGAAGACACGGAAATAATGGTAAAGTATTACAAACCCGAAGAGTTCCTGTGTTTTGGCAGGCACATTGCATGGAATAAAATCTACCGGCGCGCATGGCTGTTGGAAACAGGAATACAGTTTCCTTTCGGGCTTATTTATGAGGATGTGTCCTTTTTTTCCAAGCTGGCGCCGTATATCAGGCGTTATGACTATGTTGATATAGCGCCTGTCCACTATGTGCAGCGCAGCGGGTCGCTTAACAACTTAAGCTCGACAAGCACCATTCAAATCCTGGATATCCTCAGAGATATATTGGATTTTTACAAAGTAAAAGGGTTTTTCGGGCAGTACAGTTCGCAGCTCGAGTATATGTATGCGCGGATACTCCTCTGTAGTTCATTTGCGCGCATGTGCCGTATCCGCGACAAGACATGCAGGAAAGAAGCGCTGAGAGCTAACTATAACGAACTGGCGGAGACATTTCCGGACTGGCGGAAAAACCATGTACTAAGAACTGATAAGAGTATTAACGCGCTGTTCATGAGAATGCAAAACCGGTACACATACAGGATGTTTTGCGCGGTTTTCCCGGTACTGCTGCGTCTAAAAAGATGGTTTGGTCCAAAGTGGGCTGAATGAACGTTATTGTCCCGCACCCATTTGGCATTCTGGCTTTCCACCTCTGACAGTCGATTTTATTCTGTTTTCAAGGTTGGGGAACGCCAGCGTCAGTATGACCCTGGCTTTCCGCAAAATCGCAACCCTGCCTGACCTTAAGTATGGCCATATATATCGCCGTATTTGACTGCGCAGCTCGGGAATATACGCGCGGTCTCCCACCCCGGCAGCAGCGCGGAGCAAAGAGTATGAGGCGTTTGTGTATTTTCGCTTCATCATTAGCCCAAGCGCAGGAGATATGCCCGTCCACGACTTAATGAGCTGTTCCAGCGCAATGAACTCAGAAGCGCGCTTCATACGGCTATAGTTTTCAGGCCCGCTGTAATCACGGACACAGTAGACATAGAGCGGGCGGCAGTCAAAAGCGACTCGCTTCGCTTCTTCAACGCACAAGCTCACAAACAACAAATCCTCACATATGTGGATTCGCTCATCGAGTAGCAACAACTCACCGCCGCCCGCTTTAAGGAGCAGCTCGCGGTCAAAGAGCTTATTACATAGAAATCCCTGGATCCCGCGCGGGTGGATCATGCTTTCCAGAGCTTGTTCAAGTTCCAGGACAGGCGTCGTAGCGGGGTCTACCTTATCGTTTATTACGACACCGTCATACCGATGAACACTGTACCCGCAGACTGCGATTCCGGTCCCATGATATGCAAGCGCGTTAAGCAAAGCTTCATACATCTCCGGTTCGATCCAGTCGTCCGAATCGACAAAGCCAAGATATGCACCGCGGGCTGCGTTGATACCGGCGTTCCGGGCCGCGCTCACACCGCGGTTTTCCTGAAGGATAGCGGTAATGTTTTCAAACTCGCCGGCGTATTGAGTGCATAGTACCCCGGTCCCGTCCGTAGAACCGTCGTCGATCAGGACTATCTCGATATCCTTACATTTCTGATTTAAAAGGCTGTCTACACATCGCGGCAACTGCGACGCCATGTTGTAAATCGGTACAATCACGCTGATAAGAGGCTCCATTTCCATTCCTCTATTCATAACAGTTCACGGTCATGTCAATCCTACCATACCGTCATGGTTATGTCAATTTATAGGATATTAAAGCTGATGAATGGGCTTGTAACCATTATCGTTCCAGTGTATAATATGCGTGCGTATATCAGCCGGTGTGTCAGGTCGCTGACCTGCCAGACCTACCCTGATCTCCAGATTGTCCTTGTAGACGACGGCTCAACAGACGGTAGCGGAGATATTTGTGACGCGATCGCCGGAAAAGATGCGCGCGTTGAAGTGGTTCACCGCGCAAACGTCGGCGTTTCGGCGGCGCGCAACATTGGACTCGAATGCGCGCGCGGGTTGTGGGTCGCATTTGTAGACGCGGACGATTTTGTTTCACCATTTTATATTGAAGACTTGCTTAGCGCGGCGCATGATGGATGCGAAATAGCAATATGCAGCTTTGCATGGGTGCTTAACGGCAATGAAAAAGACGTGTCTTTCCGGCGCGGGGACAGCATACGGCGCATAACGGGACGTGAGGCGTGCGTGAGCCGGTTTGGGAAAGCCTTACCTCTGTATAACCGATGCTGGGGCAAGATATATCAAGCGCAGTTATGGGAGGATCTAAGATATCCTGAGGACAAGACGATCGGTGAGGATATATTTGTTTCGCACACGCTACTATACCGTGCCAGGCACATTGCGATTACTGACGGGGTATTATACGCTTATGTGCAAACGCCAGGCAGCATAATGCGCGGGGCTTTTTCACTGCGTCGCTTGGATGCGCTTGACGCGTGGCAGGAGGCTGTTCGTTTATTCAGCGAAGCAGGTGATCGTGAGCTTGAGAGAATTGCCCGCCGTGTTTATTGCAGCCGCGTGTTTGACGCGCGATGTATCTGCAAGAAGCTGAATCTTAAAGATCGGGAGACTCTGAGCATGCTGCGGCGGCGCGCTGTGACCGCTTACCGCGAAGCGAAACCTGTCGGAGGTTACATCGACAGTCCCTCCTATATGACAGCCGCATACAAGCTGAAGCTTTTTCTTGGACGATGGTGTCCCCCCCTGTATGCTTACTTATTTATCGGTAAACGCACAGGCTTATAAAACAATCGATGTAATTAATCCGAATCAGGAGTTAATCATGCTCATCAGCGTAATCATTCCGGTACATAATGGAGAAGAGTTACTGAGCACGTGCCTGGAATCTGTAAGATCCTGTACATCAGACTGGATAGAGTGTATTGTTGTCGACGACGGTTCGACTGACGGCACGGTTGAAGTATACCGGAAGTGTGTACACGGGGACGCGCGTTTTCGCATAATAAATCAGGAAAACGCAGGCGTATCCGCCGCTCGTAACAGAGGGCTAGCAGAAGCCGCCGGAGATTATGTTTTTTTCCTCGACGCTGACGACTTTATTGATATTATCAAATGGCCCGAAATTATTTCGCACGCCGCTGATAGTTCTTTCGACTTGATTGCCTTTGGGTACTATGACTCTTTCGGTTCCGGCAAAGTTAAGAAAGAGTTGTTCCCGAAGGGCTGCGACATAAGTAAGGCTTTGCTTGCCACAACGCTGCTGAATGCCTGCTGGGGTAAGCTTTTGCGCAAAGAGATCATTGTGAAGAACGGTATCAGCTTCAGGAATGAACTGGAAACCTGCGAAGACGCGATCTTCATCCTTGAATTTGCGCAAAAAGCAAAGAGCTATTGCCTTATCAACAGTTGCGTACTGTATTACCGGATCCACCCCGGAGGCGTTATGCGGCGCAAGGCAATCGACAACAAGCTGTCGGACCTTTCCGCTTTATATGCGCGTCGCCTCGAATACCTTGACGCGAATTATGACGAAACGCTGCGAAAGATAACGTACAGGCAGTTCTTTTCAATAGTAACCGCATTATTCCGCGAATGTGCCGGAAACCGTAGGATACCGGATATCAGACGGGCTTATTGCACGTATATGAAAAACGCAATGATACTGGAGATCATAGCGAAAACGAAAATGAAAGACTTGACGCCGTTCTATAAAAAATTCGAGTATTTCCTGATGCGAGCGGGTTTTTTCGCCCTGCTTGCCGCGTATTTCAAAGCCAAAGCGGCTTTAATGCCTGACAGGAGAATACGAGGAAAGCGGATGATAAAAAATGGCGAATAACAGAAACCCTGCCGGACCGAGCGCCTCAAAGTTTTACCTCGAGGGTAACACGCTAATCGACAATGCGATTTCAAATCTGGCTGTGGAAATACATGCCTATAATAAAAAGTACGGGAAGAAATCCGTCTTATTTACGGGTTGCGGCGCCGCAAACGGGACGCCTATGATCGCGATCAATTTAGCAATAACCCTGTCGAACTTGGGAAAAACACTATTAGTTGACGCAAATCTGCGAAGAGGCTCAGCGATGGAGGACGGGCTTTGCGATTATTTCCGGAAGAATACTGATATCAGTAAAGTCATAAGGCCGACGAACATACCCGAGTTGTATTTTGCTCCAAGTGGAGCGCCGGTCATTAACCCCGCAATATATCTGTGTTCCGATAAAATGGAGGAGTTTGTCAAGCTGGTAAACAGCAAGTATGATCACGTAATCATCGATTGCCCGCCAGTTATCGCTTCTCCGGACGCAGCGGCAATGTTTATAATCGTCGATGGGGTCGTCTTGGTGTGTTCCCTGAATAAGACTTCAAAGAAACAGATAAAAAGAGCTAAAGATGCAGTCGCGCCATACGCGGACAAATACTATGGCATGGTGGTCAACTCTATGGGAGAAGAGCAGTATAAAAAGCTCGTCCTCTGGCGTAGTTATAATCGGAGGAATAAGAAAGTATGAAGAGGCATGTATACATTTTTCCTGTAGTTTTGGCAGTTTTTGCCGTTTTAACTGCTCCGGCTGTACTGTCTATGCTCTTATTCCCAAACAATGCGCTGGCTGCCGAGTATGGCGAACTGGCGGGCGTGAAGCCGACGGCTCCCGCAAGCCGCGTCATTATCAGTGATTATCACATAGTCGGAGACGGGCTTGTCAGCGGAAAGCAATGCACTCTGGTGATTAGATTGCAGAATGTCAGTGGAGTTGAAAACGTGAACAGCGTGCTCGTCACAGGATGGATCGAAGCTGGAGCTCCGGTGGAATTTGTCGGGGTCAACCAGGCGTATATACCGCGTATATTGCCGGGCGATGAAGCAGACATGGAGTTCGAGTATTACACAAAACACGTCGATTTATCGTCGATCGACAGTATCTCCGCTGGATTTACGATCCTTTACAGCGATGAAGGCTCTGGGACAGAACGGACAAACAGCGTTTCACTGAGGCTGCCCGTATCAAGCGGCACAGATTCGGCCTTTGACGAGACCGATATGCGATGGCCGGAGCCCGGGCATTCAGCCCTGGATGAGTTTTTATATTCAACGTTTATGCAAACGGTTTACATCGCAGGGATCATATTCTGCTGCGTTTGTGTCGTGATACTATTGCTTAATAAAGCAAGGGTGGCAAGATTTATGCGTTAGAAAGCACCGGAAAAAGAGGGATCGGATTATGCTTGAGATAACCGGAGAAGATATAAAGCAAGCTTTCATTGAGTTACTCAAAAATAAACTGTTAATAGCCGCTATCACTATAGCAGGGCTTTTTGCGGGGCTGTTATTCTCGGCAAGGCAACCTGTACCGGAGAGCAGGTACGAAGCATCGGTTACACTAAGCGTGGTTTTTGGCCAGAATCTGGGGCAGATCACCGGAAGCACGATCATTTCGAATTATACAGAGATAGTGACCAGCAATCTGGTCACAGAGTATGCGGCTTCACTGATTGCGGAACAAGGGTTGACCGGTGAAGAAATCCAGCAAATGATAAGGATATCCTCAGGGAATAATCCGTTCGTACAGAAAATAACGGCGCGCAGCGATTCTCCGGGAACCGCGATCTATGTGGCGAACGCGGTGGCAGAGAGCTTTGTGGAGAAAGTATCTGTCATTACCGGCAGCAATACTATTCAAGTGCTGGATCCCGCCAGATCAGCCAACATAATCAGCTTCAGCGGGAACGGAAATATAAGATTGATAGTGCCGGCAGCGGCGTTTGTTTTAACCTGCGTGTCTCTGGTCGTTGCGGAGTTGAGTATGGGCATTGTGCGGTCTGTAAAGCAATGCGTTACCGATGAAGGCGAGCTGTTGGCTGTCATTCCCAAAGTGAGGAGGATCAGGAAAAAAGGCGGAAAGCTAGAATGACAAACAACGCCATAAAAATTTGCTTTGCAGCCTCATCCGGCGGGCATTTAGAGGAGATATCAAAGCTGACCGGGGTCAGGGAAGGCAGGGAATGCATCCTGATCACTGAAGAAAACGATTTCTTTAAAAGCACTTTTTGCGATAAGGTTTACTATGTAAGGCAAATCAACCGCAAGCAAGTTACATTCATCCCGGCGTTTATAAAGATGATCTTTCAATGCCGCAAGATACTGCATAAAGAAAAGTCCGATTGCGTTGTAACCACCGGAGCGCTCATGGGGTATGCGGCGGCTTTGGCCGGGAAGTTAATGGGAAAAAAGGTCATATATATCGAATCTTTTGCACGTGTCGATACCGCTTCCCTGACTGGACGGTTGATCCATCCGTTTGCCGACCTTTTTATCGTGCAATGGGAAGAAGGGCTGAGCTTTTTCCCAAAAGCAGTTTACGGAGGGACGATATTTTGAGTTGCCATTACACGTCCACGGACAAAACATGAAAAATGTCAGTATTAGTATCATCATCCCGGCGTACAATGTCGCAGGATATATCGAAGTTTGCCTCGACAGTATCCTTGCGCAAACATACTCCGACTATGAAGTCATCGTCGTCGACGACGGATCGACAGACGCTACAGGCGCTATCATTGACAGGTATGCCCGCACCGACGACCGTATCGTAGCCATACACAAGCAAAACGAGGGAGTGTCTGCTGCCCGCAACACTGGGATAGAGGTGGCGGCAGGCGAATTCTTCCTGTTCTTTGACGGCGACGATTTCTCGGAGCCTTACACATGTGAAGAACTGGTTAAAACGATCCGCGAAAAGCAAGTTGATGTCCTGATATATGGATATCACCGGTATCGCGACGGCCAGGTGACACAGATATGCCTGCCCATGTTCCCCGAGGGGTACTATGAAGACAGCGCTATAATCCCGAAGCTGCTTGCTGGATTTGTCGGGGTATCCCTGGAAGGCATAAACCGTTGGATACTGGGAGTGGAAAACGGCTTGTATGTTGAAAACCCGGCGCTTTGGCGGTGCATAATAAAGGCTGAGGTTATCCGCAGTAACAAGCTTCAGTTCGACATCAACCTTAAAGTCGGTGAGGATACAATCTTCATATCTGACCTGTTGAGCTGCGCAAAACGCTGTTATGTACTCCATAAGTGTTACTACTATCTTGTATTTCGTGAGAACTCAACGATAGCAGCTTATGAGAAAGACGCTGTCGCAAAACTTGCGGGCAAGCAGCGCCTTATCGCCGCCAGATACGCGCTTACGGACAGGGTAATGATGAGCGCCGGTATCGACGTAAAACCCTGGTGGCAGGGGTCTGTGATCATGTCAGTTCTGGAACTGGCGTTCCTGCTGGCAAAAAAAAGCGCCGGAGAAATGCCGTTAACTAATAGATACCGCCTGTATCTGCAGTACGCCAGGCGTGACGAAGTAAAAGACGCCATGCGCGCGTATAAACCAAAATACAAACTGACCGTCAAACTAGTGCCGTTACTGATGCTGAAACTGGGCCTGCATTTTCCGCTTTTTCTATGCGCCGCTTTCCTAAACATGATCCGATACGAGTTTATTAGGGGATAGGATCGCAGGATACCATAGTTTGAACCAAAATGCGGTGCCGTTCCGCAGGAAAGCGAGTTTGTTGGAATGAAGATCGCTTATTTGAACCTATGCCATACCGATCCGGAAGTCGTTGCACGCGCTTCAGGCAAACTCACTCTGCATGAAGACTTCGATATTTATATGCATGTGGATTTGAAGTCGGATATACAGCCGTTCGTAGACATGCTCTCCGGTATTCCGCGGGTTTACTTTGCCGATGAGCGGGTAAAGGTATACTGGGGCGGATTCAACGCAATACGGGCTACCGTGGCTTTGATGAAGCAGGCACTGACGTCTGATAGAGAATACGACTACTTTGTGACGCTCCAAAACTTTGACTACCCAATAAGAT
>Ga0123353_10004118_pt1 | contig 18638 bp, 11 predicted proteins | sample TergutLab28metaG_3_FD_92763 | JGI IMG/M metagenome (GOLD analysis project Ga0123353, IMG submission 92763) | Labiotermes labralis P3 segment gut microbial communities from Petit-Saut dam, French Guiana - Lab288 P3 | ecosystem: Host-associated > Arthropoda: Insects > Digestive system > Gut ... | reverse complement strand
GTTTATTCCTTCACAGCCCCACTTCCAAGTGTTTGCGTCCAGAAGAACCGCCGTAGCATTTCCGGCGGCGCAAAGGTTTACAGACAACGGTTCAGTGGCTATAGCCACTCCGTTTGCAGCTCCACAAGCACCGTTTGTTGATTTAGGTGCTGTGCAGTTTGCGGTCAAGCCGCCGCCTGAGCCTTCGCATGTCCACTTCCATGTTTCGCCGTCAAGAGCAGCCGCTGTTTCGGTTCCGGCAGAACAAAGGTTTGCTGTCGGAGCTGCAGATACAGACACGCCGTCCGCACTGCCGCAAGTTCCGTCTATTCTTACCGGAGCGGAACAGGTGCTGACAGTAGTACCACCGTTTATTCCTTCACATGACCATGTAAAGGCAGTTCCGGTGGAGGCAACTGTTGTGCTGTTTCCGGAAGAGCAGAGGTTTGCGGCCGGGGGGGAAGTGACTCCGACTCCGTGAGCGGCTCCGCAGGCACCGTCCGTTATCTTGGGAGCGGCGCAGGTGTAAACGGAAGCTCCGCCGCCAATTCCTTCGCAGCCCCATTTCCAAGCGTCTGCGTCCAGAAGAACCACCGTAGCAGTGCCGGAAGAGCAAAGATTTGCAGCCAGCGGTTCAGTGGCTATAGCCACTGCGCTTGCGGGTCCGCAAGCACCGTCTGTTGGTTTGGGTGCCGTGCAGTTTGCGGTTGTGCCGCCGCCGAGTCCCTCGCAAGTCCACTTCCAAGTTTCCCCGTCAAGAGCAGCCGCTGTTTCGGTTCCGGCAGCGCAAAGGTTCGCTGTCGGAGCCGCAGATACAGGCACGCTGTCCGCACTGCCGCAGGCACCGTCTACAGGAGGCAGCTTGCCGGCAGAGCAGGAAACCGACAAACCGCCGTTAGACCCCGGGCAGTCCCAAGTCCACGGACCGTCACCGCTGACCGCCGGAGTGCTTCCGTCTTCACAGAGGTTCGCAGCCGGAGCAGCATAAACATCAACATCATTCGCACTTCCGCACACCCCGTCTACCGGAGGATACGTTCCGTCCCACCCGCACTCGCCGTGCTCGCTTAAGTGCGCGGTACAAGTACTGCTGGCAGTGCCGCCGGCAATGCCTTCGCAAGTCCAGCTGAATCCGGTTTCCGTTGTTGTAACTTCGCTTGCAGTTCCGGTTGCGCACAGGTTCTCTGTCGGCGGATCATCAAAGCCGTCTTCATGCGCACTGCCGCAAGTGCCGTCTATTTTCTTATCGGCAGAACATGCTGCGGCGATGCCGTCATACAGTCCTTCGCATGTCCATGTCCACCCGGTCTCACCGGCAATAACTTCCGTATCGGTTCCTGTTGCGCAAAGACCGGCAGCCGGTGCAGAGTACAACGGCACTCCGTCCGCTGCTCCGCAAGTGCCGTCTACTGTTTTGTTCACCGTACAAGCGGCAGCGTCACCGCCGTTGATGCCGGTGCAAGACCAAGTCCATTTGTCCACATCAAAGGTAACCGTAGTATTGGTTCCCACACTGCACAGGTTTTCCGCAGGCTCTGTAGCCGGTTCTGTATAAGAGTTCGTGTTGTCAGCACTTCCGCAAACGCCGTCTATCTTCTTCGGCGCAGAGCAGACACCGCTTGCTATTCCGCCGCTTATGCCCTCGCATGTCCATTTCCATGTGCTGCCGTCTTGAGTTACCGCCGCAGGAGTTCCGACACTGCACAAATCAGTATCCGGCGCAGTGTGTATCGCTACTCCCGCCGCATCGCCGCACGCTCCGTCTATACTCTTGGCCGCACTGCAATTCGCACTGGTGCCCTTATTGGTTCCTCTGCATGTCCATGTCCACGGATTATCTCCCAAAATTCCCTCTGCAGACAGCCTTCCCTCAAGACACAGGGTTTCTTCGGTCTCGGTTCCTATATCATACGTAGTTTCAACTCCGCATCTTCCATTTTCCTGTCTCAATGCAAAACAATGTTCGTGGTACTCTACGCCAATGCCCAGACAGCTCCATGTAAACGCACCTCTGCCTGCGGTTACTATGCTAAGCGTTCCGGAATCACACAAATCCGTTGTCGGCTGTTTCGCTACTACTGTTCCGTTAGCCCTGCCGCACTTGCCTGCCCCTGTTACGAATGTTCCTCCGCCCCCAAGTCCTGCCCAGCCCATATCTCCGCCCCAATACCCTTCAAACATATCCAGTTCCGTATTATACCGTATCATGCCTATGACAGGCTCTGTCGGTCTCTGGTCTGTTACGCCTACGGATATTATTATTGCTCCTTTGTTGCGTCCTGCGTCTAATGATGCTCTGGCAACGTCTCCGGTACTTACATTCAGTCCCGGCATTGTCCAGTAGCCTACTGTATCGTCCCCTATTTTAAATATTATCCCGTCCTCGGTTACTATTACCGCTCCTCCGCCTTCAACCTCTATTCTGTCCGTTATTATATCCTGATAGTCGTATCCCGTTATTCTTCCGTACTCATCTACGCTGAATATATTGTATCTGTTGTTGATGAGTGCAGACGGTATTGCAGTGTTGCTGTGAATTATCGGCAGGCGGTCGCTTCTTATGCTTACTCCTCCTCCGGTATCGCTTCCGAACAGGTTGTTCAGCGCATCTGCTGCCGTGCTTGCGCTTGTTCCGCCTCTTGCCATGATTAAGGGCGTTCCGGTTCCCGCTGCTCTGAATAAATTATCCAGTGCGCCTTCCGCTGTGCCCGCGCTTGTTCCTCCGTAGATTATCGGCAAAATTCCGTCTATGCCTCCGTTGCCTCCGGTTAAATCTACGTTTCCTCCTATTATGTTTCCGGTTACTATTATGTTCTCAACCGTAAGATTTGTCATCTGACCGTTGTCGGCAGTTATGCTTCCCGTTATTACCTCAGTGCTTTCTACTCTTCCTATGTATCCTCTGCTTGCCCGTATTTCATCGGCACTTACTGCGCCCGAGAATACTCCCTCGTCCCCTTCTATCCTGCCGCCTCTTATCAATCCGGTATTTATTCTTCCGGCGTTAACATCGCCTGTAAACGTTCCGGTATTGCCTGTTATGCTGTTACTTTCTATGTTCCTGTCTACTTTTAAATTTCCTGTAAAATGACCTTTTCCGGCTCTTAATTCATCTGTTTCTACTCTGTCGCTTCTTATTTTGTTGAATATGCCCTCGTTGCCGGTTACAGTCCCTCCTATCGTAACATCACCTTTAAATACTCCTCCTCCTGCCTCTATATCGCCCGCCGTTACCTCTCCCGTTGCTTCCAGCGTTCCGGTCGTTACTGTTTTTGCTCTTATCGCATCTTTTTCCGCATACGATACCGTGTTCCCTCTTACTATCAAATCCCCGGGCACCCAGATGTTGCCTCTTGTATCAACCCTTACTCCTCCGCCTGCAAACGAAAGCGTAGTCCCTTCCTCCCCTGTGTCCCTGCCCCAATCTCCGTTGGTATCCGTTATAAGCCCGCTTGACACCTGCCAGACTGTTGAACTCTCAGTTACATTCGTGCTGTCTCTCATTATGCTGTAGTCGTCACCTTGCGCTCCCTCTCCGCATCTGGTCTCTATTGTGCCGTTTACTCCGGCAGATGTTACCTGATACGCTCTTCTCTCTTCCTCATTGCCGCTCATTTTTCCCTGCCAACGGCATACAATGTAATACCTTCCCCAAGGATCCAGCTGTTTGATTCCCAATTCATTTCCGAATATCCCCACCTGTACAGGCAAGCCCCCTACGCCGCTCATAAAATCTTCTATAGTCCCGCTGTAGTTTATCGGCAAATTCGGCACTCTTGCGTCTTTTTCAGGGATTTGCCTTAGTCCCTGTACCACATTCACGCAGTTCAAATCCTCTATGCCTTCCAGTCCGGGCGGGCATATAATAGTGCCGTCTGCGTCCATCACGCTAAGTGCCGCCATTGTTTTGTCCGCTGCGTCAAGGTCGCTCGCCACTCCCACGGAATGCGTAAGTTCTATGCTGCTTTTTAGACTCTGGATATAATTATTGTACAGCACTCCAAGCGCTATTCCTATCAGCGCAAGCAGATACAATACGGGCGTTACTCCAAAGCCTTTGTTCTTTTTCATTTTGTTTTCCAGCAGAATCACTTTAGATTATTTAATATTAAGTTAGGTTAAATATTTTTAAAAGTTTTTTTTAAGGAGTCATCATGACCTCAGCCTTCTTCGCTTCAAGACTCGACTCCATAATCCCTTCACCTACTCTAGCTATCGCTAAACTAGCCGCAGAACTAAAAGCTCAGGGCAAAGACATAATCCCTCTTTCCACAGGCGAACCGGATTTCGACACTCCGGACTTCATCAAAGAAGCCGCCTATGCCGCCATAAAAGCAGGCAAGACAAAATACACTCCCATAGACGGAACTCCGGAACTCAAAAAAGCCATAGTCCAAAAATTCAAGTCAGAAAATAATCTATCCTATGAAGTGAACCAGATTTCCGTAGGCGCAGGCGGAAAACAGGTCATTTTCAATGCGTTCCTCGCTACTATCAACCCCTCGGACGAAGTTATCATTCCTTCTCCATATTGGGTTTCATATCCTGACATAGTTCACTTGGCGGGAGGAACTCCGGTATTTCTTCCCTCAACTCCGGCAAATAATTTCAAAATATCGCCTGCTGATTTGGATAAGGCTATCACTCCGAAAACCAAGTGGTTCATTCTTAACTCTCCCAGTAACCCCACAGGCTCCGCTTACACTAAAGACGAACTGCGCCAAATCGCTGACGTACTGCTCAAACACCCTCACGTGTTCATTCTCTCGGACGATATTTATGAACACCTCATATACGATAACCTCGCTTTCTATACTATCGCCCAAGTCGAGCCGCTTTTATTACCCAGAACCCTAGTCGTAAACGGCGTTTCCAAAGCCTACAGCATGACGGGCTGGCGTATCGGATATGCTGCCGGCGATGTGGAGCTTATCAAAAAAATGTCCGATATTCAGGGGCATTCTACAAGCAATCCCTCTTCCATAAGCCAAGCTGCTGCTGTCGGTGCTTTAACCGGAGACCAAAGTTTTTTGAAAGACTGGGTTTCCATTTTCCAAAAACGCAGAGATATTGCTCTTGCCGCTCTCAATTCCATAGAAGGTCTTTCGTGTCCGTGTCCTTCCGGTGCTTTCTATCTGTTCCCGGATTGCGGAGCTTTGTTCGGCAAAAAACTGCCTTCCGGTAAACCTGTAACATACGATTCCGATATTGCAGGGCTGCTTTTGGAGCACGGAGTCGCAGTAGTCCCGGGCTCTGCTTTCGGGTACCCTTCCGCTTTCCGCCTGTCATATGCAGTCTCGGAAGATACTCTCTCAAAAGCCTGCTCCAGAATAAAATCAGCCATATCCTCTTTGTCGTAACATGTTTTTTCCTTCTTCTCTTGCAACGGCTTTTTTAAAATTTATGCCTGTGCCTCTTGTGCAGGCTGTAACGGATTTGGCTCTGCTTCATATCAAAAACAAGCACCCTTCTCTTTTTTCTAATCTCAAAGCCCTGCCTAAATCTCAGATTCTTATCGAGCTCTCCGATTTCCCCTTTTTTATGCTTTTCTCTTTCGGGAATAAGGCTGATGCTTCTATTGATATTCTCGATCCGTTGGATAGTATGGGTTACACTACCAAAATAAAAGGAAGCCTCGAAACTCTTCTGCTGATGCTGGAGGGAAAAACTGACGGAGACGAAGAATTCTTCTCAAGAAGCATTCAGATTTTCGGCAATACCAGCTCTATTGTCTCTTTCCGCAATGTGTTGGATAGAGAAGCCATTTCTCTGTATGACGATATTGTTGCTCCTTTAGGTGCGTTTGCCCCTTTTGTTATCTCTGCTTTAAATATCGCCGATAGTTCTTTCTCTAAGTTATCGCCTATGTTTGTCTCTTCTTGGAATGATTTAAGAAAATCAAAATGATGGAATTAGTCTGTCCAGCCGGCACTCCTGCCGCTCTAACCGCTGCTGTCAATGCAGGAGCAGATACGATATACTGCGGATATAATAACTGCACTAATGCAAGAAACTATCCCGGACTCAATTTCTCTCAAAAAGAAATGACAGAGAGTATTTCTTTTGCTCACTCTCACGGCGTGAAAGTTCTCATCGCCGTAAACACTTTTCCTAAAGCAGGCGAAGAAAAATACTGGCACCAAGCCTTGCATGATGCTTTTGAGGCTAAGGCTGATGCTGTTATACTCGCTGACATAGGCGTTTTGGATTATGCGACTAAAAAATTTCCTAAAATGCGCCGCCACTTGTCTGTTCAGGCTTCTGCCGCTAATGATTTCTCTATTGCCTTTTATAAAGAACACTTCGACATAAAACGCGTAGTTCTTCCCAGAATTCTCTCCATAGAAGAAATCAAATCTCTCATCGATAAAACAGGGCTGGAAACAGAAGTGTTTGCTTTCGGAAGCGTAGGTCCTATGTCCGAAGGCAGATGTTTTCTCTCCTCTTATATTACAGGGCTTTCCCCTACCAGCGAAGGCGTATGCGCGCCTGCTTCTCATGTTTCTTACAAACCTTATGACAACGATACTATCAAATCGTGTTTGGGTGATGTTACTCTCAATCATTTCTCGAAAGATGAGGCGGCTCCGTATCCTACTCCTTGCAAAGGCAGGTACAAAGTCAATTCCAAATCTTTGTACTTATTCGAAGATCCTGTAGGCTTGAATGCTATGGATATTCTTTCTCAGCTCAGAGATGCCGGAGTTACAGCCCTCAAAATAGAAGGACGACAGCGCAGCAAGGCTTATGTGGCTCAGACTGTTGCTGCTTTCAGAAAAGCATTAGATAGTTCCTCTCATAAGTCTCTTGCAAGAGCGGCTGAAGGAGGCTCTGAAACGTTTGGTGCTTATAAGGCGGGCTGGAAATGAAAAAGCATAAATTAACTCTGGGACCATTATTTTTCAACTGGAATGCTGACACCAGACGGGATTTCTATTACAGGATTGCAGATGAGTCTTTGTTTGACACTGTGTACTTAGGTGAAGTTGTTTGTTCTAAACGAGAGCCTTTTTATGCTTCTGTCATGCCTTCAATCTATGACCGCTTATTAGCTTCCGGAAAGAATGTTGTTGTTTCTACTTTAGCGTTGGTTTCTTCGGAAGCTGATTTAGCACACATCAAAAATTGTATTGAACAGAATACTCTTATAGAGGCTAATGACGTTGCGTGCCTGCAGGCTCTCGGCGGAAAAACCAAACACGTCATAGGTCCTTTTATCAATGTGTTTAATGAGTCTACCTTAAGTTTTCTTGTTAAGAACGGAGCTTACCGCATAGTCTTTCCAGCAGAGATTCCTTTTTCTTCAATTAAAAAGCTGGCTTCCAATAAGAATACTGAATTCGAAGTTCAGGTTTTCGGAAAAAGCCCTCTTGCTATAGCTGCGAGATGCTATCATGCCAGAGCTTCCGGCATCAAAAAGCACGAGTGTAAAATTATCTGCGCTTCTGATGAAGAAGGACTTAAGGTTTCCTCTTTAGACAATCAAGAGCTGTTTTCTGTGAACGGCACTCAAGTACTGTCGCATGGGTATACTGTACTTTTGAATGAGCTGCCTTTGCTGCAAAAAGCAGGAGTAACTCATTTCAGATTATCGCCTCAAACTGTAGATATGCCTGCTGTCTGCCGCATATACAGAGATGTTTTGGATTCTAAAACAGTCCCTTCGGAAGCTATAATTAAACTCAAAAAGATTACTAAGGATACTCCTTATATAAACGGGTTCTTTCATGGTGTGGCTGGAATGGAATGGGTTCACATTCCACATTCGTAACGATGTGTGACTCATAAAACACATTTTGTTATAAAGAATTAATGTTGGATTCACTAAGGTAAATTTGTTCTTAACACAGAGTCTTCTGTTATGTATCTTTTAATTATTAATTCGATTTGCCTTTCTCTCCAACTTTGGAACTCTTCCTATCATGAAGCAGCCCGCCTCTAATAACAGCGATAATGATGCTATATCCGAAGATGTTTCCTTAAATGAATTATTCGCTGCGTTCGGCAATGCCTTAGTCGGTGATGATTCCTCTTATGATTACGATGACGACTCTCTTTTTGATGAAAATCTTCTTTCCGCTTTATCCAATTTCAAAAAAGCCTCTCATTTAAATAATCTGCAAAAATATTCTCTGTTCTTAGGCAGCCCAGATGTATCCCGAAGCCCTGCACACAGCGTTTTAGCTCAGAAAAAAGAAGACTGGGATATGGTGGCTCAGCTTTCCGGGTACGGACAGGAAGATTTCGCAGATGCCGGTGCTGCTCTGCCTCTTACCCGCCAAGAAATAGAGTTTTTCCTCCGCAATCACCGCAGCGTAAAACATCACATAATCCGGGATTTCTTTGCTATTCAGTCAAACCTCCCCTCCCCTCTGGCAGAGCTTTACGGTCTTTACCGCTATAGAGCACGGATAGATGCCGAAGCTGCTTTGTTTATTGCTCAGTCTACTCTTTCTACCCGTCTTGCGTCCTCTATGGCTAAGATTTTGTCTCTGGGGGCTTTTGCCAACGGTATTGAATACGTCAAACACCTGACAGTCACTTATTCCGTTCCTTGTGCTTTTGATACTTCGTTGGAAATTACAGCCGCCAATATGGAGGCTGAACGCCGTTTGTCTTTGTCGCCGGATCACCCTGCTCATTTGCTGCGTTTGTCCTCTAACGATATTGCTGTTCTCGCTTCCGTGATTGCTGAAAACAACGCATTAAGTTGTGATGAGTTTCTGGAAAAAGCTAATTTTTTGGCAGAGGCGTACCAAGATGTCTATAGACTTCCTACCAGACAGCGCTTACACACTGCTCTCAAGGAAGGAGATGTTCCGTGGCATACCTTCTGGACAAAATCTCTTATCGAGGCGTATAAAACTCTTTTGCCGATCTGGGGCGATGATATTTAGTTTTCAGCTTTCAATTTCCGTCTTCTCGTTATTAGCCCTTATCGCTACATAGACCATGCAGAAGTATATGGTGCTGGCTGCCCCTATAAGGATGCGGCATGTTTCGCCGCCCACACCCGCTATAATGGTGAATGCCGGACGCAGAATGCTATTGTCAACGCCGGCATATAATAGCCCCAGAGCGGGCAAGAAAATCAATAATACACCGCACAATCCTATGACAACAGCAAAAATAATCATTAGTATTGCATTATTCCAAAAAATTTTCCACTTATAGCCCTTGGTCATACGGTAGCTTTCCTTAAACGCAGGTCCTTTCTTCAGCGCCGATATCGGAAGAACCAGCGTAAGCGCATAGAGCAGCCGTATAAAAACAACTGCCATTGCTAATGCTAAAAGCACCCCGCCGGCAACCGCTACCACAGAAATACCATTAGAATACAGCGCATACGAAGCACCCAGCAAAAGCCCGACAATAAATCCAAATAACACAACCAGCAAAGCCAGTAGAACTGACCGCCACCACCATCTAAAGAATGATCTCGCAGAGTAAGACGGGACAGAAGCGGAAACATCAGGCGTTTCGCCTGAACTTGCGCCTGAATATTTATTTGGATTCTTCAAAAACATAACCGTAAACACCCATATGGCAATCATTGCGGCAAGCCACTTGGCAGCACCACACATAATAACCAATATCAGTGTCCCTATTGAGGGCTTTTCAGCCTGTTTATCTGAAAACCCTTTTACCAGCTCTTTCACGGCTTCGGGATCATAATTGAGCACTTGAAGCACTTTCAAAGCATCTTCATTACCCTTGAGTTCTCCAAGCAAGCTCCTGACATCAACGTTATGTTTCAGTACCCCAAGTGCTTTCTCAATTTCATCAGAGGATCCAAACTCAAAAGGCGTGAAGCGGCTCTCCGCTATTTTCTTAGCTTCATAATCAGCCTTAAGGCGTTCAAGCTCTTTTAAAGCATTAGGATTATTCCTGACGTATTCGAGTGCTTTCACGACATCAGGATTATTCTTAATGCGCCCAAGCGCAGGATTATCCTTGATGCGTTCAAGCACTTTCATGGCTTCAGGGCTCTCCTTGAACAGCTTAACGGCTTCAGGATTATTCCGCATTATCTCAGGCACTTCCGCGGAAACGGAATTATCCTTTTTGAGGCTTTTACCCGCTTTCAGCTTATCGCCAACCGTCAGTTCCGGCACCAGCGAGAAACAAGCCAATACCGCAATAAACAGCAGAACTGTTTTTTTCTCTTTTACAATAAAAGACCACCACGTGCGCAAGCCTTGTTTCCACGTAGGGATTATAGATTTTTTAGGCTTGTCATTATCGGAAGGAGTCATAGCTGTATTATTCTCCTTATTAATTGCAGTAAATAAAGGCAAATATACTGCAAAAGGTTGTATAGTCAAATACTTTTATTATTTGATTGCAAGTAAAGGCGGCTTTGTTATAGGTTCTTTTTAATGATTGAAAGTTCTCAAAACCCTGTTTTCAAAAAAGTGTCGAGTCTTGCTGCTTCCAAAGGCATCAGGAAAGAAGGGCTTTTTCTGCTTTCAGGAGAGAAGCTTGTTCGGGAGTTTCTTAAGTCTCCTAATTTAGAAATAGTTTACGAGATAAAAACTCCCAAACATGCAGCGATTAGCAACAGCCATGTTATAGATTTCAGCAAAGAGCTTTTTGATAAAATAGATGTTCTCGGGACGCACTTTAATATTTTAGTTCTGAAGCTGCCGGAAATTCCGTCTTTAGACGAGGTTTCCGGTTATGCTCCGAAGGGTCTGGAAGTCCTGTCTCCTCTTGGAGACCCGGGCAATCTCGGAGCTTTAATACGAAGCTGCGAGGCTTTCGGAGTGTCTCGGCTGCTCTTGACCGAAGAGGCTGCCAATCCTTTTTTACCTAAGTCTGTAAAGGCATCGGCAGGAAGCGTTTTAAGGCTTCCTATTGTAAATGTTCCGGCTTTGTCTTCTTTTGCTGAAAACTCCGGTATTTTTGCGCTTGATATGGCTGGAAAGCCTATTGAACAGTGCGATTTTCCTAAAAACCTATTGCTTGTACTCGGCGAAGAGGGTCCTGGCATTGGACACGGCGGTTTTGCAAACAAAATCTCTATTCCCACTGCTAACGTAGAAAGCCTCAACGCAGTAGTAGCCGGCAGCATTGCTTTGTTTTGTATTTTTAGGGGCAATCCTAGATAAAGTTGATTTCTAAGCAAGAACCCTCTAGGATAATGTTATATGCAAACGAAAGGAAAGGACCACAGATGATTATTGGCACAATCAAGGAAATTAAAAACAACGAAAACCGAGTAGGCATAACGCCGGCAGGCGTATCTGCATTCGTTGGTGCCGGACACTCGGTTCTTATAGAAACAAACGCCGGCGTCAACAGCGGCTTTTCCGATGCCGACTATACGGCAGCCGGAGCAAAGATACTGGATACTGCCAAAGATGTCTGGTCAAAAGCCGACATGATTATCAAGGTGAAAGAGCCTATCGCCCAAGAGCGGGAATTTCTCAGAGAAGGCTTAATATTGTTTACATATCTGCACTTGGCTTCTGAACCGGAACTTACCAGAATTTTAAAGGATTCCGGCGTTACAGCTATCGCCTACGAAACTGTGCAGGTCGGGAATACGCTGCCTCTGCTTACTCCGATGAGTGAAGTTGCCGGCCGCATGTCTGTTCAAATAGGAGCGCATTTTCTTGAAAAGTCCAACGGCGGAAAAGGTATTATGCTGGGCGGTGTTCCGGGCGTAAAAAAAGCCAGTGTCGTTATTATCGGCGGCGGAGTCGTTGGCAGACACGCAGCTAAAATGGCTCTTGGCCTTGGAGCTGATGTTATGATTATCGATATTAGTGTAGAGCGGCTGCGTGAGCTTGATGACGTGTTCTCTATGCAGCTGAAGACAGTAATATCCAACCCGTATAATATCGCTGAAGCAGTCAAGAACGCAGATCTGCTCATAGGCGCAGTACTCATTCCCGGCGCAAAGGCTCCTAAGCTAGTGACTCGAGATATGGTCAAGTCCATGCAGCCCGGTTCTGTTATTGTTGATGTTGCTATTGATCAAAGCGGCTGCATAGAAAGCTGTGATCATCCGACCACACACGCCGATCCTGTCTATACCTATGAAGGCGTTTTGCACTATACGGTGGCGAATATGCCCGGCGCAGTAGCCTGCACATCTACGCTTGCTTTGACAAACGCAACAATGCCCTATGCTCTGGAAATAGCAAACAAAGGCGTTAAAAAGGCAATCCTAGACAATCCTGCACTCAGACTTGGTGTGAACGTTGCCGGCAGCGAAATCACGCACGAAGCCGTAGCAAAAGACCTTGGATATACGTACATTCCTGCCGACAAGGCGTTGGATAATATTTAAATAGAAAAGAATTTATCATGACTAAGACTCTTTCAGATATTCGGCTTTCATTCCTAGACTATTTTGTATCAGAGGGACACACACGGATAGATTCAAGCTCTCTTATCCCTACCAATGATCCTTCTCTTATGTTCACTAATGCCGGCATGGTGCAGTTCAAGAACGTCTTCACCGGTGCCGAGTCCCGCCCTTATAAAAGAGCTACTACCGCTCAGAAATGCGTAAGAGCAGGAGGAAAGCATAATGATTTGGAAAATGTCGGGTATACTGCCCGCCACCATACTTTCTTTGAAATGCTTGGCAATTTCTCTTTCGGCGATTATTTTAAAGAAGAGGCTATATTTTTTGCGTGGAATTTTATTACTAAAAATTTGCACCTAGACAAAGAGAAGCTCCTTGTTACAGTTTACCACCAAGACGAAGAAGCTGCTGCTCTTTGGAAAAAAATCGCAGGTTTTCACGATAGTAAAATCATAAAAATCAAGACTGATGACAATTTTTGGCGTATGGGCGATACGGGTCCTTGCGGTCCCTGCTCCGAGATTTTCATAGACCAAGGCGAAGAATTGTTTGGAGGTCCTCCCGGCTCTCCTGACGAGGACGGCGATAGATTCTTAGAGTTCTGGAATCTGGTTTTCATGCAGTTCGAAGAGCTGGACAACGGCACTCGCATTTCTCTGCCTAAGCCTTCTGTTGATACCGGAATGGGACTGGAGAGAATTTCCGCTATCCTGCAGGGCGTAAAGTCCAACTATGATACCGACCTGTTCAAAAATATTATTTCTTATATTTCCAATTCTATAAATATTTCCGTGACTCCTCAAAATGCCGCTTCTTTCCGCGCAGTTGCCGATCATTTGCGCTCGTGCGCCTTTCTTATCTCGGACGGAGTACTGCCAAGCAATGAAGGGCGTGGCTATGTTCTGCGCCGCATAATGCGCAGAGCAATGCGTCATCTGCACATGCTCGGAACATCGGAACCTTCTATGTTTAAGTTCGTGCCTTCTCTTGTTTCTCAGATGGGCGATTGTTATCCTGAACTGGAGGTTTCTAAGAATCTTATCTCCGATAACCTAAAGCTGGAAGAGTCTAAGTTTAAGGCTCTTTTAGGGCGCGGGCTTAAACTGCTCAACGATGAGAGCGGCAAAATAAAGTCTGGAGGACAACTTTCAGGAGACGTTGCTTTCAAGCTCTATGATACATACGGCTTTCCTTTGGATTTAACTCAGGACGTTCTTAAATCTCAGAACATAACCGTTGATACGGGTTCTTTTGATAAGGCTATGGAAAAACAAAAGGCTCTTGCAAGAGCAGCTTGGACCGGCTCCGGCGATGTTAAAGCCTCTAAGATATGGTTTGATATACGAGACAAATTCGGAGCTACGGATTTCTTAGGTTATTCTACGTTGGAAGCAGAAGCTCTGATAAAGGCTATTGTTGTTGATGATGCCTTAGTTGACTCTGCTAAAGAGGGCGACAGCGTTGCTTTTGTTGTAAATCAGACTCCTTTCTACGGAGAATCCGGCGGTCAGTTAGGCGACATTGGTCTGGTTTTCAAAGGACTTAATCATGACGCTGTAATAGAAGTGTCTAATTCCTCTAAAGAGGCTGTTCTTTTTTCGTCCGGAGTCATAGTTCATCATGGGACTGTAAAGAAAGGCTCATTCGCTGTCGGAGATTCAATAATTCTCAAAGTAGATGCTGAACATAGATTACAAATTGCCGCTAATCACTCTGCTACGCACCTTCTGCATGAGGCTTTAAGGCGTACTCTCGGCAATCACATTGCTCAAAAAGGCTCGCTGGTCGCTCCTAACCGCTTGCGTTTTGATTTTACTCATAACTATTCTATCTCTCAGGAAGACTTAGACACTATCGAAGATGAGGTCAATCGTATTATACTCCGGAATACTGAAGTTAAAACCTCTATCATGTCCCCTGATGAAGCTGCTGCGTCAGGAGCCAGAGCTTTATTCGGCGAAAAATACAGCGATGAGGTTCGCGTTCTTTTCATAGGTTCTGATGACAATACGCACTACTCCATAGAATTATGCGGAGGAACTCATGCAAACAGAACCGGCGATATTGGTTTTTTCAAAATCATTCAGGAATCCGCCGTGTCTTCTGGAGTCCGCAGAATAGAAGCTCTTACCGGAAAATCTGCTTTTGATTGGGTGCGGGCTCAGACTGCCGTTGCTAATTCTATTGCCTCGCATCTTAACTCTTCTATAGAGACTGCTCCGGATAGAATCCTCCAACTTCTCTCCGAAGTCAAAAGGCTAAACAGAGAAAACTCTGATCTTCTAAGAAAAGCTGCTTTGGCTTCAAAGGACTCTTCAAACGATGAGGGCTTTGAAACCATAAACGGTATTCCTTTCTTAGGAAAGATACTAAACAACATTCCGGCTAAAGAGCTTAAGCCCATGGCGGACGAGGCCAGAGCTAAATTCAAGTCCGGAGTAATCGCCCTTGTCTCTTCTTACGAGGATAAAGCCTCCATAGTCGTTTCCGTGTCTCCGGACTTAACCCCGAGGGTAAACGCTGTTGATATAGTCAAACTGGCTGTAGAACATGTCGGAGGCAAAGGCGGAGGCGGCCGTCCGGACATGGCGCAGGCAGGAGGAGCTTTGGCTGATAAAGACAGCATGTCTAAGGCTATGAATGCTATTAGAGCTAGTGTGGAGTGTAGAGTGTAGAGTTGGGGAATACGCACTAACTCCACTCTCAACACTCCACACTTTTTTTACTCCCAACGTTCTGTCGCATCTTTGGCAAGAGTGTCTATGATATTAACACACTTCTCATGCGTTCCTGTCAAAGACTCTACCAATTCGGCAAACTGCTTTTGTGCGCTCTCAACTTTTATATTCAGCTCTTGGGCTACGCTGTTGACAACGTTAATCTGCTCGGCAGCTTCATTTTCGCGAACCCTAGTCTCTTCAACTATACGCTTTGATTCTTCCGCCAAATGCCTGACTTCTATAGCCACCACAGCAAAACCCTTGCCGTGCTCCCCTGCTCTGGCTGCTTCAATAGTCGCATTCAGAGACAACAGATTCGTCTGGTTTGCAATCTTCACAATCTCATCGTTGGCATTACTGAAGTTATCAATAGTGCTGGCTATCTTAGTGAGATTCTGATTAAGCTGCTCCGCCACCGCAACCAGCTCTTTCAAAATACTCTCCTGCACAAATCCCACCTGAGAAGAGTTCTTTTCCACCTCAATCAGCAAGTTGCGTATTTTATCCGCAATGAACTGCATATTGGAAGACAAATTGTCTCTTTCAGCTTTTTTCTCTGCATCGGACGCTTCCTGTGCAATCTTTCTTTCTTCCTGATCTTTCAACTGCCTCTCTTCTTCAATTTCAATTTCTTTTTTGTCATAATAGATGCAGTTATGCCTGACGTTCTTTCCATGCAGCACGGCTGCTGCAAATTTCGCACAGCTGTTGTACCCGCACGCCGTACAGTCAATCCTTCTTGTCTCGGCAGTAGTTTTGTGGAGAGAATTATATATATCTTCCAAATCCTTACTGTTAGTGCTCTCACCGCTTGTATTCACAGTACGATCGGTGTATGTCCTGCAAAAATCACTCAGCCTCAGATTCTTCTCACACCAATCTTCGAAAAAGTACCCGTCTTTAGCCTCGCCCCACTTTTTACTCTTTACTTTTGTCTGTTCCGCGGCTTCTGCTTTTAGTCTGTTAATTCTGGCATCCACATCATTTATATCTATGTTCCTGTCAGTACCGGTTCCTAAGTTGCAGCCGAACTCACAATTCAAAATATCAACAACTACAGGCACAGGCTTACCTCTGGTTACTCTGTGTTCATAGTTTTCCAGATATTCATACGCAAGCTCGGTTCCTTCCACCTGTTTGACCCACAAGCCTTTGGTATTATACTTTTGCCCAAGCTTAGCGTAATGCTCTACGTTCTCTCTTAAGCCTCCCGGGCGGGAGTATGCAAGCCCCAGTCCGCACGCAGGCTTATTATCAAACTCCACCTCTGAAAATTGAGAGAAGTCTATATTATTATCTTCAGCATATTGCCTTATCTTAGAGTATGTTACATTATACTGCATCAAGCCTCTGTTGACAGGATCGTTAATCTCATCATATTTCGCTATACATGGAGAGATAAACGCCAAATCGTCTGTACAATTATCATACTTGCGCGCCCACACTGCCGTACACATCATAGGGCTGTGGACAGGACACAGTTTATTCCTTATATCCGGACGATATTTTTCCACGTAATTGACTATAGCAGGGCATGGCTGGGCAACTACGCTATCGATTTTATTGTCTACAACTGCCTTAATATACGCCCAAGTCGTTATATCCGCACCAAACGAGACATCATAAAACTGCTTCACCCCGCAGTTCTTCAAGAAACCAAACATTTTCTTATAATTAGGGAAATTATACCTTACCGCCGGCGCAGCAACTATAGATATTCTCTTGCCCACTCTTAAATCATTAAAGAATCTTTCCGTATCATCTTTATAGTCTCTCGAACCATGCTTGCACGCCTTGACACATGCCCCGCATTTTATACATTTTGAATTATCTACCTTTACCTTGCTTCTATCCCCGGACATTACTACATAGTTGGCACCCGGTATAGGACATGCAGCTATACATTGATTACAGCCTACGCATTTATCTTCGTCCACAGTAATTAAAGCAGAATCTTTGGTATTATTTGATGCAAAGCTATTCATAATTATCCTCTGGTTATTAGTTGCACTAACGACTCGAATATGGTTAATGCTAACAGCCCTTTCACATATTGCAACATATTTCTGTATGCAGTCGGGAGGGGGGGGGGTGTATCCTGAATTAGGTTGAATATTTGTTCCGCCTAGTATAGGACAAACAGATAACATTTATCGAAGATAGTAAGGGGGTTCTGTAATGAAAATAGTTGTTCTTGGGGCCGGTTATGTAGGTTTAGTCTCCGCCGCTTGTTTTGCTGAATTCGGCTTTGATGTTGTTTGCGTCGATCCTATTAAAGAGAAAATTGACAGACTGCTTGAAGGGATAATGCCTATTTACGAGCAGGGACTCGATGAGCTGGTTGCGAAAAACGTGAATGCAAAAAGATTGAGTTTTGCCACTTCCTTAGCTGATTGTTATAAGAACTTTTCTGATAAGATTTCTGCGATATTTATAGCTGTCGGCACTCCTACCCGCGAAGAAGACGGACACGCAGACCTTTCATTCGTTTATCAGGCGGCAGACGACATTGCCAAAGTCCTGCCGGAAAACAGCTTTACCGTAGTTGTAAACAAATCTACTGTTCCTATCGGGACCGGCAGAGAGATAGAAAGGATTATAAAGTCAAAGAATCATAAGGCTGACTTTGCCGTAGCATCTAATCCGGAATTCCTAAGAGAGGGCACTGCTATTTACGATTTCATGCAGCCGGACAGAGTAGTTTTCGGCACTGATGACCCTAGAGCCGTAGATGTCATGAATGATTTGTACACGCCTTTGCGTGCGAGGAATGTTCCGGTCCTGCATATGGCTTTGGAGTCTTCCGAGCTTACGAAATACGCTGCCAATGCTTTTCTTGTGACTAAGGTAACGTTTATCAATGAAATCGCCGACCTTTGCGAAAAAGTAGGCGGAAATGTTCAGGACGTTGCTCACGGCATTGGCATGGATACCAGAATCGGCTCTAAGTTTTTGCAGGCTGGTCCGGGCTACGGAGGCTCCTGTTTCCCGAAAGATGCTCTTGCTCTTGCGAAAACAGCCCAGTCTTTTAATTCTCCCGTAAGAATCGTAGAGACTGCTATTGATATAAACCACAAGCGCAAAGTATCTATGACAGAGCGCGTTATTGCGGCTGCCGGAGGTTCTGTAAAAGGCATGAAGATTGCTGTTTTAGGCGTTTCTTTTAAGCCTAATACCGATGATATGAGGTATTCTGTAGCTCTTGATATGATACCGGCTCTTCAGAAAGCCGGTGCTACTGTTCAGGCGTTTGACCCTGTTGCTATGCACGAGGCTGAGAAACTTTTGGACGGCGTTATTTGGGCGGACTCTTCTTACGAGGCTGTGAAAGGAGCTTCTATAGCGGTGCTTCTTACGGAATGGGACGAATTCGCTTCCTTAGATTTTGCAAAAGTCAGACAAGCAATGCTTGCTCCGGTCTTGCTGGATCTCAGGAATCTTTACAATCCTAAGGAAATGAGAGAGCTGGGATTCTCGTATCATTCTATTGGGAGAAGCTAGGTTAATATTCCTTCTTTATGTGGATTAGTTTCGTCATCGGCAAACTCCATTGGAACAAATGCAATTGGAACAGCTGCAAGATCCATAACAATATTGGTTTTGGTTTGTGCCGCTGTACC
>Ga0123353_10004115_pt1 | contig 18642 bp, 16 predicted proteins | sample TergutLab28metaG_3_FD_92763 | JGI IMG/M metagenome (GOLD analysis project Ga0123353, IMG submission 92763) | Labiotermes labralis P3 segment gut microbial communities from Petit-Saut dam, French Guiana - Lab288 P3 | ecosystem: Host-associated > Arthropoda: Insects > Digestive system > Gut ... | reverse complement strand
TTTTTGGGTTTTTAACCCTTACCCGCTGAACGAAATTTATATATGTTGTGGAGTGGGCCCTTTAAATGGGCGAACGGCCATAAAAGGGGAGGGGGGGGGGGGGGAGGATTTAATTCCGGCTCCATAGGGTTAAGGGATTGAGAACTTCTGAAACAGTTGTGTGTAGCAGATCAATATTCATTTCATATCATTGGAACTGGAGTTGAAACTGTTGATACATTGAGAGCTTCTGTATAAAGTAAATAAGCAAGAACACTTTCACAGTATATATTTCAGTAACTGCTCTGACAATAATATACAGATGTGGTAGTACTACATGTTTCAGCCTTTTCCAGCCATCTTCATATCTGTGTTTTTCTTTACAATGCAAAAAAGAACAAGATAAATGTAAAAGACATAGTATATACCTAATAAAATGCAGCACTGTAACAAATACTATGAGGACTTCAACTCCATTTGCAAGAATACTGAGAGATACATTAAAATTAATAACCCTCCATTCACTTTGCATGTGCTGTACATATTCTAAACCAACAACATGAATATGGACCCATAAACAAAATGATGGAGCTAATAAAACCAACAAAGTAAGGAATGCATGTGAATTGTACAGAAAGTTTATTCATCTCATTGTACCAATACCATATTCATGAGCAATAGCATGTCTGAAGACAACCCACTGTTCAAACTGCTATATAATGTTCAGTTGAAGCAGACGTTTGTTGAAAACTGAGGGATTCCATTTACTACCCATTCTGATATACCCACAGTGCTCATTCATCCGTGGTGACATAAACAACCACAAGGGACACAGGATGTGTACAGGTATACTCATCACTTTTTTCCTCCCACAATAGATCTTTGTATATATATATATATATATATTAATACATTTTAGTATTTTGACATTATCAGGATGTATCCCTGAAAATGAAGATGAATTTCTGCAATAGATGCTTGTATGCAGTCAAAAAACTATTATGATAAACATTTTGTACCACATTTTTATTCTTTTTAATCATTTTAACATTCATGTTTTAACTGTACTCTTGCACTACTATGACTTAACTCGCCATTTCTTTTGTCGAGTACGTCCTTGAAGGTGGCTGTGAAAGCCCAAAATGTAGGACTACCACATGTTTGTATATTATTATATGTAATTATAGTGTTGTTGTTGGATTGTACAGTGAGACCTGTCTTACTGCATGGAACATGGATAATATTAAATTCAAGAACAATATGTTACATATAGTTGAAGATTTGTTTCTTTGAAGCTGCAGAGAGTATTTTATATTGCTGAACTGCTCACCATTGCATGGGCAACATTGTTGCTTCATAACCAATTGCTGCTCACTCTGCAGTGCTCAATCCAGCAATAAAAGTACATACTTACAGTATGAGCATGCAGAGTTAAAGGATTCCAGTTGGTTTTAATAATGACTAATGAAATTCTGAGTTATAGTTGAACAGTATGATGAGCTTGTTACATGATATCACAGATTCGTTTCTGTTTTGGACAGGGTTGTTTTGATATGTGTGCCCTTTCTGCAGTCTTATGTTGTTCCATATGGAGGGGTGGGCAGCCTGTGATGGACTGATTACCCTTCCAAGGAGTACTACGAAGTATATAAATCACCAGTGGGTCAAATCCATGCTAGGGACATAGAAAACACAATATTTATATACAGTATGAGTAGTTAGAATGTAAAATTTTAGACATACCAGTTAATGAAGTCTGCAGATTTTCATTATTTGGACTGAATATATAAAGATATATTCAAAAGTTCCCAGACTTCGCTGATAACATAATATATACTTCTCTTTATTATTGGTTATTTTTGTCCCCTCTACAGTAGTCCCTTTCTGAGCTTATGGAATAGGTCCAACGTATCTGCTACTACCAGAAGCACGGAAGGAACTTACTTTCTGAAGTGCATGTGTGGAGGTGAATGAGTGTTTGTGAATTTCAGGAACATGCTGGAAACTGTGCTCTCATAGCTGCAGTTTTACATGTAGAAACAAAAAGTAATAATGGGCCAAATGAGGCTGGTAAGGAGGGTGGGGGACCACAGCTGTTTTCAGTGGCCAAAAAATTGCAGGACTGACAAAGCAGTGTGCATGAACACAACATCATGGTGAATCAGGCTTGGTGTTTCAATTATTCCAGATGTATTGGGTAGCCTGGCTTCCTGAGTCATTGCAGTGCCTCATGGTAGCCACCCTGGTTATCCGTTCGGCCTGGAGGAATAAGTTACCGGTGAACAATGCACTGATCACCTGAATGCTTATGAACTTTATGTGGAGTTTCCCCATGTTTGAATTGAGAAAGGCACTTAGCTTTCTGTTCTCCCTATGGAATTTTCACCAGAAACATTTTGAACATTCCGCGTATTTCAAGTGCAGTGTACCGAAGCTTGAAGCGCAGCTTAATACATATGTTTGTATTAGACAAACGCATGTTTGCATGAATTACAGGGGCAGATGGGGTGTTAGAGATTGCCTGTTTTGTCATGTTTGGCAGTGCATTTGCACATAAACATTTCTTCAAAGTACCCAATAAATTGTTATCACTCATAGTGTGGTGGACTGAAACAACGTATTTTGGTCCATTAGTCCTGTTTTACAGATTCCCTTTTGTGCAGCTTAAAATTCCAGGGAATTTTTAGGTGCCTGGGAAGGAAACATGTAAATACAAACTTATAATTTTGGTTGAATTGGTACATTTGAAGGGTGCCTTTACTTGAGGTCAAATACTTTGACATTTATTTTTAGAGTTTTCACAGATGGAGACTGTACTTAATTCAAACACATGAAACACTTCTAGAAATATGTTTCGTATATTTAGGCAAAAGGGTGTTTACTGCACGTTAAAGATCTCTATTTTATTTTCCATGAAATGCAATTTATTCCATGATTTCATTGTTTTCTGTTCAAATAATCCTCATAAACCAGGCGTTAAAATTTAAATACCAACCCAGTCATTTAAAGGCTAATATACAGCATTTCTGTTGTATCGGTATTACCATGTGTAATTTTTTTTAATGTTGCACTGAACTTTTGTACATGTGTATTGCATTCTTTTAACAGATTTAGATGAAATTTATTATACGGCATTTCCATTGTAAGTTTATTGCCATCTCTTTGTTTCATTTATGTGTATTTTAAGGCCCACTTTATATAAGGGCGTAAGTAAAGTTTTTATTTTATGTTTCAAGACCAGCAGAATTTGCCGAGACTCAGTATGTGGAATTTGCCTTATGTAAGTTTTGAGACATGTGATTTTGATTCATTTTAAGGTACATTCTTTGATATGCTGGCTACATATTTGGGAATATTTACAAACGATTCATCAGAGAATGAAATACAGATTATTTTTAATGTAATACATGCATAAATGGTGATTTTGAAGAAGTCACTAATAGGACATAACATGTGTGCCGTCATAACTATCGTCTAATCTCCTTCTGTTGCCCTGCCATCTGACTGCTTGATTTAAAGTGCATGGGTATGATAGACCTTGTACATAAACAGCGCATGGACAAGACACATTCTTTAATGCCACCCCAAGAGTTAATTTGGTAATTTTTTTCATTCAAATGGACATAAATAGCATCTGGTTTAATTCTGTGAATGAACGTTGTGACCAATCAGCACACTTCGAGTGCTTTTGTTGAGAATTGTGTTATTGATCATTAAGGTAAGGCTGTGTGCAAATTGCAAAGTGAACTTGTTCTTTGTTTTTACAGTTCATTTAATTGCTAACTTCTGTGTCTTTTTTTAACAGTGTGAAAAAATTTTGAATTTAAGTACCTAATTTTCATAGTGTATTATTGAATCGAAACCATGATTTCTCGGTTGTCTACCTAATAGCACAGACATTTTTCTGGCTATGCTATACCAGCGCTCATTATTTTGAGGGAGTTTGTAGGCAATTGACTGTGTACATTACATTAATAGAGCAGTTTAATGCCAAAGAAATGATGATGCTTAGCAAATTAGTAAAAGAGTTCTGAATTGTCCTGTATATGTGTGTGAGAGCAAGAGAGAACAAGCGAGTAAGAGAGATGAGTTCAAGTTTTTCTAAGTGTAGTCTCGGTAGATGCCGAATGACCTTTCTCCCTAAAGTTCTACACATTTTTTCTTTTCACTCCTTTTTCACAGCTGTTTGTTTTTCATTTTTATGTGTTCAATGCAACTGAGAAAAGGTAAGTTTTTAAAGTTGCAAAATTGCTTACTGAAATGTTTTATGGTATGGGTTTCCAAAGTACATATAATTTGGCGTGTTGTATATTGTACATTGGTTGAGTTAATTTCGTCTTACCGTCAAGGTGACAAATACCAATACACCACAATTGGGTGCTTTTTTTGCTGCTGAATGTGCTTGAAATCTACAGAAGGTACATGTGGAGAGAGTTTGCTTCAGCTGGATTGTTGATCTCCTTGGACATGTTTTGAATTCAGGTTTATGTATATAGCATGTTAATGGAGTTGACATCAAGTGTGTATTGAATGGTCAGTACAGTTTACCTTAACTATACAGAATCTGCAAGATATAGTATATTGGTTGGGTGGTTTTAGAAGTGTATTATAAATGACAGGTTTTTGGTTTCGTAGTTCTGCACTTGCACGCTGTTACTGTAATGCTCTCTATGACCATCTAGGAATCTGTTTTGAAGAATAGGTTCTGGTGACTTTCGACCTGAATCACATTCCCCTGTAAAAAATAATAACGAAATCTCATATACCTGTGTATTACATTTACAAAACAGCAGTATAAAAGTGAAGTGCTGTTCTGCCACTGTGACTCACTGTGCCTTTGCGTTCAGTTATTAAATAACTACAGTGTGGTGGAACTGGTTTGTCTGTGTTAATATCCAGTAATGCATTACGTTTTAGAAATGCATATTTTGCATTACATTGTATTCGTTATTAGAGGAAGGCACATTGAACCACCTCCGTAGAATGTGCCAAGACAGTTCTGTGGGAAGTGTAAGGTTTCCACTCACCCCATTGTTTGAAGAACTTTGACTCCAAGTAGGTTGGCTGCAGGTATTCTACTGTTGGCCTGTGCCGAGACATTTAGTACTCTTGCCCTTGCAAATGTAGCTAGTACCCACAAACTAATTATACTGCTTGAAGCCTACAACTGGTGTTTTTTGGTATGCAATTCAATTTAGCTGATTCAAGTTCTGTGATGCTAGAGTACACAAAACAACTTTTCTGCTGGTGACTTCATCTCGCGACTGCAGTGCCGCCACATGTCCACATTTGAAATCTGCTGGCATCTAGCAGCACATGTTGAAGCTTTGTGGGCATCTCTACCATTTCCTGTTTATTTAATGATAGTATGTCTTATACACGGATAGTATGGATGTTTGAAGTTGTACAGTTCTCTATCACTAACACTATTATGAAATAGACATGTGCAACCTTCCATTACTCTTGAACAGTGGTTGCATCTGCCCCCCTCCTTCAGTTGTAACTTGAGTCAGAAAAATGAAACAGAATTGTGGGTCTCTTAAGTTCTTCCTGAAGGTTGTTACCCATCGATATTATTCTGTCTTCCTTGTCAGTGAGTGGGTGTGGCACACATACTGTGATGGTCTGTTGCATGTTCAGGTGTTGTGCCAAGATGCCATCTGTTGTCTGTATGAAGATTCCAGTATGTTGGATGTGATGCAGTTTAGATTGATGTTTTTATGTATAGATACCAGCATTTCAGAGGAGTGTGCTGCTTTCATCTTCAGGGTGGTCCAAGAACCAACTGCCTTGCCCTGAAAACTGAGGCAACAAGCGTATCAGAAATGTTGGAACTTGTATATAGACACACCTCTATTTATGACGTTATAAGTTACACACATTTAGACATATGAAATTTTTTGTCATCATTTTCATAAGTACATCTTTTGTAGTGAATGTCTATTTTTTGTGTTTACGATGATCGATAACATGCAATATGTATGGCTGTTACACTGTATATGGTATGTATGTATGTATGTACATATTTACATAAGTATGGGTGTGTTGGTATCTCTCTACACACCATCATATTCAAGAAGACTGGTATCTTCATCAACACCATCCTGAGAATCTCAGACCTTGTATACTGTCACTTCACTTTTTAATTAGCAGAACCAATAACATGTTTTAGTTATGCTGATTGTTTCCTTCTAGAGATGAAGTTTAACATCCTCTAGTCTTGTGTTGCATTTCTGCTTAGTTTGAAGCAGAACTTGATGTACTTGCTTTGGTCTTTGAAAGAGGGTAAAACACTCAACCTACTGCAAAGGGTACTGCCTCTGAGAGAGGCAAACTGTGAACAGCAGATGCAGCAGCAGATTCTACTCTGCCTGTGCCTAGCAGAGTTTCTTTCCAAGTGCTGCATGAGAGCCATATAATGTCCCAGACAGAAACTAGTTCCACACCTTTCATGTAGTGTGCACTGAACTAGGGCTTTTGTTGTACATTGTTATCATGGATCTGTTACTGTTTGAATATTCTTGTATTTGCAATGATTAGAATGAAAGAATATTTTTCTTCAGAAGAAGAATTTACTGTAATGAAATGGCAATTGTGTTTCTTAAATTGTAAAACAAATGTTTTATGTTATTTGTGTGTTGCTATGTACTTGGATACCATTAATATTTTTCTTCTTTGCCATTGGTTAGTGCAATGAAAGAGTATGTTAGATATACCATGATCTTGTGTGCACATTTTGAGTGTGTTTTTATGCGACTATATGTTTGTGTGCCAATCCTTCTTATATTAGGTTTGCTTACTGAGTTCAGCTGTTCAGTAATATCGATATCGCAGCAGTCTTGATGCCCTACAAGGTGCAGGAGGAATGTTTGAGAGAGGAGCATTAGCACTTTTTACTGAAGTCAAGGTTGTGGAATTAATTTGAAGATACCCTACTGATACTCATCTACAACAGGAAAGGTAACTGTTTTATTCTTTGCTTTAGTATATTATGATTTTATGATACACTGGTTGTTTCATTTTAAAAATTAAGATTCTATTTCATGTATGGCTTGCTTATTTTACCCGTGAGCTGTGTATGATGACATTTTCATGTATTTAGTCTCAGAGTAAGCATAAATCCTACAATACTGAGTCCCACTGCAGATTATTTTGCTGTTCATTTGTGGTGGAACAGTTAATGAAGTAATGGTGTGTTTCAGAACAAGGTGTGATCAGTCTAATGTGCCAGGTCACAATGTTATGTATTTTTTTCCACAGGAATTGTATTTAGTTTGTTTGCTTTTTTGTTTGGACCTAAGAGATTTTGAAGTAACATGAGGGTGCAGAAAATTGCATAATGAAGATCTTCATGTTTTGTGCCCATCAAAAAATGTGAGAGGCAGTACATAATAATGTGTCCTATTTTTTCTCAGAAACTAAAATTGCAGTAATGAAATTTACATATACCATGGGTGTGTCCTTCACAAAGTTGAGTTTATTTTTCCACAAACTCTTGTTCATTATGAACACACTTTTTTCCACTTTTGTCTGAGATGCTGTATACTGGTCATGTAAACCTCTTTGCTGAAGCATCAGAGCTCTTTGTGCACACCATGTTTGAGCTCATTGTCATCCACAAAACAGCATCCTAGTACATCCTTCAGGGGTCCGAAAATATGGAAGTCAGAGTTCTAAGTCAGAACTGAGGGTGGATGAGCAGTTGATTTGTCTTCATGTTTGACTGAACCCTTCAAAGTCATTGTTTTAACTTCTTTAATGTGTGCACATATTGCTCTGAATTCATTGTGGCACTTCTGTTCAAGAATAACATTGAAAAAATTCCTTCACTGTCCCAGAAGATACTAGCTATTACTTCACTTGCAGAAGTCTGCACCTTGAATGTGTTCACCATCATCCTTCTTACATTCCTGATTTAGCATTCTCTGACTTCTATCTTTTGAGCCTCCTGAATGTTGACTTTGAGAATTCCATTTTGTGGACGACAGCCAATTGGAACACAGCATGCATGAAAAGTTTGGATGCTTCAGAAAAGAGTTTTCCTTGACCAACATTCAGCATCTCACACAAAGGTGAAAAAAAATCAGTTGACACTGAAGGAAACTTGTGGAAAAGTAATAAACGTTCTAATGATATATCCATGATATATGTAAATTTCTTTATAATTGTAATTATAGTTTAGAAAAAATGGGACCTTACTTTCATACTGACCTTCATAATAATAGGGTGATTAAGTTAAGGTTAATAACACAGGCAAGGGGTCATGTGACATATTTGGGAGAAAGTGTACAAATTTTGGTGGGAAAATCTGAAGGAAAATTATTTTGGAAGACCTGGGCACAGATGGCTGGATAATATCAAAATGATTCTTAAGGGAATGGGGTTGGAAGGTAACTGGATGCATGTTGCCTGTGCAAATACTGGTGGTGGGCTGTTGTGAACGCAGTAATGATCCTTCTGGTTCAATAATATATGGGAAATTTCTTGACTGAGTAACTACTATGTTTTCCAGAATGACTCCATGTTGGTTGGTTGGTTGGTTGTTTGCTAGCGTGCTTGCTAGTGTGCTTGCTTTTTGCTTCATCATTCAGCTGGTTAATTTGCTTGTTTGGAGATCCAAGTTTACAAATGACTGTGGTACAAAACTGCTCTTCTGCAGGAGTGAACACATTGAATACCAAAATGTCTGTTTAGTTGTCTCAGTGAATGGTTGGAGGAAATTTTATTGACATGGCTCTGAAGTGTGGCTTGTATGCCAGTAGAAGGTTCAGACCAGTTTGCACAGTGTACCTTCCTACTCAAACGGTGAACAATTGTGTATTGGTGGTGTTGGTGGTACTGATTGGAACACTTGATATTATTACTAATTTGGTGACTGAATCTTACAGGAGTAAATGTGTTAATTTGGGACACCATAACTGGAAAGGATGCAAGCTTGGAATCAGTGGGGTAACCAGGCAACAGCAGCAGGCTTTGCTGTAGCAGGGTACCAATCCACAGCAGCTGCAGCCCCTCCAGCAACAGCAGCAGTTGCTGCACCACCAGCAGCTTATCCAATAAGTTATCAGTATTATGGAGCTGGGCCAGCAATGGCATCTGCCACTCCAGTAAGTTGCTTTCTGTAACCCAGTCTTTGAAGAATTGTATTCATATCACTGTCACTGGTGACTAAATAAGTGAGATCTGTTGTGTGATAATACATTTTATCATTATGGTGTCAAATGCAGTACATTCCACACTTGAGATTTTCCTTTCTTGCTATTTCTTATATGTTTTGTAAGCACCCTTCTTCCTCTGTGTTATATACAATATCTTCGTCAGTGTGCCTTTTTTTTTTCACTGCTCTTGTTTTAGTGTCTATGCATGTTTCCAAATCTAAGGAGTGACTTGTATTGTACTGGACTGATATAAGGAACTTTACACTTGAAATTTTTTTAATAAAAAAATGAACAGGTCTGAGGGGTAGTAGTGATTTTTGTTACATGGTTGGTTATGTGTATTAATTAAGAAGTTACAGTGCTCAGTATTTGTCATTTTTGTGAATATATTGCCACAAACGTTCCAAAATGTGATGATGGAATGCTTGGATGGCTGTTTTGGAGTAGCAAATTCATAATGGTTAATTTATTTTTTATACCAAAATAGCATAACCGCACAGTTTTATTTCCTGCATTTTGTACTTGTAATGCTTTTTTGTTGTTGGGAGATTTGGAGTTTGTCTTTCCATATATTTCTGGGGTGTACTGGAAGCCTCAAGTCCAGTTGCTGTCATGTTCGGAATATTGAGTTTCTGCAACAGTATTTACTGCAAAGCCTGAGAAATGTCATGTGCTTACTGCAGTCATTGGTTGATATAGTTTGGTTACTAGCTGTCTTCGTGATATAGCTTTTTTCAAAATCAATCTCACTGTTTCTCCCTTACTGCACTTTTTTTTTGGCTGTCCTCTAAGCTGTCATTCGAGAGTAACTGTCACATTTCAGTAATTATCTCCACATTAATATCAGTTATGGAAGGTGGTGGATAACAGATCTGTTTTTTAACCTCTTCATTCCGGTTTGAAGTCACAGGAAATGTTTCTATGATAATGCTATTTCCTTAAAATAGTATACTGCACCAGTGAAAAGCTTACTGCAGACTTACGTGAAATGAAATAGTGACTTGGCAGAAAACTGCTGAATTATGTAGTCACATGATCAAATACCTGCTGACTAATCTGTGTTTTAATTGCTGCCCAGAAACATCAGTCTAGTTACAGTATGTGGTATCAGACATCATGATTGTTAGTATATGCATGGTGCCTGTGTGTAACTGCTTAGAGTTTTGATGACTTTTTTGTTTACATTCCATGAATCCAAAACAGGTTAATACCTTTTGTTACAGAACAAGTCATAAGAAGTTACCATAAATTGCTATGTACAACAGTTTGTTAACATTATAGAATATTAGCTTGATATTAATAACAAATAATAATTTTAAGATTCTTTATTTACATTAAAATATACATATACAGAGTAGAAGGAATGAGCTGGTAGATAATTTTTAATGCGCATTTAAATTGGTTATATTATCAATTGGACATTAATACTTGGTGGAAGATTATTAAACACCTTTATGCCAAAAGAGTAGATGCCTTTTTGGTATAATGATAAATATGATACAGGTTAGTGAAAATTTAATCTTTATCCAGTATTTATGTGATAAACATTGGAATTCATTTTCAATTTACTCTTGTTGTTAGCCACACGTAAAAGAAGAGAAAATATGTGTTGTGATGGAAGAGGTAAAATGTTGAAGGTTTTAAATGAATATCCACGTCCTCTACATGGGCTGCTACTGCTGTATCTGACCATGATTTTAATTATATTCATTGTATGTTGAAAACTTCTACACTAAGTGGAGAGTTCCTCCAAAATATTATTTCATAGTTAGGAATAGAATGAAAATAGGCATAGTAAACCATCTTCTGTGTTCCTTGTGACATGAAAGACCTGACTGATCGCATCACATAACAAGCTACGCTCATCACATAGCAAGTTGCACTTAATTTCTCCATAGTTTGTTCTAAATGTATTTTCCACAACAAAGTACTTTCTACTTATTTTCTAAGAAATTTTGTATCATATACTTCAGAAATTAATTTCTTATCATAACTAAAGTCCAGGTTAATTTGAGGGTTTTTTTGGTAATTGTAATTTTTATGTTATTTTAAACACCACAAAAGTGACTTAGTAAGTGAAAGAGTCCATGTTACCTTTTGCCAGGATATGGCTAGCTACACTCAGCAGCAGTGGAATGTAGTTGAGCATCAGCAATGGCAACAGTGGCAACAATGGCAGCAGCAGTTTCAGCAGTGGCAGCAGCAGTACGGTGACAAGGTACTATTTTAAATACTGAATAAGCATTGTCTGATAGTGAACAAGGTGTTGCTGTGGATTGGGGCAGGGTCATGAAATAACAATTAAAGGTAAAGCAATTCCATGACAGGCCCTGAGGGTTCCAGGAGTTTGAGGCTCCCAGATTTCAAGACAGTCAGCACATGAAGGTGGTATGGTTGTCAGCCCTATGCACCGGCTGCCTTTACCCCCCCAGGAAATATTCCTGGTACTCATTTCTGTTAGAGGCTGAGTCAACCCCAGGGCCATATGCAGCCAGAAGGATTATGTCATTGAAAATTTCCAATGACGCCATCGGGAATCAAACCCGCGACCTTCCGGTTTGTAGTGCAGTGCCTCAGCCAACTGTGCCACCAGAGAATAACAGTTAGCGACTGTAAAATAGTAGCTTGTTCTGAAATGTTGAACAGGTATCAGTCTTGTTACAGGCTTGTGTGAACACAGAAATGAATGTGATCCCACTTTGATAACTAGATTATGGTAAAATATGTGTACAGCATTTGCAATGATGTGTGAAGTAATTTGCATAAGATCGTAAATGTACTTTAGGTATAAGTCCGAAGTAGTTAAGACAAGAATTTATAGTTCTGATACTCATATGCCATGGTGAGTAATTTTCAGGTTATTGCATTTGAGTGAAATTTGAACTCAGCAAGCAGTCGTTGAATGTTATCTGCCATGATTACAGGAAAAAATGTTTAAATTTCACATTTCATGATCTGTTTACTGCTGTTCATCTCTGGGCCCAAGTGGTAACATGTCTGTATTGTATTCAGGAGGTGCTCAGTTCTAATCTTGACTAGAATGCCAGCTATTATGACTAAAGGTGTATGGCTTTCTGCAGTCCTTTCAGGCAGGTGCTGGAATAGTACCTTAGATTAGGCCATGGCACATTCTTCTGCGTTCTCACCATTTCATTACTTGCTGATTATAATTGTACCATTCAGTGCTCTCTAGTCATAGCTGCTGGCTGCGCCATTACATAAACCATAAATAAATAGACTGAAAGAAGAATCCAACCCAACTTAATCAGTTGTCCTCATTTCTTATCGTAGGTAAAAATCACCCTAGAACAGGCCATGAAGGTCCAGAACGGGAATAAAGATGTAGCTCTACTCTTCCTTTTACCTCAGCACTAGATAGGGGTGGATGGTCAATGCAATGCCCCGGCCACTTTAATTGCATGAAGGAGTCCTTGTACCCATTGTACATGAGGCAAGCTGGGTCCAGGGCAGGTCTAAATGGGTGTGGAAGATCTTCCCTCCACAGGGATTTGATCCGCGGGCCATGCAGCCCTAGCTAGTCACTATACTGACTCCACTTTCCTGATACTCATTTCTTATCCTCAGCATAAGAAATTAATAGGCAACACAAATTGCAAAATAATTAAAATCGTTCTGAAACAGTCTCCTTTTTTTTTTTGGATGGTATCCATTGTCAACTTGTAATTAAAACACATGGTTTTTACTTGTATACAGTGTTTGAATTTTCTCAATTTTTTTATGTCTCAGAACATTTTGATTTGTTAAATTCTGAGTCATTTTCAACCAACACGTAATAACAGGTCGTATTTTGCGTATTGTTACTGGAGTTTGGATAATTGTTTAAAAAGTTTAGAAATATTGGTGCCTTTTTTATGTTCACCAGTACGTCTTTTTCTTGCAGTATCAGGAATCATTAAATTCCCTGGCTGCTCAAAGTAATGTGGCAGTAGGACCTGCTGCTGTAGATATGGCAAACCCACCACCTCTGCCGCCACCAGATAAATCTATTCCTCCACCCCCACCGGAAGAAACTGATGCCCAGCCAGATGTGTACAGGTAATAGCATCTTTATTACAGTCATCCATTTATGTCAGTTATGTTCTTTGTGATAACATTGGTATAATTTCATTGTTGAAATTTTTTTTTTTTATGTATTCACTTTTTTACCACAGTTATTCTTAAATTGGACTGGAAGTTTTCTTGCTTGTGTAAATGGCAGTAGTTTCAGCACAGAGCATTCTCTTGAGTTTTGGAAGCAGGGTTAAAGAGGCAAGAAATACAGTAGAACTCCACATATCGGAACACTGGTTATCCAGATTGGCTTGGCCCTTTGGATAAATTTGTCGATAATCCTACATCACTAACTTGCCTTGAAATTATTGGTTATCAGATCAAGTACAGTGCAGTGTTACAGCTTCTAGAACTTCAAATCAGGCATTGTCAGAATGTTCAGATGCAGCCACATATTGTAAATAGTAAGAGCAGGAATTCAAATTGCCAATATAACCTATTTTCAAGGAAAAATCCAATTATCTGGATTTTCTGCATATCCGGATGGCCCCGTCCCAATTAATCCAGATAAGTGGAGTTCTGCTGTAGTTTCTTGATGTGAACTTCAGTAATGATAAGAGGGACAATTACAAGAATATTTGGATGTGGTTCTTAAGAGTTATGAGTTAATCTCATATTAAAAAAAAAGTTCCTGTTTTTGAGACATTCATTTTGTGATGCCATCCAGAAAGTAGAGGCCACAGAATTAGTTAAAATGTTCAGTAATTTTCGTTGCAAAAGTAAAAACGTACCCTAGTTTTGATAGAGTCACCAAAGTATGGGTAGTTGTTTGAAAACCACAGAAACTGGAGCCTGTAAGATGACATGGTTCATTGTTTTGTCATATGCAGTTGTTAAGATCTTTTTTTGATTATTTGTCACTCAGTAGTGTTTCAGGCCATCCGGTAAATCATATATCTTAGCAATAAATGCCAGGAACAGCTCTTACAAATTTACTGATATCAGATTCTGGAATACATTGTCATGTGTGTCCATTTATTATTGGTAATATCAGTTGGTCTCCAACAGCACCATATGGTAACAACTAAAAAAGAAAACATAAAAGGTTGAGTCACTGAAATGGGATGCAGTGGTCCATCTTTTGCAGTCATGTTATGATTGCATTAATGGAGAGACCTTTTCTTCTAATTTGTTGATTGTCTGCATTTGAAAACATTTTAGAATGGATGTGAGGGAGTTGTCGTGTAATCACCCTAGTTTGAATTTTCACTTGGTAAAACTCTTTTTTCATGTCCATTGACTGATCACGTTGAAAACCCTCTGGAGTGCTTGATTGCAAGAAATTAGGATTTGTTGTATTAGGCAATCTTCCTCCTTGTCTGTTTTATTGGAATTTTTCATCAAAGGTCTCAGAGGCATTGTTGAGTATAGGTTCCATCATGTTTGTACAGTCACAGTTTTTTTGGTATTCCTGCTTGACATGTTTGCTGTGGTAAGTATTATTTCTTTTTCAGTAGCAGAGTGCCACTGGTTCAAACAAGGAAAGTTCAAGGGAATGGTGTGTCTGCATTTGCAGATTTATTTCAGCTGTCAGCTCTGAAAGTGTCTAAAATAATTATGGTGATTCTAATAATGTTTGTGAATTATCATGTAACATGTTGCAGGCCTGTTTATGTTCTTAGATGGGAAATAAGGCTCTTCCATTCAACAACATAGGTTATTGTTGAATTTTGAACTTGATTGACACACAGCCAATTGGAATAATATCACAACATTATACCAAGCCATGTTACTGCTGTCAACAAGTTACACATTAGTGCAACGGTATTTTCCGTATTTCTGAAATATACATTAGACATCTGTGAGAATAATATAAAAGTAGTCTGGAAGAATGTAAACTGATCTGCATATATAAAATGAAATGTTTGCCGTGGTAGGAACATTTGAAGTTGTTTGGTCAGTGGAGGACTGGGCAGCAGCCTGACAAGTAAAGTTTGATTCATTGTGTTTCCAAGATTTGATTATGAAAAGGAGAATGTTATTGTTTCCATTCAGGACTTCAGGTGGAACCAATAAAATGCAAGATAGTTCTACGGGGAATGTGCAGGATACTTACAGTAACCGTGGGAGTGGATCAACGTACCAGACTGGTGATCGTGCTGGAATTGCTTCTCATCCCATGCCATATTATGGAGTTCCTCCACCAAGCAAAGGAACGTTAGTTCCAGTTGAATTCAGCAAACCTCCACCTGTTTCGGACATTGATGCAGGATATGGTAGCAAGGGTAATGTAAGTGACAGCTACCAGTCTTTGAAACGACCTTTTGAAGGAGCAGATGTGTCTCGAGATCAGTTTCAGGATGACACTAAGAAATCTCGTGGTGAAGGTTATGGGAGTGGATTGTCACCTGTAAGGGGAGAAGAGCATTGTGGCAGAGGAAGAGGTTCACGAGGAGGGAGGTTGGGGGCTCCAACATCTAAAGAGCAAGAGTCATCATGGAAACTTCCACCCGAAGGAGATGGAACTCCACAGCCTGTACGAGCCCCTATTAAGGTGTGCAGCTTATATATTTAATGTTCGTAGAAACGTATTTCAAGTTTTTTGTTACAGCAGGATCTCATGATCCAAATACGAGTGTTCGCAGCGTAGATTGTAATTTTTTTTACTTAACAACTGTTAGAAGAAATAAACTAGTATGAACCAGTTCATATTTCTCACAGCATATACATAGGAAACATCTCTTTGGCTTACCATTCTTGCATTTTTGCAGTCAAATGATGTGTTATTGTCAGATCTGAAACTTACTCTGAAGCAAGCCTCTGTCTCGGCAATTTAAATACATCACATATTTCTTGTGCAGTATGAAATATTGCTCTTTAATTCTTACAAAACCATTGTGTTCAAATAATCTTCCTGAATCTGCTAGAACTTTAATGTGCTTTGAGTGATGGAGTTTTTAACAACATAGAAGTAACTGTTATGAATGTGCATTAGGGTTTATGGGAACAAATGGCATTTGAAATAATTATTATCCTTGGAAAACCAGCACATGCCAGATTTGTATATGTACAGAGTTCTACCCCCATTTTGAAGATATCCGTTGTGTGGACAAGTCTGGGTCAACACCACAGTGGTTGACAATGTCATGCATCAATTTTTTCCATGACATGCCAGGTCCAAGACCTGTCACGGCCACTGGTTGCTTGTTGTGTGACCAGCCCATTTGATTGCACTGAAGGATCTGATTAATTTCAGGATAATCCAGATGAATTGTCTGCAGCTGAAAGAAATTTCGACATTCAGTTTAAACAGTGGGAAGAACAGTTCAACAAATGGAAGGAACAGAATATCGACCATCCTGATAAGGTTAGTTCTGCAATATATTTTGGTATTTTATTACTAGTTTTATACTGAAATGCTGAAAAACTGTAAGTCTGATGTCTCATTTATTCTTTTAATTGTGTAGACACAGTACCGTGAATATGAGGCACAGTGGGATAGCTGGCGTGAACACCTGTTACAGCGCAGAGAGCAAATGAGAAAGAAAAGAGAGGCATCAAGTAAACTGGCTGTAAGTTTAGTTTATGTGTTAGTCCTAGTTAATAAGTTAGTGTGAATGACGGATTTAAGGAAAACGTGGTGTCATAATGAACAAATTAGAAACTGTGGCAAACGTACTTTTTTTTTATTTCAAACTAGAAACTTAAACTGAAGTCTGTACAGGACTATTAATAATAAAACCATTTACCTCTATACATTTTCAGTAACCATTCTTGATGCAGGAGTAACATAAATAGTTTTACAATTTGGGAACTTTGTAATTGTTTTGTATTTATAAAAATACATTCTCAACTTGATACACATTCAGTAAGTTAATACTCGAGGTGTGTGCATAAATTCAAGCAGGTCATCCTGTGTACTCCCTGTTACTGCAGCCTGCTTTAACCAGAGTTTAATACCAACATACGTTAATAAAATTCCCAGACATCTTGTTACATGAAAACCTGTTCAGCAGTTTCAGCAGTTCTTGAGTCTTTTCATGACAGACAGTTGTATGCAGAAACTGATAGGCAGACGTGGTGAGGCTAATACATATATTTTTGCATCTATTCTAAGTGTATGTTACATCATCACAAGTAAGAACATTGCATGTTTTGCTACAAGAATTTTGAAACAGTAACCAGTCTGAGATTGTGAATTTTATGAAGGGTTCAGTAACAAAAGCAGATGTATTTTAATGTTGTTTATGAACAGTTTTGTGGAACAAGAAGGAAATAAAACATATTTTCAGAGAGAATTCTTGACAGTTTAAGGACTTCACTATTTTTACATCCTGTTAAATGCAATGTGATTTCATAGTAGTGGTTGAACTGTTTATAAATAGATCTGTTTTTATAATATTAGAAACCTTGAGATCTGTCAGTTGTCTAGATACACAGAGTAATGACAGGTTAGATGCATGGAATGTGATCAATGCCTCAGTAAATGAGCACTTGTACAAGTTTTTGCTTATACAAGGTGCCTAAATTAATGCTTTTTTTTTTCTTCCCCAATTTGTGAGTGAAATTTTTTTGCTTATACCAGCCCCAACATCGAAGAATGTATGTAATAAACATTTGTCTTATGTTCTGTTTGTAATTAATGAGAGTGATGTCTAATGTTATGAAATTAATATTCAGCTTTGATGATGTAATTATTGTTTATGCATAGGCTAATGATTGAGAGTGTCACTTTAAATACATTACGTGACCATAAGTGGTTTTTATACTTGGATACCATTCTGTGTTGTATTAGTGTTAACTTTGAAAGTTTTGGGAAATATTTTTTTTGGGCCTCGGAAAGCAAACGGAATTTATAACATGGGAAGTGATGGGTAATCATTTTCATTTTTTGATTTTCTGTCATAGAGGCGGTTTTTGAGAAAAAAACTGAGCCCATAAACTGAGGAATTACTGTAATACCATATAATGCAACTAGCCTGTGTCTGTGTAGACAAGTAAATGTTGCATAATGTAGGATTTTTTTTTTCCCCCCCACACAGGAATCAAGTGGGAATGTTTTTCAGTCTGACAATTCCAGTCGGGGTGGAATTGGCTCATCCGCAGTAAGAGGAAGAGGACGTGGACGTGGTGGTGCCTTTGACAGAGGTGGTTCAAATGTAGGGCAGGATAATTTTCGTGGAATACCAGATCCCTGTAACAGAGGTTCTGGAAGTTTTGGAGGTACTCACTTGCCGCAAGAACAGAATGTTAGTGGTGGTTTCAGAGATCAGAAGTCTGGTGTTGGTGCAAGTGGTGATTTTGGTGGCTGTGGAATGTCACAGCAGGATCGTGGCACAAAATCAGGGGGGTCTGAAACTTCAGGAAACTTTGGGGACCACATTGTTGGTCAGCGATCAGCGATTGGTGGGCCGAATGGTGCAGAACATGATAGTTTTGGTGTCCAGCATGCAACGTCTCAGCATGGTTTTGGACTTTCATCTGGACCTAACCA
>Ga0123353_10004114_pt1 | contig 18644 bp, 15 predicted proteins | sample TergutLab28metaG_3_FD_92763 | JGI IMG/M metagenome (GOLD analysis project Ga0123353, IMG submission 92763) | Labiotermes labralis P3 segment gut microbial communities from Petit-Saut dam, French Guiana - Lab288 P3 | ecosystem: Host-associated > Arthropoda: Insects > Digestive system > Gut ... | reverse complement strand
CAACCGGCGCAAAAATGGCTAAAAGACCACAAAGGACAAACATTGACTTTTGACGATGTGCAACACTATCAAAGGATTATCCGCATATTGATTGAAACGGAAAAAGTCATGAACGAAATAGATAACATTTAACAAATAGAACCCATCTACAACCGTATTAACGATTTATGCTTACACTCCAAGAATTCGTAACGGATTACATTCACACCATCGGCGGAGACTGCGAAGAAATTGAGCCGCAGGTCTATGACATTCTCTTTCCCGATGGACTCGAAGGACAAAATATAAAACATGAGAGTGCGTCTTTGCCGTCGCTCTATGAATTGGCAGAACGAGGCGTGCTACGTGTAACTTACGACCCCGAAGCAGTACCGGAACATCTCGGCTCGCAACTCGTCAGTTTCGGCACCCCACTCGTCGATGCCATTCTTGCCGATGCCGTCCATCGTGGTCGAACGGCAACGGCGTACATCACCGGTTTGAACTTGCAGGCACGGGACTTGCCCACGAAAATACGGCGGACAATGAAATTGCCCGAAAACTTCGATTGGACTTTTGAGCAAGTGCGTTTTCTACATTATCCGCAAGCCATTTTTTGGTTCGAAGCAACATTTTCAAGCGACATCAAAGAACAGGAAATCTTGCCAGTCGCATTCGATTTGGCAACGAAACGTGAAGTCCGGCGATTGGATCAATTATTGGATTTTGACCGATTGTCGCAGCAACCGACTCAGTCGTTGATAGAAGCGAATCACGCCGACTTGACCGAAGTTTATCTCAAAGCACGACAGGAAGCGGTGCGGACGGTCTCCACGCTCAGCAATCTGCGCCGCCGTGAATTGGACACACGGCTGAACAAACAGGTCGCCCGAATGCAACTATATTACAGTGATCTGCGAAAGGAACTGGCAGAACAAGAGAATAGGAAAATAGGTCGTCCGACAAAAGAAATCGAATCAGACGAACATCGAGAAAAATTTGCGAGTCGATTGGAAACGATCAACAGAGAAGAGATGCAACGGATTATGGAACTCCGGCAAAAGAGCGCATTGAAGGTTACGCTCCGCTTGGCTAACTTGCTCATTGTTCAGCAGCCGAAGATTTGTGTTCGAGCCGATGTTGCCGACAAGCGTGGGCAGTTTGCATTGTCGGAGCCGATGGAGTTGGTGTGGAATCCATTGGCAGAGCAATTAGAGGCGGCAACGTGCCCCGTCTGCGGCAGTTCGACGTTCGAGTTTAGATTGGTTGGGAACAAATCGAAGACGGAGCATCCGCTTGTTTGTGGGCAATGCAAATGAAACTCTAGTGCGAGTGGCTTTCGTCGTCTGACTAACGATGATCGCCAATGTAGGTTCCTCGTCGCGTTGCTCCTGCACGCGAACTTTCTTGCGGAGTATCATTAATCGTCTCGAACTGTTGGGTACGTTTGAAGTAATGAAAAGATCGCCGAACGGTACCTACTGGACGAAAATCGTGCAAGAACAATTTTGCGCGCACCCGTTTCCGCACCTGCTTGCCATCCATGATACCCGAAAGTATAATGTCTGTCACACGTCGGGCAAATAGAGTCTTTCTCCGGCGGCACTAAACATTCCGAACGTGGGACACAGCACTGACAAGCAAATATCGGAAAAGCCTTTGGCGGTCATCGGATATTCTTGCTGTTTTCCCGGCGGGATCGATTCACCCGAAAAATTTTGGCAATTACTCAAAGCGGGAGGTTCCGTTATCGGTGAAGTACCCGATTCACGTCTTTCCAGAGAATTTCACTATGCCCCCGCTGACAAAAACGCTCGCGGGAAGAGTTACTCCACCGTCGGTGCCTGCATCAACTACGACCTATATCGGAACCGCATTGATGATTTCACGGCAACGCTTCCTTTTGCCGAAGCGCTCTCCCACGATGAAGGGCACCTTTTGTCTCTCTACGTGGCAGCCGAGGCACTGTGCTCCGCAGGCTACGATCCGAGGAGTATCTCCCATCGGCAAACAGGCGTTTACCTCGGATATAGCCGAGTGAGTAAGGCAACCGTCGATACCGGCTTTACCACCTGCATTGAACCCGTTATCGAGTATCTTGAAGACATTCCCGAATTCATGAAGTTGCAAGAATCGACTCGGAAAAACGTTCTCAATAACGTGTTGGATGCTTTTTTTCTTCGTTATCCTCCTTTGTCGCCGGTGAATCGAAAGCGTCTATGGACTCATTATGCTGCGAAAAATATCTCGAAAGCCTTCGGACTTTCGGGACCCTCCATGATCATCAACGGAGCATGCGCTTCGTCGTTGATTAGTCTCGCTTTGGCAGCAGATGCCCTTCGGCAAGACAAAATTGACATGGCAATCGTCGGCGGAGCATCCTACCTCAAATTCGACAGTATCATCCATTTTTCACACGCCCAGTCGATGTCCCTGACGGGTTCAAAGCCCTTTGATACATCGGCGGACGGTCTTGCCCCCAGCGAGGGTCATGCGTACGTGATCCTCAAAACGATGGAAAGCGCCCTGAAATCCGGCGACAAAATCCTTGCCGTCATTCACGGGGTGGGCATTTCTTCCGATGGCAAAGGCAAAGGACTCTGGGCTCCGAGAAAAGAAGGACAAATGAAGGCACTTCAGAGGGCATATTGCCAGACACGATCTGTAACGCCTGCTGATCTGGATTATATTGAAGCCCACGCAACATCGACGAAACTGGGGGATGCGACAGAACTTGATGCAATTCATTCGTTTATACGAAATGAATCAACATCAATAAAGCCGATTCCCATCGGGAGTTGTAAAGCCAATCTGGGACATACTTTGGAATCGGCAGGTCTTGCCGGTCTGATCAAAGTCCTGCTGTCGATGAAAAACGGAACAATACCGGCTCAAATCAATGTCGATCACCTGACCGATTCGTTTTCATGGGAAGATGCCGCCATCACAGTACCGATGCGTGATGTTCCGTGGAAGAAAACTGATAAATCATGTCGAACGGCGGCGGTCAATGCGTTCGGAATCGGCGGCATGAACGCTCATGTCGTTCTACAGGATTATTCGCCCTCCCCTAAAAATAAAGGCGAGAAAACTAAAAACGTACAACATAAATCCCAAACCGACATGCCGATTGCCGTTATCGGCATGGGATGCGTTCTTCCCGGTGTTTCGGATTTGACATCCTTTGAAACATTACTCCGAACGGGCGATGATCTGAAAACGACGGCTCCGCCTGATAGACGAGAACTGTTTGTGAATAATCGCTACGAATCCAAACGATACAACAAGCGTCAAAATGCGGCGATGCGGCAACAGAAGGGCGGATACTTGAACGATTACGCTTACGACTGGAAGCGGCATAAAATTCCGCCGATTCAGGTTAAGTATGCCAATCCCCTTCAATTCATGATTCTCGACGCGGTCGAAAAGGCACTGGAAGATGCCGGCTTTTCCACTGACAGTCCGCTACCAACGGATACGACGGCAGTCATTGTCGGCTCCCGATTCGATAGCGATTACACTAATGCTATGCAAGTGAGTCTCCGATGCCCGGAACTCGAAAAGGAAATCGTCTTGCAGTTGAAAGAGCAAGGGGTCGATTCAACAACGGCAACTGAAATCGCTGAAAATTTTTCAAAGATTCTTTTGGATCGTCATCCCGCCCTTAAAGACGAAACAGGGAGTTTCACCACGGTTTCGCTGGCGGCTCGAATCATCAAAACATACAATCTTATGGGCGGTTCGATGGTGATCGACTCCGGTTCCTGTTCTTCGTTTGCGGCATTGGAAACCGCCGTCCATGCCTTGCGGGAAGGACGAATTGACTTGGCAATCTGCGTCGGCGGACAGCAAAGCATGGGACGGCTTACCCTCGAAGAAATGCTCCTACACGATGGCGACTTGTTTCCCTTGGCGGAAGGAGCCTGCGTTCTGATATTACAGCGTCAAGAGGATGCCCAACGAGAGGACAATCGAATTCGAGCCCAGATTCACGGTATTTCCTGCCGCCAAGGCGATGATATTGCGGCAACAACTCAACTTTCCATTAAAGCGGCAATGGATTCGTCTGCGCCGAAGGTTGAGTCGATCAAATTTCTGGAAATGGCATCGCCCGATCTAGGCAATCACGTTACCGGCATTGAACAAGCGTTATTCTCCTCTTTGAAGCGAAAAATTCCGTTGACTTCACTTCCTCGCAAAATAGGAAATCTGCTGGGGGCATCAGGAATTGCCGCCGTGATTAAGTCGATAATTGAATTGGAAAAAGGTTCATGTTCTTCGTGTGCTCTCGTTACCAACGTTGACCGAGATGGTACGGTTTGCTCATTGATTGTCGAAAAAGGGCAAGGTGTTCCTTGCGCTTCGGTCATTTCCCGCGAACACTTTGTATCGATAAACACATCCATCGAGGGGCAGCCGCCGATTCGTGTCGGGGCAACGGTTTGCCACCGATTTGTCCAACGTATCGTTCCCGCCGGTTTGCCAGCGCAAAAAAATGCCGTTCCTGAGGGACATGTGCTCCTCTTCGGTCAGAATGCCGTGCTCGAACATCTGTATCATCTGATCAAACAAAACGGCGGCACTGCCCATCGCCTCAACCCTGCCGCACCGGTGGAACCCATGCTCCGGCGGCTTGATACGTTGTTTGACAAAGAACCGATTCGGCATATCGTTTTCCTGACATCGCACGATTCATTTCGCACGGATACAAAGAATGATAAACTTGATCCGCAAATTTGGCAACGCACTCTCGAAGAAGCCGTTTATCGTCCCTTCCAAGTGTTACAACATTGGCTGGGACGGATCAAAACTCTCGGACTGCTCGAACAGGTTTCCGTTATTATGTCCACTCTTTTGGGCGGGGATTTCGGTTACACCCAGCCGGTTGGAGGACCAGAGGGGGGAGCCGCTCAAGGCTTGATGAAGGCACTCCGCCGGGAGTTGGGCGTTTATGAAAAAATCATTTTCCACTCTCGAATTGTCGATCACCATCAAGACGTTCCAGCAGAGCAGATTGCCGCCGATCTGTTTCAGGAACTGGTCGCCCAAGATATTGAAACGGAAATAGGATATGTTGACAATCGGCGATATACTTCGCGTCCGATCTTGTCGCCCGTCAATACCGATGAGGTTGTCAAGCAAGAAACGACTGCCCAACATCGTTTTACCGGTAATTGGATATTTACCGGCGGCGCTCAGGGTATCACGGCGGTTTCCGCAAGGGAATTCGGAAAACGCTTTGGGGGAACACTCCATTTGATCGGTTCGACGAAACGAGAACCGATTGATCCCGACTGGGTCAACTATGATGACACCCAACGGCAAAATTTAAGAAAGCAAATAATGAAGGATGCTTTGTCGCGGAAAGAAATTCCAAGCGATGCGTGGCGGCGAGTGGAAAAATTCCTTGGCGTGGAGAAAAATTTGCACGAAATGCAGCGGCTGGGGATCAATGTTTCCTATCATTCTTGCGACCTGACCGATGGTGAGAACGTTCAGCGAACCATTAGGGCGATTGTTGCCGATGGCGGTCCGATTGTCGGTGTTATCCACGGTGCCGGTTTTGAAAGTTCGAGCAAATTTGAAAAGAAAAAGCGGGAAAACATCGCCCGAACCATTGAAGTCAAAGTCTGCGGTTCGGCAAACTTGTTGCGGTGTCTGGATCGACATTCATTGAGATATTTCGTCGGCTTCGGTTCGACGAGCGGACGCTTCGGCGGAGTGGGACAGTCGGACTATTCCGCCGCTAACGAAATGTTGGCAAAACTGCTTGAATGGTATCGCTCCCTCAATCCCGATTGCCGAACGGCGTGTATGCAGTGGACGGCTTGGGACGATGTCGGTATGGCAGTCCGACCGGAATCCAAGTCGGCACTCACCGCCATGAATCGAAAGTTTTTGCCTTCTTTGGAGGGGGCAAAACATCTCTTGGATGAATTGGTTCTTGACCTTCCCGAATCCGAAGTAACCATCGTCGATTGGGAATACTACAAGCGGTTTTTCCCGGATCATGTTTCCGTTCCGTGCGAAGAAAGTACCGTTTGATCTACTGCTCATTCTCGGATGGTGGTACAAACTTTGTGCCGGACGACTCAAACTTCTCTGCTGGCTCATCGTCGGGGGACGTAAGTCCTTCGCTCTTGCGCCCCTGTCCCCCGCTCTTGCGATTCGCCTGCCCCTCTTTCCACTCGTCCACTCCCTTGCGGAACTCCAATAGTGCCGAACCAATCTGCTTAGCTATCCCCGGTAGGTTCTTGCCAAAAAAAAGAACCCCCAATACCAAAACAATAATGACATGAAACGGACTCAAAGACACGACTATACCTCCCCATCGTCCTTCTTGGTACTTGCCTTATCATCCGTTGAACGTACCGCCGCTTCGATGTCGTCCTCGATACCGGCGACTCCCTTCTTAAACTCGACCACGCTACGTCCGAGTGACCGCATTACGCTCGGTAGCCGATTGCCGAAAAGCAAAAACGCAACAAGGGCAATGATGATATAACCCAATGGGGTACTGAAAAAACCGAGGGCAAACAAAGCACTACACGCCATCACGAACCTCTCTAAAATATAACGAAAAACCAATCACGCACCATTCTACCACGTGGAAAACGGTACGTCGAGGGGGCTACCGAACAACATACAGGAGCGTTTGGAGCGGAGCAAGGCGGATGGTGTCATCCGTCAACTGCGTTTTGTCGCCCGTTTGAGGATCAAGGATGAATCCCGTCGTTCCCCCAACATTACGCGAACGCCCTTCATAAACGTTTTCTTTGTCAGCATTCATGAGGACGAAAATGTCGTAACCATCCCGCTTGAAATGACCGAAAACGATTTTTGTGTTTGCTGGCTCCAATTTCGGAGCATCGGTAATCGTTATCGCGTCCTTTTTGTCCACCAAAACTCGAAAACCGCTCTTTCGGAGTGTGTCGATATTTTCCACCACTGAATTCGGCAACTCAACGTCAGGGAGGATCAACGTGTGATACCGTCTCCCGGCAAGTTCGAGTTCCTTGCCTTTAAGTTCTGCCTTGGCGAGGAATTCGCTGTCGATGAGCGTAAACGGAATCTGCGTTTGGGTCAGGTGTAAACCAAGACGTTCATAGGATTCGACCGCACGACGTGCCGTCGTCGACTGCGTTCGTAACGTGTCTGGAATCAAAGATTCCCTTGTTGGAATATATTCTTCTTGGAGAGTTTCAATCGGATAATACAGCAATACTGGTCGGTATGGTGTGGCATTGCGGAGTACGGCATTGATGCGTCCCACGAAATCACAATATTGCCGATAAACCTCTTCGCCGCGATCTTTGATACCATAGTACAATGTGAATTCCGTTACACCCCAGGCGGCTTCCGCGGCGGTTGCCGCCTGCATCCAAGACAAACTGGCGGACTTTCTTTCGCCACTGTGTTTTTGTGCGTGATCGCTCAGTTCGGTCATCACAAGCCGCTTTCCGGTGAGCATTGCTGCCGAACAGGGATACGCCATTGCTCTCCAACCACCGTAAAAAGGAAGCATCGGGTCACTGTTCAGTTCGTCCAAGCCGGGCACATCCATCCGGGCGAGAGCCTGCAATTTATTACCGTCCAGTGGAACGTGACAAAGAGTGTACTCTTCAAGCAAGGTATGTCCTGATGATGCCAGCCGAAACGGTGCATCAGGGTTTTGCGGTGTTGGAACCGACATACCGGCATCGCGACACCAATCTTGGATTTGTCCGTAAAAGCGTTCGGCATTGAGTTCACCGAGCAAACTCCAGAACTGCCGTCGGATTCGCCGATCTTCCGGCGCATCGCCAACGAAGAGGCTTTTTCGTTGCGCTATCAAGTCCTCGCCGTATTTTTCCCGATAGCGATCCGGCAAGTCAGCGACCCACGATACCATCGGTAGCGGCGTGATGCTCGGATCGAGTGGATCGATGGTTTTGACGGTAACGCGAATCTCCTCAGGAATTTGACCGACGTTGAGTGCCATCATGGACGGCTCATCGGTGAAGAATGCCTCCACCTGATCGAAGAGTTCCTTGCCGAGTCGGGTTCGGTATTGCTCATGGGTTACGGCAAGGAATCGTTTTGTCGCGGCGGCATCCAGCGGATTCGGATAACGGCGTGCGGCGGCATGGTTGTTTGAGGCATGCGTGAATTCGTAGGCGGGACGAATTGAAAATGGTTCTGCACTGTCCTTGTCATAAACCAAGGCAAGCGATTCCAACTCAGGGTGTCCGTCGAGGACAACTCCGCCAGCACCGAGGCTCGGATAACCGTCTTCGTCGTAAATCCAGATACGGAGTCCCGCAGATCGTGCCGCTTTGACGGAATCGACAAATTTCGTCCATTGCGCTTCATCGCGGAGATAATTGGTGCTGTGGACGTTACAAACGATGCCGCCCAGTCCGCAGTTTTTCAAGTAGGCGGCTTGTTTGTCAAGTTCAGGATGCTGGGCGAACCAGCCGTGAACGATTTGCAACGGACGGTGTTCTGCCTTGGGCGAATTCCAAGCCTCGATCCAAGACGGCTCCTGTGCGGACAGGAACCCGATGGACAACAACACAATCAAAACGAGCGGTAAAAAAAAATGTCTGTTCATTGCGAAGGTAATAGTAAAAATTTATCGAATAACATACAGGAGCGTTTGGAGCGGGGCAAGGCGGATTCTGTCATTCAACAACGGCATCTTGGCTCCCGTTTGGGGATCAAGGATGAAACCCGATGTTCCCCCAACATTAAGCGAACATCCTTCATAAGCGTTGTCCTTGTCAGCATTTAAGAGGACGAAGATGTCATAACCGTCCCGCTTGAACTGTCCAAAAACGATTTTTGCGTTTGCCGGTTCCAGTTTTGGAGCATCGGGAATCGTAATAGCATCCTTTTTGTCCACCAGAACGCGAAAACCGCTCTTTCGGAGTTTGTCGATAGTCTCCGCCACTGGTTTTGGCAACTCAACATCGGGGAGAATCAGGGTGTGATACCGACTGCCGGCAAGTTCGAGTTCTTTGCCCTTGAGTTCCGCCTTGGCTAGGAACTCGCTGTCGATGAGCGTAAATGGAATCTGCGTTTGCGTCAGAAGTAAGCCGAGCCGTTCAAAGGATTCGACCGCCTGACGCGCCGTTGCCGACTGTGTTTGCAACGAGAAAGGTTCCCCTGTCGGAATGTACTCTTCTTGGAGAGTTTCAATTGGATAATACAGCAACACGGGTCGGTAGGGCGCAGCATTGCGGAGAACGGCATTGATGCGTCCGACAAAATCGCAGTATTGACGATGAATCACATCGCCGCGATCATCGATTTGGTAGTACAGCGTGAACTCTGTTACGCCCCAGACGGCTTCGATAGTGGTTGCTGCCTGCATCCAAGACAAATCGACAGGCTTTTGACCACTTATTTTTTGTGCAAAATCGCTCAGTTCGGTCATCACGAGTCTTCTGCCAGTGAGGATTGCCGCCGAGCAGGGGAACGCCGTCGTTTTCCAACCACCGTAAAACGGAACCATCGGGTCGCTGTTCAGTTCATCCAAACCGGGCAGGTCCATCCGAGCGAGAACCTGCAATTTGTTGCCGTCCAGTGGAACGTGACAAAGCACGTTCTCTTCGTGCAACGTGTGCCCGGACGATGCCAGTCGTAGCGGTACGTTTGAATTTTTCGGTGTCGGGACTGACGAACCGGCATTGCGGCACCAATCTTGAATTTGTCCGTAAAAACGTTCGGTGTTGAGATCGCCGAGCAGACTCCAAAATTGCCGACGGATGCGCCGATCCTCCGGGGTGTCGCCGGCGAAGAGGCTTTTTCGTTGCGATAACAATTCTTCGCCATATTTTTCACGATAGCGGTCGGGCAGGTCGGCAACCCACGAAACCATGGGTAACGGCTTCACGTTCGGATCGAGTGGATCGGCAATTTTGACGTTATTGCGAATTTCGTCGGGAAGTTGTCCGATGTTGACCGCCATCATGGATGGTTCATCGGTAAAGAATGCCTCAACCTGATCGAAGAGTTCCTTGCCGAGTCGGGTTCGGTACTGTTCATGGGTAACATCAAGGAATCGTTCCGTTGCAGCGGCATCTAGCGGATTCGGATAGCGGCGGGCGGCGGCGAAGTTATTCGAGGCATGTGTGTGTTCGTAGGCGGGACGAATCGAAAATGGTTCCGTACTATCTTTGTCGTGAACCAGGGCAAGCGATTCCAATTCAGGGTATCCGTCAAGGACGACTCCGCCGGCACCGAGGCTCGGATAGCCGTCTTCGTCGTAAATCCAAATACGGAGCCCTGCGGATCGTGCCGCTTTAACGGAATCGACAAATTTCGTCCATTGGGTTTCATCACGGAGATAATTGGTGCTATGGACGTTACAAACGATGCCGCCCAGTCCGCAATTTCTCATCCGGGCGGCTTCTTTGTCAAGATCGGGATTTTGGGCGAACCAACTATGAACGATTTGCAAGGGACGGTGCTCTGCCTGCGGTGAATTCCATTCTTTGATCCAAGACGGCTCCTGTGCGAACAGAAAATCAGTGGAAAACAACGCGATCAAAACGAACAGTGCGGAGAAATGTAGTCGGTTCATGGAGGGACTCGGGGATTTGAGAAAAAATGCGAGCAAAACAAACTTTGAAAGCACATTATACCTTGATGGCAACCACTTTGGAAAGGGGGTCCGATACCGTCAAGAAAATCGGCGAAACACCCCGTCTTGACAAAACAATAAAACCCCCTAAAATTTCGCCACGAAAGCGGGTCTGGGTTGTGGATACGCGTCGTCAGAATCAAAAATGTCAAGAATTGGTAAAAAACCGATAATGGTTCCGCCGGGAACAAAGGTTGCCCTAGATGGGCAAACCCTGACCGTTGAAGGTCCGCTCGGAAAATTGTCCCAGTGGTTCAGTCCGAATGTCAAAGTGGCATTCGATTCAGCATCGAATTCGCTCACGGTAGTGCAGGCAAACGATTCCCGCGATGCCGCCGCAATGCATGGCTTGTACCGGGCGTTGTTCCAAAATATGGTTGACGGAGTTACCAAAGGGTACGAAAAACGTCTGGAGATTTTCGGAACAGGGTATCTCTTTGCCGTACAGGGCAAAACGTTGCAGGTTCGTGCTGGTTATGCTCACGAAGTTCACCGGGAAGTACCACCGGGATTGACTGTAACCTGTCCAGACCAAACGCACGTTAGCATCAAGGGGATCGACCGGCAGTTGGTCGGTCAGTTTGCGGCGGATGTCCGGTCGATTCGCAAAGCCGAACCCTACTTGGGCAAAGGAATCAAGTACGAAGGTGAAGTCATCAGACGCAAAGAAAGCAAAGCGGCTGCGAAAAAGTAGTTGACAGAGACGCAATCTTGAGATTACGTTCCTCAAAAAATCTAACTCATCATGAAAAAATTTAAGCAAATCAATCGTCAGCGTCGTAATCGGGCTTACCGGGTGTCCAATTTGGTCAAGCAGTATTCGGATCGTCCGCGTCTCTGCGTGTTCCGAAGCAATTCGCACATTTACGCGCAAATCATCGACGACGAACAGGGCAAAACGCTGTGTTCGGCGGGAACGCTGGACAAGGAGTTGAAAAAGTCCGTCTCAAATGGCGGAAATTGTACTGCCGCCGAAGCGGTCGGAACAACGCTTGCGTCGAAAGCCCTCGCCGCTGGCGTTACGAAAGTTGCGTTTGACCGGCACGGGTTCAAGTATCACGGTCGGGTCAAAGCACTCGCGGATGCCGCCCGAACGGCGGGACTCGACATCGGTGCTGCCGGGGAACCCAAAGAGAAAGTGGAAGGCAAAGACACTCCGAAGAAGCAAAAGGCTTCCAAGGAAGATAAAATTGCCGCCAAAGTTTCCGCCGGAAAAGCATCCAGCGGGAAGAAAAAATGAGGGTGTAGCACCAATTTAAGTTTCCGCTATGCTTAAAGCATCGAAACGGTTTTTACAGTATCTTCGGGTCGAACAGAACGCTTCCGACTTGACGCTCAAAAGTTACAAGGAAGACCTCGAAGCCCTGACCGAGTATCTGTATGATCTGTATGAGGGTCGGATACCGACTCCCGCCGAAGTGACGACGGTTCAGTTGCGCGGCTATGTGGCGGCACTACACGAGGCAGGTTACGCTCAATCGACCATCGAACGCCGCTTGGCATCGCTACGAAGTTTCTATCACTTCGGACAGCGTGAACGCTGGGCAGACGAAAATCCCGCGAAACCGCTTCGCAATCCCAAAGGGGGACGACGAAAACTGCCCCACGTTCTCTCGACCGAAGAAGTCGGACAACTGCTCGTTGCTCCGCCGTTGGGCGACCCTTTTGGCATTAGGGACCGGGCGATGCTGGAGGTAATGTACTCCGCCGGTCTTCGGGTGAGTGAACTCGTCGGAATGGATCTCGGTGATCTCAGTCTTGCCGAAGGATTGGTGCGAGTCAGAGGTAAAGGGCGCAAAGAACGTTTCGCTCCGCTCGGCTCTTTTGCGGTAAAGGCGATCAAATCTTGGTTTGCTCCACGTAAGGAATTGTTGGCAGGCAAGATGGACGTACTGGGACGTTCACGAGACGTTGCCAAACGCTCCAAGATGGCAAAGATTCCCTCGAACATCCTCCCAGCGGAGACTCCCCTGTTTTTGAACAAGTTCGGCGGACGCATGACCACTCGAAGCACAGCCCGAATGTTGATCAAGTATTTGAAACAGACGAATCTTGATTCTCGAACGACACCGCATACTTTGCGGCACAGTTTTGCGACACATCTCTTGAACAACGGAGCGGATATTCGGAGCGTACAGGAACTCTTAGGACATAAAAGTTTAATCACGACGCAAATTTACACGCATCTGAACTCGGAGCAACTGATTAAAGTCTATAATAAAGCCCATCCGAGAGCGAAGTGAGACAAAACAGAAATGTAATTATGAGCAGTCGATCACCAGCCCTCTTGACACATCATGAACTAACACTAAAATAGTATTAGATATTTGATTTGGGCTTGATTTTTCAATGAAAGTATTCCGCAAGGAAGCCGATTATGCTGTACGAACACTGATCTATCTCGCCATGCGAGACGGGGCGGATTTCGTGTCAGCAACGACACTTTCAAAAGAACTCGGCATACCGGCGAACTTTTTACGGCGAATTTGTTCAACACTCATCAAAGCAAAAATCCTTGACACCAGAGAGGGAAAGAGCGGTGGTGTGCGGCTTGTCAAAAATCCGGCGGACATTGCCGTATTGCATCTGATCGAATTGTTTGACGGCAAACCGGAACTCTCCGACTGCACTTTCCGCAGGAAACTCTGTCCGAATCGAAAAAAGTGTGTCCTTCGCAAACGGATTCTCGGCATTGAGGCAATAGTCGTTCAGGAATTTGCGGCGATAACCATCCAGACTTTAATCAATGACATGGAATAGCACAGTCGTAAGACAGTGTTTTTCAGAGCCCACCAAGGGTGCGAGTGTCAAATCCACGTTCTTTTCTCTTTGTTCAGTCTTGTATGGAACGCAACGAAATGACGGTCTCATTATTCATTCCCTTTTTGTACCAGAGCGAGAGCGAACCAGCCCTTTTCGATACGGCAATTTCCGACCGTCAAATAGTCATACTGGGACTCGTTCTCCAATACATTCGGCACCAGCGGGAAAGGACGACTCACTGGAAAAATCTTTCCGAACACTGTCCGCATCACAAATTGCTCTCGCACATTGATAAGACTAATATAACTGTCCCGCTCCAAAACCAACCGTCCCTCCTCATCATAAGCCGGTTTGTATCGGACAATCGCCTGAAAATCACGGTGCGTCTTTCCCAGCAACCGAAGTGCCGCTATCGAAATGGTCAGTTCGATGTGACCATCCACAAACCGAACAACCATCGGGTTGTAGGGAGCAAACGTGACATCGACATGATCGTTTTCATCGGGAGATGCAAGACCGGGTTGCTTGAGTTTTTCCGCCAGCATTGTTTTGAATTCACCGACGGTGCCCCGCATACCCTCAAATTCAAGTTTGCCGAGCAGTATATTGGGTAGCGATTCATGAATTTTCAAATCGGCAAACGAGCCCGGCAACGTTTCCGGGGGAGGTGTATGACTCGTCAGCGTATCTTTGCCACAAATACCCCAAGCCGACAAGAGCCAATTCTCGTCCGTTCGGGACTCTCGTTTTTCAACGTGCAATCCGAAGTCTTCGTCGGCGTACTGCGACAGTGTTCTGAGTCGTTCATTGAGCGGCTTCAACCGCTTTTCAATTTCCCGATCAACTTGACTCCGAACTTGCCGGAGAATTTTACGCTGTGTTTCCGTTCGTGCCTCGGCTGCTCTAGATTCATATTGATTGAGAACGGCATTCCGAAATAGTCCCGAAACAAGGGGCATGGAATCGAACTCGGTATTTATCCTGACCAGTTTCATTCGATGGGCAACTATTTGGGCTTTGCACGGTTCGGCGATAAAACCTTTTTCGGTAAATTCAATCGTCTTCGTGGCTTCGACACGTGTTCGTCCCGTGTTAAAGAGTTGCGTGGCGAACGCATCGGATCGGGAAACGGTGGCGAGATCGACTTCTACATCCAGCGAGGTTAAAACCCGGGTTGGATGCGGAACGAATGTAATCTTATAATCGGTCTCCGTTTGTCGGCGACCCACCGTGGGTTGCGACAGAATCACGTCACGGAACGAAGCGATTTCTGCTTCCTGCGGCGGCAAATGGTTATTGAGTAGCGCGTTGGAGAGGAAAAGCCGAGTATTTGCCATTCCATACTGCAAACGAACATTTGCGCCGAGTTGTCTGTATTCCGCCGTTTTCGATAGGGACAACTGATCGATAAACCGCGACAAGGCTTTCATGTCGCTCATGCCTCCCGTGGTTTCGTATTGTTCCACATGACCAAGGATATTGATGGGAGTAACCGTATCCACCCTCCAACTTTCCAACTCTTCTTTCCAAGTCTTTACCACCGGATGATTTAAGAATCGCCGCTGTTCCCCCGTGAGCGTGGGCGATTCTAACCGATACACTGTTGTATTTGCCCGATTGCCGAATGTCTTCAGTATTTCGACCGGAATAGCCGGAGTCGAAGGGAGCGAAACCCGGCGAATCTGCTGCCCCGCAGGTTGTTGACATGCTTCGAGTTCGGTAATCCAAGACTGCGTTTCCAGATAGTCGCACCAGGACAAACCCGCCTGGTACTCAGCCACTCGGCGAGGCGACTTGGTGAAATACTGTTCGACGGCAAGAGTTCGCTCTTTGAGACGTATTATATCGGCAAAACTTTTTTCATAGAGAGTTACAATGGGAGATGCCTCGGCATACTCCGCATTGAGTAGCGACTTCCAGATATAAATTCGTCGTTGCAGAGCCAACGAAATTTCTTCGAGAGCAGTTATCGTGGGAACGTAGGAACAGTCATCGTGATGGTGGGACACCGTAGGTGTCCACGACTCTCGGTGTGCTTCCCAAACCAAGAGTGATTCTTCCAAACGTTGCAACTCATGGCACGGTTTCATCGGGTTGTGTTCGAGGTTGGCAACGATAGTGTGGAGGTCATCCAAAATGGCAAGGCAGATGTCCTGAAGGGGCAGAACCTCGGCGGCAGAACTCTCGGCAATGCGTTGGAGTTGATGACTAATAACCTGCGGATAATATTCGCGTGTAACGCTGGGCACATCTTGTCCTTGTACCGAAACCACACAGATCACAGTGAGCGCACAAAGAACGGCGCACAGGAATTTTCTCACAAGTTTTGTGTGGCGACCGTAACTTTTTAACGCCAGAGAGGACTTCATACGCACTCTATTAAAGCCCGAAACGAACGGACTATCCCCTATTTTCGGCAATGTCCGAGGGAAAAATTAGATAGTACACCTATTTGCCGACCGAAACTGGGACATATTTATCCCTAATACCTGTCCAATCACTAAAACCGGTACAAGTTAGCCAAATTAACATACAAAATGGCGGTACATTACTTTCCGACGAAAGCCTCATCATCAAATTCCGCTTGTTGGTCAGAAAAGAATCGGGCGTAAACTTTTTTGCGATCCCATGCCTTAAACCCCTGCGAAAGATAGGATTGACATGCCGGTATATTGTTTTCGTCCACCGAAGTCAATAGCAACATACGCTTCTCATAGATTGTGATTGCCCGGGCAAAACGAACGATTTCCTTCGCCAATCCCTGACGACGTGCCGGTTCGAGCAGTCCCATGTAGGTTAACTCCATTTGATCCGGCGGTACGTCCGTGAGGAGCAACACGCCCACGTCGACTCCTTCTTGTTGAAGCAGGAACCACAATTCGGGTCGAAAAAGCGAAGTGGCTTTATAGCCTTGCAACACATGTTCGACCGGTGCGATTTGCATCAAGTCGGGAAAGTCCAGCGAATGTTCATACGTTGCTTTGACCAACCGGGTCAGTCGTTCGGACAGAGCGTCGGCGTAATCCGAGATCGGTACGAATTGCAGTCGGTACGGTTCATCTGGTAATTGGTTTGGGGAGACTTCCGCAGCGAGATGAATCAGGTCGGACAAAAATCGAAAATGACCGGCGGAGCAAAACATTTGTTCGTCAAACGATTGATAGCGATCCGCAAGAGCCACCGCCGCAAACGCCTTTTTCGACCGGCAAAATTGTATCAGAGGCTCGATCATCGGTTCAAGAGGAAAACCCTTTTCCATCGTGGGAATCCAGAGCATCACCGAACCATCTGGTCGGCTTTGTGCATACAGAGCACCCACCAGGGTATGATCGTACTTCGCCTGAAAGATGCCGCTCAAATCGAGTTGTCCCGATTGATGTTGTTGCATGATTGTATCGAGCCGGAGTGGCAATTCGTTTGGCGGAAGATGCTGAAAGGCATATTTCAACACGAGTTCCAGTTCGGCATCGGTGGGGTTCGTTATTACAAGCATAGAATATAGGTGTTTGTGACTACCGGTCACGCCGTCCTAGAAAAACCGCCCAATTGGTAGAATTTCACTGATTCTCCCAGTAGGAGAGAAGACAAATGAAACGTCCACTGCCACCATGTCGCAGTATAGTACATTCCGTCTCAAACATCAATGCCCCAAAACATCCCAGCCTCGTTTTAATGAGACTTGTGGATGAGCACCCTCTTGACAAAAGCACCAACGTGTTAGAATGGTTAGCATGTGCCGTATCCTGGCGTTCCAATTGGGTTGGTGGCGAAACTGGCGAAGCCGGTTGCGCTTGAGTGCCGCCCATTGAAATTTGTTGTTGCTCCAACTGTTCAAAGCCGCAAGCGCAAAATTTTGTGCTTGCGGCTTTTTTCGTTAACCCCGCTTCAAAATACGAAGCATAATAAGAAAGGAAAACTTTATGGACTATCAAACCTATTTTCGTAACTATCCGAACGCAGAAGGCAATTTTGGCGACTATGGCGGTGCCTATCTGCCGCCGGAGTTGATTCCCGCCTTCAAGGAAATTACCCACGCCTACAAAACGATCTGCCATTCGGCACAGTTTATTAACGAACTGCGCCGAATTCGCAAGGAATTTCAAGGGCGACCAACTCCGGTCTATCACTGCCAACGCCTTTCGGAACACATCGGCGGAAGTCAGATTTATCTGAAACGCGAAGACCTGAACCATACCGGCGCACACAAGTTGAATCACTGCATGGGTGAAGGACTCTTGGCAAAATCAATGGGCAAGAAACTGCTCATTGCTGAAACCGGTGCCGGTCAGCACGGCGTTGCTCTTGCAACAGCGGCGGCTCACTTCGGACTCGACTGCGAAATCCACATGGGAGAAATTGATGTTGAAAAGCAAGCACCGAACGTTGCCCGAATGAAAGTTCTCGGAGCAAAAGTCGTTCCCGTGAGTTTCGGACAGCGAACGCTCAAAGAAGCGGTCGACTCGGCATTTGAATCGTACCTCAAACAGTACAAAGATGCGATTTATTGCATCGGTTCTGTTGTCGGTCCCCATCCATTTCCGATGATGGTACGCGACTTCCAAATGGTCGTCGGCATCGAAGCCCGGGCACAGTTTTTGGACATGACGGGCAATCTTCCCGATGCCGTGTGTGCCTGCGTTGGCGGCGGCAGCAATGCGATGGGCATTTTCAGCGGATTTCTCAATGACCCGGTGCCGCTCTACGGAGTCGAACCGCTCGGTACGGGAACGAAGGTCGGGGAACATGCGGCGACCATGTCTTACGGCACGCCGGGAATTCTGCACGGTTTCAAGAGTTATCTACTACAAAATGCAGATGGTTCGCCGCAACCTGTCTATTCGATTGCTTCCGGTTTGGATTATCCGGGTGTGGGACCGGAACACGGCTTGCTCCGTGATGAAAAGCGCGTCAATTACGTCGGAGCGACGGATTCCGAAACGGTCGATGCGTTTTTCAAGTTGTCGCGGTATGAGGGAGTGATACCGGCACTCGAGAGTGCGCATGCGGTTGCTTTTGCCATGAAACTTGCGAAACAGATGGACACAGGCACCATCCTGATTAACTGTTCGGGTCGCGGCGATAAAGACCTTGATTACGTCGTCGACAACTACGGTTACGGCGATGTTTAACCGGGCGGTGTTTTTTCGGGGGGCTAACGCCATGCCGCTCATTACTGTACAATGAAGTTCCATGTTCCGATTGCTCCCTTCCCTTGCCGTCGTTTGTTGTTGCCTTGCCGAGTCAGGCTATGCCTCGTTGCCGCCCAGCGTCGAGT
>Ga0123353_10004113_pt1 | contig 18644 bp, 13 predicted proteins | sample TergutLab28metaG_3_FD_92763 | JGI IMG/M metagenome (GOLD analysis project Ga0123353, IMG submission 92763) | Labiotermes labralis P3 segment gut microbial communities from Petit-Saut dam, French Guiana - Lab288 P3 | ecosystem: Host-associated > Arthropoda: Insects > Digestive system > Gut ... | reverse complement strand
TGATTCATGTTCCAGAAGGGGACGGCAGAGTATACCCCAGCGGTTTAACAGCAGCCGGATTCTGTCACGGTTCCGGTATTCTTCATCCATTGCGTTTTCTTCACCGGAGCTTTCATCGGCGGCAAGGGAGAACCATTCCCCCCGGACAGGCGCCCCTTCTTTCCAGCGATCACGAAGTGCCCTGGGTATCTTTGCCCGGCGGGATGTAAAAGGGTTATTTAACCCTGCAGGTTCCATGGTTTCCGGTTCTTTTACCGTAAAACCGTTTTCAATACCCCGGCGTACAGGTTCGAAAGAATCCGACGAAAGCCGCCCTTTCCAGACTTCATTCCAGAGGGTTTTGGCGCAGTTCCGCGAATGGTTATTGTTACCGGTCATTTTGTCTTTTATTTCCCAAAAGCCCCTGGGGCGGTCAAAGAAACCGGTATTTAACATCTGCGAAAAAATTTCTTCTTCAACGGAATCGGATGGCGGTGATTCTTTTGAATAGCGGTCTCCGGTAAAAACCAGGTCCAGATCTTCAACGGTACAAAAACTGATCTTTTCTTTGCCCGTGCCGTACCATATCAATCCCTGTCCCTCTGCGAAATCATTTTCTTTCAGTACGCTGTCGAGTAGTTCAGGGTTATAATTTTCACAGCGCGCAGTAGAGAATTCTGTTTCCCAGAGTTTAGCGGGAGCAGGATATGCACAAAGTGTTTTTAAAAAAGAAGCGTTGCCGGCCGGGTTCTCTTTGGAACAATGTTTTTCCCCTGCCAGCCCCTGTCTTGCCGCGATAAAAGGAATCAAAGCGGAAGCCGGCTGTTCCCTGATAATCGGCCGCGCTTTTTTGCGTGACAGGCGCAGCAGCATCTCAAGGTTTTCCCTGTCGCATATGTATAATAAGGAATTGGGGGTTTCGTTTTTGGTTACCTGAACATCGTTTACCAGTTCATCCAATTCGCACAGGGCATTGATTGCATCTTCCGCTTCTGCGGTACTCACTCCGAAAATTCCGGCAATCCGTTCTATTGAGATGGGTCCTTCATATCGGAGCCACGGGCCGAGCAGGGTAAGGGCTTCATTTTTCCAGGCTGTTTCCCATTCCCGGTGGACTATGGAAGAAGTATCTGCTCCTTCGGGTTTTACAATTTTAAGTCGTTCATCTTCAAAGATTTCTTGTTTTAATTCTTCCGGAAGAGCCGTCAACAGTGTTTCCCATTCATCGGCAGGGATGGCGATTCTTTCCTTTACCCATTCGCACAGTGAAAGGGAATCTTCGGGAGCCCAGCCTGGTATTTCCCTGCGCAGCCGGAGGGTAAAATCGTCAACCAGTTCACTTTTCAGGACCGGACGGAGGGTACTGTCGCCGAGGGCGTCTTCAATTACCTTGTCCGAAAGTGAAGCGGACCGTTTTCCCGTTTTACTGCCCAGATCATTGCGTTCATCGTATTCGTACATCAGTGTATTGGTTTCCTGATGTACCATGTCCCTGGAAAACGGGCTTGGCGTGCATGTGTGGAAAAAAGACAGGGTAATGCTGCCGTCATTGATTGCGCCCAAAAGATCGGTGAATCCGTTCATATCGAACATGTCGACAAGACAGCTCCGCCATGCCTCTGCGGTTACGGGGAAACCGTCTTCGTGAATCACGGCGTCAAACAGCCTTTTCGATCGCTGCCGCATGATCCAAAGCGGGGTGCGTTTTCCGAAACCGGCCTTCGGCAGCAGGAGACTCCGTTCAGCCGCTTCACGGAAATTTGCCCCAAAGATGCCGGATGTTTCCAGCCGGTTTCTGAACAGACGTTCCCCCCGGCACAGCCCCCCTCCGCCGCTTCCGTTAAGCGATATGAACGCGTTTTTTATCAGTTCCTGTATTTCCCGGGAACCCCCCTTTACAATACTCGGCCGGGGTAGCAGGAACAGAATTGCATCGTCATTGGAAAAAGATTCGACCCTGAGCTGCAGTGTTTCTTCCAATTCCTGGGCCAGTGCCAGTGTAAGGGGGTAATTAACCGTTCCTCCCCGGAAACTGTGAATAACCACAGAAAAAAAGTCCATTTGCCCGGCCTGCACAAGAGTGCTGTTTTCCGGACTGTCGATTATTTCTACAGTGATATTCCCGCTGCCGGAAAGCGGTACCGGGCCGGTTTTTCCTGCCGATTGTGCCATGCGCTGGGAATCGATAAATGAAACGAGATCGGTCAGTTGCGGGGAAATATCATTGTTGTTAAAACTGTCCAAAATCGCCAGTATTCTTGCGGTAATTACGGGACTGCGGAAAATTGTATCCGCTTTCCAGAACGGAATAAAATCCGAAATTGATTCCAGAGGACGGGCTTCCACGGATTCCGCGCTTATGGCGGTAATTTTCCAGTCCCGTCCCCCGAAATGGAAACAGTCCCCTATACGGCGTTCCCAGACAAATTCCTCATCAAGTTCCCCGATTTTTACTCCGTCTGCCAGACGAAGGGAATACATCCCGCGGTTGGCAATGACACCGCCGGATGAGTACAGCAGCATGAGAATCCCGTCAAGGGCGCCGATTTCACCCGTAATATTATCCAGCCAGATGCGGGGCTTGATTTCCCTCAGGCGTTTATTTTGTGAAGCGGCGGAACCGGCAACAGCCGTTCCTGCCTGAACAGTTCCCGAAGAAGACAGACCCGCAAGCATACGCACAGTGCGCATAAACGAATCTTTGTTAAGTGTTTTGAAAATGTAGAATCTCCGCAGGGCAGTAAAAAGTTCCTCAAGGTTTTGTTTTTTTTCGGTACAGAGTGCAAGTATGGTTTGCGCAAGTATGTCCAGGGGATTTTCAATGGAATGGGTTTCCTCTATTTCACGATCATCAACGGCGTTTTTCAGGGCTGCAGCCCGCAGAAGATCCATTCCGTGAAACGGAAAAAGCCGGCCCCTGCTTGTCTTGCCCACGCCGTGCCCCGATCTCCCTATTCTCTGCAGGGCCTGGGAAACGCTGGCGGGGCTGCCTGCCAGTACCACTTCGTCAACGCTGCCGATATCAATACCCAGTTCCAGTGAAGCGGTGGCGACCAAACAGGGAAGTTCACCGGCTGCCAGGCGTTTTTCCACACTCAGTCGGAGTTCCCTGGAAAGGGAGCCGTGGTGGGCAAAAGCCGCGGGCAGCTGCATTTTATGAAACGCCGCTTCTTCGTTGATATAATAACAGAGCCGTTCCGCCCGCCTCCGTGAATCGGTAAATACCAGAAGTGTCGTATGCGCGCCAATTCTGCCCAGAATATAATTGATAAGTCCGGAATAACGCCTGCCGTATTTATCAATCATGATCTCTTCGTCAGAATCAGGGTATGCGATTGTCAGTTCAATCTTTTTCTCAGCCACCGGCGCGACAATGCTTACTTCCCTGCCAATACCGCTTTGATCGATACCTCCGACAAATTCTGCCGCTTTTTCGGGCGGCCTGACGGTAGCCGAAAGGCTGACCCGCTGGAATTCTCCGGCGATAAGCGCCAGTCTGTCGATCTGGCAGCACATGAACGCCCCCCGTTTGTTTCCCAAAACGGCATGAATTTCGTCAAGGATAAGGTATTTAACCGTTGACAGTGTCTGTCTTCCCTTTGGACTCAGGAGGATAATCGCCAGGCTTTCCGGAGTGAGTGCAAGTATTGACGGAGGGTGGGCAAGGAAACGCCGCCGTTGCGGCTGGGGTGTATCCCCCGAACGGGTTTCCACCTTGATATCAGGAAAGGAAAGTCCTTCATCGGCAAAGCGGGCGCGCAATGCAGTTATCGGTTCCAGAAGATTCCGCCTTATATCTTCATTCAGGGCTTTTAACGGCGAAACATACAGTACGGTGAGTTTATCGGCACTGTATAAGGGAGGCCTTCCGTCTGCTTCCGCACAGAAACGTGAAATTGCACAAAGAAACGCGGTAAGGGTTTTTCCGCTTCCGGTGGGTGCCAGAGCGAGCACATTTTTTCCCTGCTCTATCAGCGGCCACGCCTGTGCCTGTACCGCCGTGGGAGTTCCGTATGTTGCGGTAAACCATGACTGTATGACAGGGTGAAAAGACGCGGGCAAATCTGACACAGGGGCATTTTAACAATAAACCGCCGCTTTGTCAGCAACGCCCCATACTCTATTATCTGTTTCTTTTTTATGCGATAATTAAATTATGAAAACAATTCTTGTGGTTGATGATTCCCGGATAATGCGTAACATAGTAAAAAACCATTTTTCCGAACTCCATATTTATTGTTCGTATCTTGAAGCTTCCGACGGCGATGAAGCATTTGAAATTCTTAAAAAATATAATGTTGATTTGATTCTTCTTGACTGGAATATGCCCAGGCTTTCGGGAATTGATTTTCTGAAAAAAGTAAGGGCGATTGACAAGTATGCCAAACTGCCCATCATTATGGTTACCAGCGAAGCGGCAAGGTATAATGTAATTGAAGCGCTGAAGACGGGTGCCACCGATTATATCATCAAGCCGATTAACGGTAAATTATTCGTTGAAAAAATTTCAAAAATATTTAACTGGAGAAAATTTTGAAACAGTACATACAACCCTTCATCAAAGTATGTAAAAATGTTTTTCATGATTTTGTCGGTTTGGATGTTGAAGCCAAACTTCCCTATTTTATGGAAAAAGACGCGGTTAATGAATGGGATATTTCGGCCATTATCGGTCTTACCGGTGAAGCCCGGGGAGCTGTGGTAATTTCACTGAAGCAGAATCTGGCAATGAAAATGACCACTATTCTGACCGGAACCGAATACACAAAAATGGACGATGATGTGGTTGATGCCGTAGGTGAACTTATCAACATCATTACGGGGAACGTTAAGCAGGAACTGGAAGACGCGTTTAAGCTGGTTATTTCCCTGCCGACAATTGTCAGGGGTAAGGAACATTCAATTAACTGGCCCGACAATCAGACGAGGGTTATCTGTATTCCCTTTGTAACTGCCGGCCGGGACGGTTTCAATCTGTCTGTCGCTCTTGAGACCTGAAAAGGCGCTTTTTAATACGGCAGTTCCAGGGGAATTACGACGGTAAAAGCGGTGCCTTTGCCGGGCGCCGATGAAACATTGATATTTCCCTGCATTTCCTTAATACGGGTTTTTACCAAACTCAAACCGATGCCCCGCCCTCCGTGCAAATCCACCGTCGAGGTAGTTGAGAAACCCGGTAAAAACAGTACTTTTAACAGATTCGCTTTTTCTTCCGCTTCTTCCGGATTTTTAAACAGATTCTTACCAATTGCCTTTTGCCGGATTTCGTCGAAATCAATCCCCTTGCCGTTGTCGGAAAGTTTCATGATTATTTCGCCCTGTCTGTACACGACTGACAAACGTATTTCCCCTTCCGGATTCTTGCCAAGGCTAATCCTTTCCTGCGGTGTTTCGATTCCGTGGTAAACCGCATTGCGAACCAGTTGGGTCAGTATTTCCTTTATCACCCTGCGGGGGCCGTGTTCCAGTACAATTTCATCCATATCTTCCACTATCAGCCTGGCCTCCTTGTTCATTACTTTCATGACTTTTTTGCAGGCCTGTGTCAGTGTTTCAACCAGAACATACTTTTCCTGGTTGGAATCGTTTCCCGATATATTTCTGAAATTTTCAATTTTTGATATAACGCCCTTTAACTGATCCTTTTCTTTCATTACATCGTTTAATTCGAGAACGAGTCCCAAAATATCGTCAAACATATCGGATTTGTCCGATGACTCCGTACCCTGTTTTTCCTGAAGATTTTTTATTGATGTTTCAAGTTTGTGGAGTTTCCCGCTGAAATCCTCAAGATTTAAAATAAGCGCGTTTGATTTGATGGCGTGTACCGACTGGTATATTTCCACCAGAATATCCGGATTGATATTTTCCTTGTTTTTCAACAGAGCGTTTATCTGGTCAAATTCATATTCCGAATCTTCTATAAAATCATTTAATACTCCGGGGTTTAACTGTACCACCTGGAACAGGGCCTGCATTTCCTTTTCCCTCTGGTTTTCGGAATCGTGCAGCTGCCTTTCCAGTTCCCTTTCCGCGGTGATATCTTCCATGGTTCCCAGTATGTATAAACTTCTGCCCCTGCCCCATTCGGCGAGGGTGAAATTGGTACGCAGGTGTTTTGATTCGCCTGTTTCAATGCTGGTATAGGTAAAATCGAAAATGGGATTGATGCTTTCCAGCATTTCCTCGTCAAAGGAACGTTTGAAAATCATTTCAAAATAATCCTGGAGGCTGCTGCATTCATTTGCCTTGATTGAAGAGGTCAGAAGTTCCGGGAAAACTTTTCCCTGCAGATTGGAGACCGAAAGCAGTTTTTCCAGCGCTTTTGAATAGGCTCCCTGGATGACATATTTCTGATCCATCAGGAAAAGGCCGTATTTTACATTGTCCTGCATGGTAGTCGCCCGTTCCAGATCCTGCTGCAGCAGCCTTGTTCTCTGGGTCATGCTGCGGGAAGTGGCGAAGAAAACGACACCGACCAGAATCCCCGCCCCGATGACAAACAGAATTGAAAAACGGAGTAGGATGTTTATCGGGGACAGTATCGATGAGAGGGGTACCATGGTAACAACTGCCCAGGGGGGATTGGTGGATTCGTTAAGGGCGAAAGACGCCAGTCTCGGGTTGGTAGCCTTCAGGGAATAACTTACCATCAGGGTATCTTCGGTCTTGATGACACCGGGTTTCAGATTGATGATGGAATCCTGCACCGCCCTGTCCACATAACTGTGGGCATCAGCGGAAAAATGCGGATCCTGAACCCTGTCCCTTGCCAGATCAAGTCCCCGGAAATCGGCGTTGTAATGCGCGATTATGATTCTGTTGTTTCCGTTGGTTGTAACTACCATGGATCGTCCATCGGTATAGGGGTTTCTGGATTCTATCAGGTTCTGCAGCTGATCAAGGTTAATGGTAGCGCCCACGATACCCACGGCCCGGTAATTTTTCAGTATTGGAACATGGATATTGATGACCCAGGTGGCCTTCCTGTCCACTGTCTGACGATCGGGACCTATGATCGATGCCCGGAAATTTTCTATTTCATTATAACTGATATTGTCAATAATTCTGTTGTAGTAATCAACAAGGCCGCTGTATTCGGTGAAATCCCTTCGTTCCACCATACCCCGTTCCCGTGTGTAACCGGTTATATACTGTCCGGTATTGTCAGGATCATCGGCATCGATGTACTCGTCATCCCTGTCATCCAGCGAATATGGTTTCCAGATGGTGTACAGACTCACCAGGGAACTGTTGGAATTGAGTATCCCTTCCATGATATCATTGAAGAAAGTCCGCCTGTGGGTAACCTCAATGGTTTCATAACTTTTCATTATCTGGGATACCGTGCGGACGACATCAAAATAAGTCAGATAATCAGCCTGGACTTCATTTGCGGTCATTCCCGCCAGGTTAATGACACTTTCTTCCGCCGTTCTTCTCTGCAGAGAACTGAAACGGCTGAGAAGCACGACAATTACAACCGCAATAAGCAAAATTGTCAATGAAGCATTGATAATTGCGATTTGATACCTGACTGCCCATTCTTTCAGGGGTGAGGGTGTTTTAGCCATAATTTTCTGGTTTTCCGTTATTATTAAAACTAACAGTACCGGCTGGATTTGTCAATGTTAACGCGGTTTTGTTTTGTCAATGATTGGTTTCGGTTTTCCAGCGGGCTATAAACTGCTCGTAGGCGGCAATGGTAGCCGCCATTACCGTGTCCTGTACACTGCCCCTGCCGCCCTGATCGGCCCCGTCCATGATATACAGGTTTTTTAGGGTTCCTTCGATATCGGTTACGGTACAGGAAGAATCCGATACCCTGCGCCGCTCAAGGCCCCTTAGTTCCGATTCAAAAGTTTCGCTGTATTTTGTTTCCTGCCATCTTTCCGATGAGCCTGTATCCGGCATCCGGGTACCCTACAGCCAGCGCCAAAAAATCCGCTGGAACATCCTGCGCATACCGAAAGGTTCAAACGCCAGCACCAGGGCTATGGGCAGCATCAGAAGCTGGTCGGTAAGGTTCTGCTGCCAGAAGCGGGGTGAAAGTTTTATCAGCATGGAAATAAAAACCCCGACGGCGGTGAGCAGCCATATCAGCCGGAGCAGAATTTCGGGCCGCAGCCTTTTGTTGTAATTAACCGCGGAAGCGTAATTAATTCCCAGCGGTATCGCGGCAAGCAGCAGCGGATTGCAGAAAAGCAGATTGATGTTGTGGTATGTATAGTCATGGCTGGTGAAAAAAGACATAAAAAACATTATCAGTCCCGCGCCGCCGAAAACCAGACCGAATAAACTGTGGATAATACCCAGGGATACCTGCCCGAATGCCGGGGATTTTTTCTGGACATAGAACAAAAAACCCAGAATAAGGGAAACCGCAAGGCTGAATACAAGTTCCCTTGGCCATTGCTTTCGCGGGGTTTCCAGAACAATGGGACGACCCCTCGATTCGTAAACCTTTTCCACATCGCTTACCAGATTACGCGTAACGCCGTGCGAATCGGTATATTGAAATTCTGTAATGTTTCTCGCTACTTCGGAGGGAAGGAACATTTCGTCCCAGGCGCTGATTGGCAAATCAATGTCCTGACCCATCCATAAATTTAAAACCCAGTCGGCAGCGGGCGAGAACCATGTGTGGCGGCGGACATGCTGGCGCAGGGTAAAACGTCCCGGTTCGTTAATATAATGTTTTTTGAACTGCCCGTCTGTTGCAATATCGAGAATCTTGAGAATGGGACCGGCGCAGTTATCCTTAAAATGATGGTACAGATAATCCCTGTTTTCCGGGAGAACGCTCGTTTCCGCAAACTGGCGGATTTCTTCCCGTTTTTCGGGGGAAATGTCCAGCGTATACAGGGTAAAGTCGCGGTTTGAATGAATATAGGTTGCTATATTTCCTGCCGATGTCGATACCCCGCTTGAGTAGAGCAGTCTGCCGAAGGCGAAATTGAGAAAGAAGTGATCGTTATCAAAAGAGAACAGACCGTAATCAAAAAAGCGGCTTTGTCCGGTACGGGAATCGTCAATTACCAGGGCGATATGCCCCCACCAGAAATACAGTTCATTGCCCGGACCCGCTACTGCGATTTTACAGGTCAGATCGGCGCCGCGTCCTGTCTGTGCCGGCAGGGTATATACTGCCCCCAACAGAAGCAGAATGCAGCACAGAAACAGCCGCATAAAATTACGCAAAATAGACCCCGGAAATTTTCGCATACAGTTAGATCATTCTGCATGATTTGAAGATTTCATGCAATAGATTAACGTAATTCCATGATGATACGGTATTTTAAATAAATTTCTTCCAGGGTGTGGCGCGGACCCGGCGCGCCGACCCTCTTGCGGAGGGTACAGGCGTCCCTGCGTTCAATGAAAAAATCGTAATAGGCTCTCGGATCATGGAGGTCAACCACGGAGTAGGCAGGTTTGGAATCCAGATAGGATCGTATTTCATTATTGTTTATGGCATTGATACCGAAACGTGTAAGCCGGGCGCGTACTTTCTGGATCTCTTCCCATGACAGGCCGAACAAAAATTCTTCCAGCGCCCACCTGGTTTCGTCGTTGCTGGATTCTTCCACTATAAAATCCCGCCAGTCTTCGGCAAGGTTTATGGTAATCCGCAGCAGTTCCGAGTTTCCGTTCATTGTTCCGAAAATGGGGGGAACTTCGTCACGGGCCTGCCAAAGCGATGAAAGCGCCGACAGGTGGCGGATACCGCGCAGATCAACCCCGCTGTCCCACAGCGCGATTAGGTCATTGGCCAAATCGGATTTGGTATTCTGCGAAAAACCGGGATCTTCAAGACAGGAAAAATAAACCGCTTCCGTCATCAGGGTACTGATTACCGAAAAAATAACTGCCCTCACTTCCCTGTGCAGATCTTCACGTTCGTTTGTTGCGTATGAAAGCAGTGAAAAGGCATGGAATTTCGCCACCAGAAAACTTCTCATCGCCACTACCTTTGTGGGGATGTGAAGCAGGCGTGTCGATGATGAAAATGCGAGCAGGGATTCCGCGAGTTTTTTTTCATTGCGTATTATGCCCTTGAGAAACTGCGTGTCACGTATTGATGGATAGGCAAATACAACAGATCCCAGTGAGCGCAGCCGGGTAAGGCGTTCGGAAATAAGTTTACAGTCTTCGGGATTGTTTTCCCGCAGCCATGCCTCTATTTTTTCTGCAAGTTCGGTTTCGGCATCGGTCAAACCTGTTATGCTTTTACTGTTTTCAGTTTCGGCATCCGCCATTATAAAAACACATTAGCATAAACAGGCCTGTTCTGCAATAAATTTTTAAAAAAGACCTTTCAGGGTCAGCCATATCAGGGGTATAAAAATAGCCGGTATCAGATTTGCCACTTTTATTTCTTTTACACCCAAAAAATTAAACCCGATTCCGGCTATGACGAGGCTTCCGACTGCAGACATTTCCCGTATAATATCCGCCGTAAGGTAAGAACCGACCGCATGAGCCGCCAGGGCGATACTCCCCTGGTATAATAATACCGGCAATGCGGAAAAAGCGGCTCCGATTCCGAAAGAAGCGCTGAAAATCAGGGAAAGACAGCCGTCCAGAATGGATTTGGCGTAAAGTATCTCATGGTTGCCCTGAAGGCCGCTCTGCATGGAACCGACTATTGCCATTGAACCGGTGCAGAAAAGTATGCTGGCGGAAACAAAACCCTTTGAAAAACTGCGTTTCTGTCTTCCGTCCGGTATTTCCGTTAGACTTTCCGGTTCCGGCTTTTTGTCCATTCCAAGCCGTTTTTCCGCCCATAAACCAAAACGGTTCATCCATTTATCTATATTTATCAGTTCCCCGATTACCGCTCCGATTGCCATGCTCATTATGAGGAGGAGCATATTCTGGTTTTCAAATGCTCCCCTGAAACCCACAAAAAGTATCGCAAGTCCGAGGGCCTTCAGTATATGTTCTTCAAAACGCTGAGGTATTCCCTTTACCAGAAAACAACCGACAAGTGAACAGATAATTATTGTAAGGGCATTTACCAGCGGTCCCAGCATTGCCGCATTGTAGCATCACCCCCGGGTTTTGCCTATGGCGGAAAAAAAAGGCTGATGACATTCGCTTCCATGCATGTTAGTATGCCGTTGATGAAAAAAGCCGCACATAATCCAAACCGGAGTGTATATGATATACCGGTACCCTGGGTATTTTATAAAACGCTTTCTTTGCGGTTTTTTCGTTCCGATGCAATCCGTTGTATTGCCTCCATTTTCTATAATTTTTTTTTCCGGCAGTACCGTGCCGCTCTGCTTCCGGGCCGTGTTCCGGTCAGCAAAGTGGATCATCCCCTCGATTCCAAAATCCCCTTTGTCCCTTCATGGATAAACATCTACCTTGATTTTGTCGCTTTCTGGATAAGGATGATCGGTTTTCTGCTGCGCAGGTACGGAAGGAGAGCTTACGGCGAAGTGCGGGATTTTATCATTTCCATGGGGCGTTTATACGCTTTTGCCGCCGAATCGTACACCAAAAACTTCTCCACTACCGACCGTCCGTTTTATATAGCCCGCCCCCGTTTTCTTTTTATTCATCTGGTTGATCCCCACCTGATGTGCATACCAAGCCTCCATGTAATGGTTGTCATACTGACCTGGAAAAAATTTGCGGCAATACTCGGCAGATTGAATGAAGCCGGTAATTGTGCCGCTCAGACAGAAGAAATGAAACAGGGAGCACTGGCAATTTCCCAGGCGGTACTGTATGTCAAGCAGCACAGCGTTAACTGTATTTCCGCGGCGTTATACGCAATGACCTGCTTTGACGGTGCTCTCTTTCCCCCGGAAGAAGCGGAAGAATTTGCCGGGCTTCTTTTCGGGCCGCTTCCCGTTCCGCCGGAAAAATACTGTACCCGGAAAAACCGTCCGGCCAATTACAGTGTACGCCCCTGCGCCGCTCCCCGTACCCGGCTTCCGGCCGGTGATATTGCCGAAATAAAAACCCACGTTATCAGTCTTTACCGGAATTTTATTGCGGAGGGTAAATCCGCAGCGGCGGCCGGACAGAACTGGGAAGAACCGCTTCTGCGTTTCATGCGTCAAGCGGTCTGTTGAATATTACTTTCAAATGCCTGCCATAAATTATCTGAAATCGGCGGGTTTGCCTGCGCTGTTATACATTTGCCGCTTTCATCCGGACAGGGGAATTTAATCGAACGTGCGTGGAGGCGTATACCGCCTGAGCGTTCGCTTCGTTTTGCGCCGTATTTAAGGTCGCCCTTTATATGCAAACCGAGCCGCTCCAGCTGCGCCCGTATCTGATGATGCCGACCGCTTATCAGCTCTATTTCCATAAAAAGATAATTGTCGCCCCTGCCTGAAAAACGGCAGCGGAGGATGGCTTTTTTACATCCGGGACTTTCTTCATCACAGGCGTATGATTTGTTTTTATTGGTATCAAATTTGATCCAGTGCACCAGTTCGGTTTTTTCCGTCACCGGAATACCGTTACGGAACAATGCGTTGTTTAACTGCCTGCCTGGTTTTTCGAGTACCGCCCAGTAGAGTTTTTCCGCAGCACTGCTTCGGAAGGTTTCATTCAGCAGGCGGAGGGCCGTATTGGTACGGGCAAATACCGCGCAGCCGGATACCGGAACATCAAGCCGGTGAACCGCGGAAGGCAGGGGAAGTTTATCTTCTGAGGGAAGGGCAGGGGGCCATGTTTCCCCTGACAGTTCTTCCGCCAGCAGACGGGGCAGATCAACCATGCTTTTGCCGGCGCCTTCAACCGCTTCACCTGCGATTTTATTGACTATGATACACTGTGAATCGCAATACAGTATCCTTGATGTTATCTGGTTTTCCATTATTATACTTACAGGTACTATACCATTTTGTACCGGGGAATTAATACAGATGACAGTGGATATTAACTGTATCCCCTATCTGTTACAATTTTACCATGCCGGAAAAATCTGTACGGGAAAAAATTAACGCCATTGCTGCCCAAAGAATACTTGTCCTTGACGGTGCGATGGGTTCCATGATACAGAAACTTAAACTCACCGAAGAAGATTTCCGGGGGAAACGTTTTGCCGATCATAAAATAAACTTAAAGGGCTGTAATGATCTGCTCTGTCTTGTCAGACCAGAAATAATCGCACAAATACATGAAGCGTACCTGAAAGCCGGCGCCGATATAATTGAAACATGCACATTTAATTCAACAGCCGTTTCACTGGCCGATTACGGTTTGGGGGATCTGGCCCATGAAATCAGTTTTGCGGCGGCGGGTATAGCGCGTAAAGCCGCAGATAAATTTTCTGCAGAAGACAAACCCCGTTTTGTCGCGGGCAGTTTGGGACCTACGGCGAAAAGCGCCAGCCTTTCTGTGGATATAAACTGGGAAAAACTTGAATCCTCCTATTACGATAATGCCCGGGGACTGCTTGACGGGGGAGTCGATATTTTTATTGTGGAAACGGTTTTTGATTCCCTCAATGCCAAAGCCGCCCTTTTTGCCATCGGCCGTCTGCTTGAAGAAAGAAAGGCCGATATTCCGGTTATTGTTTCTGCGACGGTTTCCGGTGATTCAGGGCGCCTGCTTTCGGGTCAAACCGTTGAAGCGTTTTGTGTTTCGGTGAAACACGCAGCTGCCTCAGTTAACGGCGATTTACTGGCGGCGGGTTTGAATTGTTCCTTCGGAGCCGAAAAACTTTTGCCGCATTTACGCCGTCTTTCTGCTGCCGCCCCATGTATGGTAATCGCCTACCCCAATGCCGGGCTGCCAAATCAACTGGGCAGCTATGATGAAAGTCCCCAAACAATGGCGGCGTGCATTGAACAGTATCTTAAAGATGGGCTGGTCAATATCATCGGAGGCTGCTGCGGTTCCACGCCTGATCATATCGCCGCTATTGCCGGAAAGGCGGCATTGTACAATCCGCGTCAAAAATCCCTTCCGGTACGGGGACTTGCCCTGGCCGGCTTGGAGCCTCTTTTGCTGCCGGAAACCCCGGCCGGGGAGGAAAGGGATAATTTTACCCTCATCGGTGAGAGGACAAATGTAGCGGGAAGCAAAAAATTCCTGCGTTTGATAAGTGAAAAAAATTACCGTGAGTCGCTTGTCTTTGCCCGCCGGACCATTGAAGAAGGGGCATCTGTTCTCAACATAGGTATGGATGACGCCATGCTTGACGCGGAAAAATCCATGTGCGATTTTCTTGACTTTGCCCTTTCCGATCCCGATATCGCCCGGGTACCCATAATGATCGACAGTTCCCGCTGGAACGTAATTGAGGCGGGACTGAAGCGCCTGCAGGGGAAAGGGCTGGTCAATTCGATAAACCTGAAAGATGGCGAAGATGAATTTCTGCGCCGTGTTTCGCTTGTCAGGCGTTACGGCGCTGCCGCCGTGGTTATGCTCATTGATGAAAAGGGTCAGGCGGTCAGTTTTGAACGGAAAATTGAAATTGCCGCCCGCGCGTACCGGCTGCTCGGGAAAGCCGGTTTTCCGTTAAATGACATTGTTTTTGATCCCAACGTACTTGCCGTTGCTACGGGGATTGCCGGGAACGATTCCTGCGCCATTGATTTTATCCGCGCCTGCGCATGGATTCGCGATAACTGCCGGGGCGTTCAGATTTCCGGCGGCATTTCCAATCTCTCATACAGTTTCAGGGGCAACAATACGATACGCGAAGCCATGCACAGCGTTTTTCTTTACCATGCGCGGGCGGCGGGCCTTGGTATGGCCATTGTTAATCCCTCGGCTCTCATTGCGTATAACACAATTGAAAAAAATCTGCTTGAAGCGGCTGAAGACCTCGTTCTCAACTGCAGGCCTGACGCAGCGGAGAAACTTCTGGAAACCGCAGGACAAATGGGGAATAGGGAAAAGAAAACGGAAAAAGGATCCCTGAAATGGAGGGATCAGGGAGTTGAATCCCGTATTGTCCATGCCATGGTGAATGGCCTTGATGATTATATTGAGATTGATTTACTTGAACTGCAAAAAACCGGGAAACTGTCGGAGCTGGAAATAATTGAAGGTCCGCTGATGGACGGTATGAAGGAAGTCGGGAAGCGTTTTGAAGAAGGCGCCATGTACCTGCCCCAGGTGATACGCAGCGCGGGGGTGATGAAAAAAGCCGCTTCTGCTCTTTCAATGTCTGTGGATACGGCGAATTTCAACATGCCGAAAATAATCCTTGCCACGGTAAAGGGTGATGTGCACGACATAGGCAAGAATATTGTTGGTGTGGTACTGTCCTGCAGCGGGTATCAGGTAATGGATCTGGGTGTAATGGCCGGCGCCGAAACAATCATCGGTACCGCGGAAAAAGAAAATGCTGCCATAATCGGCCTTTCCGGACTTATATCGCCGTCGCTGGACGAAATGGCCCATGTGGCTCGGGAAATGGAAAAGCGGAAAATGAAGATTCCCCTGCTCATTGGGGGCGCCGCGGCGAGCCTTGTCCATACCGCCCTGCGTATTGCCACGGAATATTCCGGCCCGGTGGTTTATGTACCCAATGCCGGAAAAGCATCCGAAACTGTCCGCGCCCTGCTTTCAGATTCACAGCGGCCGCTTTTCCTTCAGAATTTGACAAATAGTTACCGTGACGCCAAAACACGGCATGAGGCATTTCAGGCCGGCATTGAAATTATTCCCATTGAAGCCGCGCGGGCCAACAGGGTTCCCCCTGCTTCCTATACACCGGTTGCGCCGAAAATAACCGGTATTATCGATTTGAATGATTATCCCCTGGAAAAAGTTATTCCGCGTATGGACTGGCCGGCGTTTTTGCGGCAATGGGAAGACGTTTCACCGAAAAACAAAAAAAGAAATTCCGGCCTGCTGGATGACGCAAAAAAAATGCTGAAAAAAGTTTCCGCCGATAATCTTCTCTGTCTGCGCGGTGCGGTCGGAATTTTCCCCGCCGTTTCGGTCGGTGATGATGTAATTATCGGTGAAGAAATTAACGGTTTTGGACTCCCGGAAAGCCGCCGTTTCAGTTTTCCGCGCAGCCGCCAGAAAAAACCCGCCGGTGAATTTAATCCCTGCCTTGCGGATTTTATATTACCCGCAAAGGACGGAAAAGCGGCAGACTGGCTTGGTTTGTTTGCCCTGAGCGCCGGATTCGGCATGGAAAAAACCGCCAGGGAATTTGGCCGCAGGAAGGATGATTACGGTGCTTTATTGCTGGCCAGCCTTGCAAATTCACTGGCGGATGCTTTTGCGGAAGAAGTCCATTTCCGCACCGCAAATGAATGGTGGGGTTTCGCCGGGACTTCTTCAGGAAAACATCCCTCAGGGATACGTCCCGCTTTTGGTTATCCCGCCTGCCCAAATCACGGAGACAAACGAATTGTATTTGATCTTCTGGAAGCGGAAAAACGCTGCGGCCTTAAACTTACGGAATCCGCCATGATCGTTCCCGCCGCTTCGGTATGCGGAATGATCTTTGCCAGCCCTTCTGCCTGTTACTTTGGTATCGGCAGTCCTGACTATCGCAGTTTGTAGTTCATAATCGCCGCTACACGGTAAAATTTAAGGGTTCTGCCGTCGTCCAGAATCCGTTCGCGGTAATAACGGTTATAATCGGGATTGTCTTTATCTTTAATGCCGTATTCAAAATTTTCATAATTGCGGTACAGCCTGAACTGTGTTACCAGCATGGTGCTGAATCTTTCGGTGAATGAAAAATTCATTATTAAACCGAAATCCCAGCGTCCCTTTGCGCCGCCCCATTGCCCGCTTTCCGGAGTGTCGTACAGGTATTTGAACATTTCCGCCTGGAAAGCCACTGTATTGAGAAATAACGGAAGCTGGTAACCGAGGATGTAGGTTCCCAGATAGTTCCACCCGTTCTGGTTTTCACCGTGGTCGCTTTCAAAAAACCAGGGATCGTCTGCGCCGGCACGGCTGTACATTCTGCAGGAAAGTTCGTGGCTTGTACGTATAAGGACATGATTCCAGTCGCCGGGAAATACTGCCCCCGTGTCAAACTGAAAAGCGCCGCCAAACCATGAGCCGAGGAAGGCGCCGTCAAACGCCGAACCGTCAACAGAAGTTTTGCCGGTGTCCGAAACGTTTATCCCTATCCCCCTCACTTCAGAACCGAAAAGTTCGATATTCCAGCCGGAACCGATCATTCCCCCCGCGGAAAATTCAAGAAACGCGATAGGGGTAAAAACCGCCCTGCCCAGCAACCCCATGGATATGGGCGTGATTTCCGCATCCAGGCCGAACTTTATATTGTTGCCGCTGACCAGCATCCCTTCCCCCTGCATGAAGGGAACCTTAAAATCCTGCGAAAAAGTCAGCTTGGCTTCCGGCAGTGATGAAATGGCCAGTTTCATCGATGTTTTGCTGTCAATTTCAGATTCGGTAAATACCGGCAAAACCGGAATTATTATCAAAAACATTAAGAATATTTTTTTGCTGATCATATAAATCTCCTATACCGGCCTACTATACAAAAAAAAAGCGGAACCTGCAATATCACAGGTTCCGCCCTTTCTGGCACTCAGCCGTTACAACCCAAAAGCATCCATGATTCTACCTGCCGTAGCACTGATGGTCCTCTCGTTAAGATACGCAGGATCGTTGATTTTCTCCCGAAGCGCACTGATCTTGGCATCGTCCAGATCCGGGGCTGATTTAATCAGCTCCACAACCTGATACAGTTCCGATTTCTCCTTCGCTTCCGGAGAAAGGCTAATAGAATCAGTCCTGTCCCCCCCCCTCAACTGATCGCTTCTTCCGGTTCTTTTTCCCGGCTGAATGGGGTCAACTTGACCTATTCTTTCGACCATCATAATAACCTTCCTATACCAATTATCGGCATTTCTTCCATATAGTTTATAACTTAATTTTAATTTTTTCCAGTGATATAAACCGAAAATTCGCCCTTTTGTTCCTTTTTGGATGCCAGAAGGGCAAGAACCTGGGTCGAAGTCCCCCGGATGTACTCTTCGTGTACTTTTGTCATCTCCCGCCCGATGCATACCGGGCGTTCACTGTCAATTTCGGCAATATCGGCCATAAGCCTGAGGATTCGAAAAGGCGATTCATAAAGCACGATTGCCGCTTTCATCTCCATCAGTTCCCTGAGCCGTGTCCGCCGTCTGCCCTGTTTGGGAGATAAAAAACCCTCAAAAACCACTGTTTTATCGGTTCCGCCGGAAACGCTGAGCAAAGCGGCAAAAGCGGAAGGCCCCGGAACGGGAATAACATCATGCCCCGCGGCGGCGGCAAAACGTGCAAGCGCCGCGCCGGGATCGCTCAGTGCCGGGGTGCCGGCGTCACTGGCATAGGCCACCGTCAGCCCCTCATCAAGGGCGGCAATCACCTTTTTCGCGGCAATTTCTTCATTTTGGGAACGGCAGGAAAGCATTTTTACCCTAATTCCCAGATGATTCAAGAGTTTTAAGGTACGCCGTGTGTCCTCACAGGCCACAAGGGAAGCCGTTTTTAAAATTTCGGCTGCCCGGAAACTAATATCACCCAAATTCCCGATTGGCGTGCCGATAATATAAAGTGTTGCCACGTTTAAAAGTATAATGTTTTTTTAAGTGATAGTCATGCGGGGATATATTCAATTATTGATTTTTGTAACCATGGGCGTCTCTTTCCTGTGGTTTGGTTACAGCCTCCTCATCGGCCAGTGGAACGGAGTCCGCAGG
>Ga0123353_10004112_pt1 | contig 18651 bp, 13 predicted proteins | sample TergutLab28metaG_3_FD_92763 | JGI IMG/M metagenome (GOLD analysis project Ga0123353, IMG submission 92763) | Labiotermes labralis P3 segment gut microbial communities from Petit-Saut dam, French Guiana - Lab288 P3 | ecosystem: Host-associated > Arthropoda: Insects > Digestive system > Gut ... | reverse complement strand
CGGCGCGGTGTTCTGGATGTGGGTCTCGGCGGCGCTGGGTCTGATGACCTGCTGCGCGGAGAACATCCTGGGCGTGAAATACCGCTGGCGCACACCAAACGGCGGCTGGATGGGCGGGCCCATGGCCTACCTGGAGAGAGGCCTGGGCTCGAAGGCCCTGGCGGGGATCTACGCCGCGCTGCTGGCGCTGGCCGCCTTCGGCATGGGCAACATGACCCAGGCCAACGCCGTCGCCGAGGCCGCGAAACAGAGCCTGCGGCTGCCCGGCTGGGCTGTGGGGCTGGTTGTTGCCGGCCTTATCGCGCTGGTGATCTTCGGCGGGGTGGGGCGCATCGCCCGGGTGACGGAAAAAATCGTGCCCGCCATGACAGCGCTGTTCCTGCTGGCAAGCGGGGCGGTATTGGTCGTGAATTATAGGGCTCTGCCCGGGGCGCTGGGGAGCATCTTCCGCGGGGCGTTCCGGGGCAGGGCCATACGGTACGGCGTCGCCAGAGGGGTGTTCTCCAACGAGGCGGGGCTGGGCTCCTCCGCCGTGGTGCACGCCGCCGCGGACGTGAAGGAGCCCGCCGTGCAGGGCCTGTGGGGCATCGCGGAGGTGTTCATCGACACCCTGCTGATGTGCACCATGACCGCGCTCGTTCTGCTGTGCTCGGGCGCGTGGCAAAGCCACGAGGGCGTCGCGATGGCGGGCGCGGCCTTCGCTGGGACGCTCGGGCGCTGGGGGGAGTACTTCGTCTCGCTATCGATCGCACTGTTCGCGTTCGCCACGCTCACCGGGTGGTCGTTCTACGGCGAGCAGGGCGCGCGCTATCTGCTCGGGGAGAGGAGCGTCAAGGCGTACCGGGGGATCTATGTGCTGGCGGCCGCCGTCGGCTGCATGATGCGGCTGGAGACCGTCTGGATGGTGGCCGATGTGCTCAACGGGCTGATGGCCGTGCCGAACCTGATCGGGGTGGCGGTGTTATCGGGTCAGGCGATCAGAGAATTGCGGAGGTACGAACACACCGCGTCCCCCATCTCCTTCGTCCCCACCAGGCGATACCCCGCCTCATAGATATCCGGCGTCCTCACCTCGCTCAACGCGGCGTTGACGGCGGCCTCGATCGCGTCGGCGGCCCCGGGCGCCCCCAGGGAGTGGCGCAGCAGCATGGCCGCGGAGAGGATCATCGCAAGGGGGTTGGCGATGCCCCGCCCCGCGATGTCCGGCGCGGAGCCATGGATGGGCTCGTAGAGGCCGAAGCTGCCATCGGTGAGGCTGGCGCTGGGCAGTAAGCCGATGGAGCCGCTGATCATGCTGGCCTCGTCGCTCAGGATGTCGCCGAACATGTTGGAGGTGACAATGACGTCGAACTGGCGGGGGTTGCGGACCAGCTGCATGGCGCAGTTGTCCACGTACATGTGGGTGAGACCCACGTCGGGGTAATCCGCCGCCACGCGGATGACCGTCTCGCGCCAGAGACGGGAGCTTTCAAGTACATTCGCTTTATCGACGCTGCACAATTTCCCGTTGCGCGCCCGCGCCATGGCGAAGCCCACCCGGGCGATGCGCTCGATCTCCGGGACGGCGTAGCACTCGGTGTCGAAGGCGGCGGGGAAGCCGTCCTTCTCGCAGCGGCCGCGCTGGCCGAAGTAGATGCCGCCGGTGAGCTCGCGCACGACCATAATGTCCAGGTCGTCGCCGATGATATCGCTCCTAATCGGGGAGGCGCGGCGAAGCGATTGAAAAATCTTCGCGGGGCGCAGGTTGGCGTAGAGGCCCAGGGCCGCGCGCAAGCCGAGCAGGCCCGCCTCGGGGCGCAGGTGGCCCGGCAGGGCGTCCCACCTGTCCCCGCCCACGGCCCCGAGGAGCACCGCGTCGGCGTGTTTGCAGATTTCTATTGTCTCCGGCGGGAGGGGCAGGCCGGTGGCGTCGATCGCGCAGCCGCCCATCAGGCAGGGGAGATAATTGAGACGAAAGCCGAACAGCTCTCCGGCTCTGTCCAATACTTTGATGGCCTCATCGGCGATCTCGGGGCCGATGCCGTCGCCCCGGATGACGGCCAGGGCATAGGTCTTCAATTGTACCTCACCACGATCTTCGGCGACTTTGTAATAATTTGCAGGATCTTGCCCTGCATCGTGACCTTCGCGCCCGGGCCGGCGTCCACGCTCTCATAGCCATTGGGGAGGAAGATCTCCGTGGGCTGGGCGGTCGGCGCGGGGGAGGGCGTATACCACAGCGTGCAGATCTTCGCGCTGGGGTGCACCTTGAAATTCCCGAAGGTGCCGTTGATTGCCACGGGGTAGGGGCGGCTGAGCACGGACATGAAGTTGCCGTAGTCGTACAGGCCGTGCCAGTAGGCCCAGTAGGTGTTGGACCAGCCGCGGCTGTCGAAGAAATCCAGCAGGAATTCGATGTGGCGGAACCATTCGTAATCGCACTCTTTATCGCTGAGTGTGCCGTGGGAGCCCCACTCGCCCACCAGCACGGGGACGTTCATGCGCTTCTGGGCGCGGTGGTTTTCCTCGAACATGAAGCCCGCGCGGGCGCTGCTGGCATGGTTGTACAGCGGGCTGTCCACGAAGAAGTCGTAGCCGTGGGGGCTGTAGCAGCCCTGCGCTTCGCCTTCCGGGAAATCGGCGCTGAAGGGGATGCCGATGTTGGAGAAATAGTTGTGCTCCATCATGACCACGCCGTTTTGGGTGACCTCGCGCACGGCTTTGGTCATGCGGGCGATGAAGGGCTGGTATTTCTCGGTGTCGAACCTGCGCATGAGGCCCTCGGCCCTGCGCACGACCTTTTTCATGACATCGGGGGAGAGGATATCCAGGGCCGGGCCGATGCCCCTTTCCTTCAGGTCCCTGAGGAATTTTGTGTAGTGCGCGCAGGGCAGGCTGGCCATCTCCCGCGCGACGTTGGCCACCAGGGTCCTGAAGATTTTCCCACCGAGCGTGCCGGGGTGGGGCTCGTTGAGGAAATCGAAGCCGAAGAAGGCCGGGTGGTCCCCGTAGCGGCGGGCGAGCATCGCCCACAGGGCGGCGTAGTGCTCCTGCAGGCCCTTGCCCTGGACGGGGTCGTTGTCCCAGAAGTGGTCGAAGGCGCGGAAGATGCCCTTGCCCCAGAAGTAGCCCTCGGCCCAGATCGCCTTGGGCTTGGTGTAGCCGTAGCCGTCGTCCAGGGTGGCCCAGACGGGCGCGCCGTCGCCCACGCCCGCGCCGAAGTCGGACCAGAGGTCCTGGTGCATATCGAGGAAGACGTAGATGCCGTATTTGGCCGCCATGTCGAAGATGCCGTCGATGATTTTCAGGTATTCCTCGTCGTACTGCCCGGGCGCGTCCGGCTCCAGCTTGCTCCAGCAGGGGCCCAGGCGCAGCATGTGGAAGCCGAGCTCTTTGCATCTGGCGAAGAAGGGCTCCTCCAGGGTGGGTGGGTCGGTCTTGCCCATGGGGAAATTGACCCCGTGGAAGATGCGCTCGCGGCCTTGCGGGTCGATGAAACGTTTGCCCTGTACTTTGATCTGGTCCATAAAAAAACTCCTTTTTAGGAACCCCCCTGCTTCGCTGCGCTCCGCTTCCCCCCTAGAGGGGGGATTTTGACAGCGCCGCAACTCGACAGCGCTGTACGCAACTATTTATCTTTCCGTCAGAATCCCCCCATTAGGGGGGGAAGCGACGTTTTGCGGCTCCCGCAGGAGACGCAGGCGTCGCAGGGGGGTTAAAATTTACATAATTATTTACAGTACCGCCAGCACGGCCGCCTTCTCCTCCTCGCTGCCGTCAATCGCGGCCAGGACGCGGGCGTGGTTCTCCTTGTTCAGCTTATACCGCGCGCACACGAGGATGCCGACCGACATGAACACCAGCGGGGCCAGGGCCATGATGACCACGATGGCCGTCTGGGCCGCCTGCGGCTGCGAGACCACCTTCGCCGCGCCCGGGGCGACGTCCTGCTCCACAAAGCCGGCCAGCCCCAGGCCCGCCATGACGATCGCCAGCCCCGCCGCCGCCGCGATCTTGTTGATCAGGTTCGCGATGCCGCTGAAGGCCCCCGCGGCAGACACGCCGAACTGCAGCGTGCCCACGTCCACCACGTCGCCGAAGATGGCGTGGGGGATCAGGCCCGGGCCGCTGATGCCGAAGCCCAGCACGGCCGCCAGCACATACACCCACACTTGGCTGGCGTTGGGACGCAGGAGAAACAGGCACAGCGCGCCGGCGATCCAGATCAGGGAGCCGACGATGTAGACCGTGGTTTTGCTGGTCTTTTTGATCAGCGCCAGGTAGAAGGGCAGCGCGACGATCTGCATGGCGAACATGAGGGCCGCGCCCAGCAGGCCCACCATATTGCTTTCGCCGGCGGCGGTCAAATTTTTGCAGAAATAGAAGTCCACGTAGAAGAAGAACAGCCCGCTCATGATGGCCATGGTCATCTGGCAGCAGAGGAACAGCGCCAGGTACTGCCGGAAGGGCTTGACCTGGAACGGCCGGACGAAACCCCGCATCGAGAAGGGCTCGGCCTTCTTCGGCGCGGGCACGCCCTCCCGGGCGAAGAGGCCCGTGGCCAGCACGCATAGCATGAAAATGGTCCCGAAGATCAGGCTCATGGCGATGTAGCCCCTGTTGCCCTCATAGCCGTCGATGATCATCCCCGGCACCGCCACACACACGATGGAGGAGAAGATGGAGCAGCCCAGCCGAACCGTGGTCATGCGGGCGCGCTCGGTGTAGTCCTCCGTCATCTCGCTGGAGAGCGAAAAATAGGGGATCATGATGGAGGTAGACACCGCGTAGAAGAGGACATAGCTCATCAGCACCGACCAGAAGCGCACGCTCAGGCTGGGGTTGCTGTAGGGGTAGAACATCAGGAACATGGACAGCACGATCAGCGGCGCGGAGACCACCAGCACGCCCCGCCGCGTGCCGAAGCGCACCCGCATCCTGTCGGAGATGAAGCCCATGATGGGGTCCGAAACGGCGTCCCAGATGCGGGCGATGAGGATGACCGCCCCCGCCAGGTGCGCGGGCAGCCCCACCGCCAGCGCCAGGAAGCCCGGATAGAGGAAGTTGATGATGTTGAAATGGCCGCCCCCAAAGATGTCGCCCACGGCGAAGGCGGCCATGCGGCCGAAGGAGAGACGCTTTTCCTGCGCGTTATCCATTTTCTGAGCACCTCCTATGGGATAATTATACAGGAGGGGCGGGAAAAAGTCAAGGCGGAGTTTGTCGCGCGGCGACGCGTCACCCCCATTTTATTCGCAAAAGCTATTGATATTTTTCTCTTTTTGATGTATGATTTATGTATCACTGATCAACGGAGGAGACGCATGAAACTGACAGGCGGCGAGATCGCCGTAAAGCAACTGGTACGCGAGGGCGTGCCGTACATCATCGGCATCCCGGGGCACGGCGTGCTGGGGTTGTTCGACGCGATCCGCAAGGAGAGCCAAGCGGGCAACATCAAGTACATCCAGGTCAAGCACGAGCAGGCCGCCGCCGCCATCGCGGACGGCTACTACCGGGTTAGCCGCAAGCCCCTGGCGTGCTTTGCCTCCATCGGGCCGGGCACGCTGAATTTGAGCATCGGCCTGGGGACGGCGTATGTGGACTCCACGGCCTTTCTGGCCCTGTGCGGGGACACCCATGTGCACATGAAGGGCGTGGGCGTGCTCCAGGAGGTGGAGCGCTATCAGGACAGCAACATCGTGCGCAGCCTGGAGCCCCTGGCCAAGCGCAGCTGGCGGGCGGAATCCACCCAGCAGCTGCCGCGCATCCTGCGGCGGGCCTTCAGCCGGATGAACACGGGCCGTCCCGGCCCCTGCGTGGTGACGCTGCCCATGGACGTGCAGGCCGCGGCCTGTGAGTATAATGCTGAATGCAGAATGCAGAATGCTGAATTAAATTCGCTGCCCTGCGCGGACAAATCTGCCATCGAGAAAGCAATTGCATTGATGAGGACCGCCAAGCGGCCCGTGATTCTGGCGGGCGGCGGGGCGCTGTACTCCAAGGCGGGGGAGGCGATCACCCAGCTGGCCGAGCAGTGGGGCGCGGCGATGGTGACCACCCTGGCGGCCAAAGGGACTGTTGCGGAGACGCACCCGCAGTACTGCTTCCACACGGGCTCAAAGGGCACGCCCATCGGCCTGGAGATCTGCCGCAAGGCCGACGTGGTGCTGGCGCTGGGCACGCGCTTCGCCGACGAGACCACCTGCTCCTACCGCAAGGGCGTGGCTTTTAATTTCCCGGAGACCAAGCTCATCCATATCGACATCGACGCGGCGGAGATCGGCAAGAACTACGGCGCGGACGTGGGCATCGTCGCCGACCTGAACGACAGCCTGGCGCAGATGCTTGACTTAAACCCTGACTTCGAGATCAATCAAGGGTATCTTGATGAGATCAAGGCATTGCGGGCGAGCTGGTTTGACTACCTGAAAGACAAGCGCGCGCGGGTGACCGATCAGCCCACGATTTCGCAGCTGACGGGCCTGATGAACGAGATGCTGCCGGAGGACACGATCATATCCACCTCCTCGGGCAACACGCAGGCGCAGCTGTTCCAGGAATATTGTTATCCGCGGGCGTACTGCAACCTGACCACGGGCGGGTTCTCCACCATGGGCTGGGCGGTGCCCGCGGCCATGGGCGCGAAATTGGCCGCGCCGGAGCGCCCGGTGGTGGCGTTCCTCGGCGACGGCGACTTCCTGATGACCATGCAGGAGCTCTCCACCATGGCGCAGTACGATATCCCCGTGGTGGTGCTGCTGGCGGACAACAGCGGCTGGATGGCCATCAAGGACCTGCAGATCGACGCGCTGGGGGCGGACACCGCCTTCGGCAACGACTTCACGTGCGAGCCGGATTACAGAGCCATCGCGGAGGCGTTCGGCATCAAGGCGTACCGCGAAAATACCCTGGAGGGGGTCCAATCGGCGTTGAATGAAGCCATTGCTTCAAACAAACCGGCATTGATCCATGTGGACGTGTGCAGGGAGCACCCGGACTCCGGCGGCAAGGCCTTCGGCTGGTGGGATGTGCCGATACCGGCGTATATGGAGGAGAAACGGAAGATTTATGAAGAGCAGATTAAGGAGGAACTGGTGTGAGTAATTTAAAACTCAAATTCGTCCTCGTCGGCTGCGGCCGCATCGCGACGCTGCACGTGGCGGGGTACCGGGACAACCCGGACGGGGAGCTCTGGGGCGTGTGCGACGTCAACAGAGGCGCGGCTGAGAAATTCGCCAGGGAGCACGGCGTGCCGAAGGTCTACGGCGCCTTTGAGGAGGTCCTCGCGGACCCGGAGGTGGCGGGCGTGGAGCTGCTGATCCCGCACCACCTGCACTGCGAATACACCGTGAAGGCCTGTAGCGCGGGCAAGCACGTGGCCGTCCAGAAGCCCATAGCCATGAACCTGGAGCAGTGCGACGCCATGATCCAGGCGGCCAAGGATAACAATGTGATACTGAAGGTATCGGAGAACTTCATCTTCTACCCGCCGTACCGCCTGGCGAAGAAGCTGCTGGACGACGGCGAGATCGGCACGCCCGTGGGCATCCGCCTGAAGATGAACAACGCTGGCCTGCACTCGAAGAACGTGCCCATCGACATGAAGGTCAAGCGCGGCAGCGTGCCCGAGGGCGAGGACCTCGACAGGACCGGCTGGGAGATCGACCCGAAGAGCTGGCTGTGGCGCTTCAACGAGTCCCTCTCGGGCGGGGGGCCCACGGTGTTCGACGACGGCTACCACAAGTTCTCGGTGATCCTGTACATGCTGGGCGAGGTCGAAAAGGTGGTGGCCTGGATCGACAAGACGCAGATCATCCCCGGGATCTACAACGACAGCCCCGCCACGGTGATGTGGAAGCACAAGGGGGAAAAGCCCCTCTACGGCGTGTGGGACATCATGCAGTCGGAGGAGATGTACGTGCAGAGCAAGTACTACACCTGCGACGAGCGCGTGGAGATCACGGGCTCGCGCGGGGTGCTGTGGGTCACGCGCTGCACGGCCACCATGATGCCCGAGATCGCGCCGGTGGTGATGTACCGCGACGGGAAGCTCACGGAGTTCTGGGACATGAAGCACGACTGGGCGGACTCCTTCGAGGCCTCCACCCGCGACTTTGTGGATTCCGTGGCGCACGGCCACGCGGCCACGCTCTCCGGCGAGCAGGGCCGCGAGGTGCTCAAGTTCGCGCTGGCGGCGGTGGATTCCGCCAACCAGGGCAAGGAGATCTTCCTGGACAGCTATGAGGACAAGCCGGTGCCGAAGAAGCGCGGGCTGCTGAAACAGATGCTGGGGAAGAAATAGGATTTTTGTGCAATTTGCACAAAATAAAAATATTTTTTCAAAAACCCCGGTTTTGGCGCAAAAAAGTGCGCCAAAACCGGGGTTTCCGCCGGTATAGTGTAGGGGTCTTTTTCGCACCTTGAAAATTGAATCATTCCCGGCAAGTTAATCTTGTTCCAGCTTCGCATCGCGCTTCCACGCCGTCATCAGCGCCAAAAAGCCCGCCGGGAACACCGCCCCGGCCAGCAGCCCCATCCGCAGCCCGGCCCTGTCGCCGATGAGGCCCAGCAGCCACGGCCCCAGCGAGCAGCCAACGTCCCCGCCCAGCGCCAGCATGCCGAACAGGCCCGTGCCTCCCCCGGGGAAGCGCCCAGCGCTGGTGTGCAGGATGCCCGGCCACATCAGCGCGACGGTGGCCCCCGTCAGCGCGCAGGCGGCCAGGGCCAGGGGCGCGCTCTTGCTCAGGGCCGCAGTGAGGTAGCAGCCGATGCAGGCAACCGCCCCCCAGAGGAGGAATTTCTCGAGCGGAAATTTTCCCTCCAGCTTGCCGTACACCATGCGGACAACCGCCATGAACACGGCGAAGAGGCAGGGGCCCAGCAGGTCCCCGACGACCTTGCCCACGCCGACGCCCTGCTCGGCGAAGAGCGACGCCCACTGCGCCATGGCGATCTCCGAGGCCCCGGAGAAGGCCATCAGCCCCACGGCCAGCCAGAACGGCCCGCTGCGCAGCAGCTTCGACAGCGGCATGGAGGGGGTTTCGCTCATGCTCGGCTCGGCGATGGGGGCGGTGGCGAAGCCGTAGGTGGTTATGAGGGGGACGGCCGTCCACAGCAGCGGGACGGCGTACCACAGCGGCCCCGGCAGAAAGCGCAGCAGAATTGTGGTGAGGAGCACCGTGAGCATCTGCCCCCAGCAGTAAAAAGAATGCAGCAGGGTCATGGCACCGGCGCCCAGATGCCCGCTGATCTGGTTGACGATGGGGCTGACCAGCACCTCGATCAGCCCGCCCCCCGCGGAGAACACGACGGTGGCAAAGCACAGTCCGCCGTAGAGCATCTCCCTTGGCATCAGCAATGGGAACAGGCCATACAGCGCGAAGCCCAGCGCGGCCGCCAGGTGCGCGGCCACCAGGCAGCGCCGATAGCCCACGCGGTCGGCCAGGCGGGCGGCCAGGGCGTCCACGGTCAGCTGGGTGACGAAGTTGATCAGCACCAGCCGCCCGAGGCGCTCCAGGTTCAGGCCGTAATCGCGCGCGAACAGCGTGAACAGCAGCGGCGGCAGGTTGACGATCAGCGCCTGGGTGAAGGTGGCGAGATAGCAGGTGTGGACGGTGCGGGTGTAGTTCATTTGGACCTCTTACTGCGCCGTTTCGCGCAGCACCGTGCCCGCGATACAGCGCCTTTGATCGTTTTCATCCGTGTAATAGTAGTAGACGGTGAGCAGCCCGCCGTCCGGCAAGACGGCCGAGGAGGTGTAGGAGATATCGGTGCCGAGGCCGTCGTCGCGCAGGACGATCTCCCTTTCGGCGGAGATGCCGTTGCATTCGCCGTCCAGCAGCAGCGCCCGGATGCCGAAGGGCTCCTTCCGGTGCCCGTAGGTCAGGTACACGTTGCCGCTGGGCAGCTGCAGCGCGTCATAGGGAACGCTCCCAGGCAGGCCGGTTTCGATGGGTTCGCCGAAGGTCCGGCCGTCGTCGCCGGAGACGCAGTAGTACATCCCGTCGTCCGTCCGGATGAAGCAGAACAGCCTGCCCGACCGCGTGCGGAACAGGGCGGGCTCGTGGGCGGTCTGGCTTTTGCCCAGGGGGCCAGTGACATAGGCGTAGGGCTCCCATGTGAGGCCCTGGTCGTGGGAGGCGAAGAGCGCGATTCCCGCCTCGCCGTAGAGGGGGGCCAGCACCAAACCATCGGAGAGCTGCGCGCACCGGCCGCGGATGACGTAGTCCTCCGAGATGAGGTGCGGGCCGTCCCAGGTGCCGCCGTTGTCCCGGGAAAGATAGGTGTACGCGCCGGCGCAGTAGGCGGTCAGGCCCATGACGTCGTTGAGGCCGCCCCTGCCCCGGATGACCCGCTCCAGCATCGCCTTCTGAGAGACGTCGAAGTAGCGCCAGAAGAACACGGTCAGGAGGACCGTGCCGTCATCGAGCACGTTGAGCACCGGGTCCTGGGCGCCGCAGCCGGGCAGGCGGGGCAGCGTGCGAGGCTCCCCCCAGGTCTGGCAGCCGTCCGTGGATTTCATGACGCAGGTCATCGAATCGGGGTCGTTGTGCGTGATCAGGCCGTCGTATTCCGCGCGCCTGTCGGGGGCGTGGCGGAAGGCCAGCAGGTAGCTCCCGTCCGCCGCCCGGGCGATGGAGGGGAAGGCGTTGAAATCGCCCTCCCGGTCATAGATGACAAGGTCGTTGATCTTTTCCAAGGTCATCCCTCCCGTGTCGATTTCCGGCAAATCCGTGCCGTCCGCGGGACTCCCGCCTTGGCCGCAGGAGGCCAGGCAGAGCAGCGCGACGGAAGCCAGAACCACACATAATAATCTTTTCATCGTTGAAAGCCCTCTGTATCTATTGAGAAATAGGCGAACCCGCCCGCGGGCAGCGTGAACGTATCGCCGTAATCCGTCGTCATGTCGATATCCGGCGAGCGCAATTGTATGCGCGAGGGGGAGATGTTGCGCAGGAGGATCGTCTCGCCGTCACCGGAGGCCCGTGTAAAATCGCGGATGACGAGGCCCACCGCGTTGGTCTCGGCGGCGACGAGGGGATTTTTGCCCGCCTGCGTGATGTCCATGCCCTCGATGAGGACGTCGCGGATGTTCCCCACGCCGCGGGTGTAGGCCGGGTCGTCCGGGTCGACCAGGGGGGTGCGGCAGTAGCGCGCGGCGTCGATATTGACCGCGTTGCCGCGGCAGCCGCCGCGGATATTGCGGATGGTGACGTGGCTGATCTCCGCCGTGACGCTCAGCAGGCGCACGAGGCAGTGGCACCACTGCGCGTAGACGTCCTCCACCAGGACATGGCGGATGGGCCCGCGGGGGAGGTCGCGGTTCTCGGTACGGGTGACGCAGTCGTCGGCGTTGAGGGCGATGAGGTCGTCGGCGGTGGTCCCCTTCGTGACGCAATGGATGCGGCGGATCGCGCCGTTTTCGCAGAAGCCGCACAGGTGCACGCCGTCGTTGTTGCTGAGGTTGGTGTCGTGGGAGAGGCGGATGTCCTCCACGGCGAAGCCATCCAGGCGAGCCAGGCGGATGAAGTACCCCGCGGCGTTGTGCAGGGACAGGCCCCGCAGGGTGAGATTCCGCACGTTGACGAAGTTCAGCAGCGCGCCCGAGTAGCCGTCCTCGTCGAACATGGCGCTCTTGGGGTTGGCGTGGAAGTTGCCGTCCCACGTGCCGCCGGTGACGGCGATGTTCTCGTCGCCGCCCTCGGGATCGTCGTTGGTGAGGAGGAAGTCGCCGCGCTTCGTCAGCACGTTATCGCCCGCGGATAGGCGGGCATTTTCATCGAGGATCAGGGTGGTGTTGGAATGGATTTTCAGCGGGCGCGTTATGACATATTCGCCCGCGGGGAGGTGCAGCAGGGGCGCGCCGGAATCGAGGGCGCGCTGCAGGTTGGAGGTGATGTCGTTTCCATCTTGGAAATCAAGGATGTTCATAGCTCCACCCCATATAGATGCGACGTGTCGTTCATCATGACAAGGCGCGTGACCTCCTTGCCGTCGTCGCCGGGGCGGTAGTTGACCGCGCTCACGCCCGTGTTCTCCTGCGAGAAGATGAAGTCCGGCGGGAAGGCGGCCCGCAGTGCCGCGGCGATGAGCCGTTGGTTGAACGCGCCGTGCCCCACCAGCAGCACCGTCGCGTCCTCCGGATAGCTTTGACGCACGCAGCTGATGACACGGTAGGCCCGGGCCAGGCTGTAGTAGGGGTCGCGGATCTCCAGGCCGAAGTTGTCGCCGTAATCCCCGGGGCCGGGGGCGGCCTCATAGGGCAGCGCGGCGGGGCAGATTTTCAGCGCCTCGGCGTGCGCGAGGACGGGGTAGTCGGTGCCGATCTCCACCAGCTCGTGCAGGACACGCACGGGCATGTTGTTTTTACGGACGGAGATCTCGTTGGCGGTCTGCAGCGAGCGCAGCAGCGGGCTGGCGATGAGGGCGTCGAGTTTGATCCCCGCACAGCGCCCGCCCAGCAGCCGCGCCTGCGCGAGCCCGAGGCCGGTCAGCTTCGGGTCGAGCATATACCCGGCGGGGTCGGGCAGGTTGTTCACGGATTCCCCGTGGCGCACGATGATGATGGTCATGGTTTCCTCCGTTTCGCCCTGAGCCTGCCCGTCGCCTGCCGTATGACGGCGTAGGCGTCGGCGACGCTGGCCACCCCGCTTAAGCCCGGCAGGCTCACCGTGAAGATCCTCTCGCGGCGCAGGATGTGCTCCATAAAGCGCTCCGCCCGCGTGGGACGCGCCTTTGCCAGGTCTTCGGGGGATATTTCGTAGTCGAAGGGGCGCGCCTCCAGCTCGTCGTAGAGGGGCGCGCCGGGGAAGCACGCGCCGCCGTCGAAGTCCGCCGTCAGGGCGAAGGCGAGAATATTTTCATCGCGGGGCACGGTGATGCTTTGCGCGCCGTTCAACTCAATGCCGTATTTGAACAGGTAGAAGTGCTTGGCCACGACGTCGCGCCCCTTGGAATGGGTGTGCGTGGCGTTCCAGGCGAGGGGGGCGCGCTTGATGTGGCCGGTCTCGCCGAGAGCGATCAGGTCCCACGCGCCGACGGCCTCGAAGGCGTCCTGCACCGCGAGGGGGATGGGGATTTCTCCCGCCTGGAATTCGGCGCGGCGGTCGCCGGCCAGGCTGCACAGGAGCAGGTGGGCGCGCTTTGCCCCCGCGGGCAGGGGGATGGCCTGGCCGCGGCAGGCCATGGCGTTCATGCTCCCCTTTGCGGTGGTGAAGCGAACGCCGCCGCATGTGATCGTATCCGGGTAGAGCTCCGGGGGGATCATATCCGCGGCAGTATCATATGGCAAGACAATGCACTCCTGCTTGGGCGCAACAGCTTTGGGCCTGTTCACTGTCAGCGCGAAGGTCTTGACCTCGAAGGGACGCATGCCGAAGATCAGCGCGCCGTCCTCGACCGTTGCATCGCGCAGATAGGTCTCGTCCGCGAGGGTTTCCACGGCGCGTTCAATGCCATCGCCAAGGGAAAAGCGCACGCCCCCGGCCTCTTTGCCGTTGCCCTCGTTGAAGCGCACGACGATCTGATCGCTGTTTTCGGCCTTCTTGACGGCCCGCAGAATCACATCGCCGCGCAGGGAGGCGAAGGCGTATTCGCCGCCCAACCGGCCGGGATGCGCATCCGTGATAAACGCCTGCATGGGCTGGTTGAGGGCCGCGGCGGCGGCTTCTGACCCATTTTCGCAGCCGCCAGCGTGGGGGTAGATGCCGAAGGAGAACCGGCCCCGCCCTTGGTCCATCAGGTGCTGCGAGGCCTCCCAGCGGTAGGGCCAGGCGGGGGTGTGGATCAGCGTCAGGCGCAGGGTGCCGGCGGCGGGCTTGTCGGCCCCGGACTTCGAGTCGCTCAGCACGGACACGCCGTAATCGCCATCCGGGTTGGTGATGTCCATCCAGGTCTGGAAGGGCACCTCATAGAGCTGGGGCGTGTTGGTGGGCCTCTCGCGCACACCAAGGCCGATGTCGTAGATGGCGTTCTCGTTGGAGGCGCTGAGGGGGAACTCGGCCTTGAGCAGGGTCCCGGTCTCGCGCCAGTCGACCTCGTTGTAGCAGCGCACATAGGTTCCGCCGGCGTCGAGGGACACGCGCTGCGTGAAGCGCGATTTGCCCATGCTGCGCGCGATCTCGAGGGTCACGCGCGCCGGGCCGGCCTCGATGATTTTGAACGTCGCATCTGTGGGATATTTTTTATTTGCGCTCATGACGTCATCGTAGCGCAGCTCCCAGGCGGGCCACCGGTCGGAGTTGTCGGGCAGGGCGGCCATGCGCACGGGCCCCGAGAGGGCCTCCCGGCGATTCTTTTTGTCGAAAATGCTGGTGATATCGCCGTTTGCGTCGAAGGCGACAAGGAGGTTTTCGTTTTCGAGGCTGGTTTCCGTGATTTTGAGAGGATTGCCCAATTGTGGCTGCGCGATCTGTATGTCATAGGCCTTCCACGAGAGCGGCGGCATGTCGGCCAGGAAGGTCACGGTGCGCCCGGAGACCTGCGCGGGGACCTCGACGCCCTGGCTGTCAACGACTTTCACCTGTGCGGCGTCGGCCGGGAGGGTGACGCTGACGGCCTCGGCGCGGGCATATTGCAATGTGTTGTTGACGACCACGGGAACCGCGTGCGTAAAAGAGGTGTCCATCTGCGAGGCGATCGACCGATTCGCATAGGTGTATTCCTCGGCCAGCTGGTTCAGGGAGAGCACATAGTCGTTCCAGTTGCGCTTGTAGCAGGCCTGGACGGAGGTGCCGGTGATGTCGTCGTGGAAGTGGTGGGCCAGCGCGCGCTTCCACGCCTCGGTGAGGCGCGCCCGCGGGTACTCGGCAGCACCCAGCCACTCGGCGGCCACGAGGGCGCGCTCTGCGGCGTCGGCCAGCTGCTCGCAGCGCCGGTTCCACCGGTGGCCGATGGCCCGCGAGGTGTAGCTGCCCACGCCGTGGTCGGTGAGGAGGAACTCCCCCTCGTGCAGGGGCAGGGCGGCAATCTCCTCCCCGGTGAGCTCACCCCTGATGGCGTCGTAGACGTCCCGCGCGGCGGCTGAGAGGACTTTGATTTCAGACGAGGCATTGGCCTTGGCTTCCTTGTTTATGTACCGGGCGGAATAGTTCGACGGCGAGCCGCCCATGTCGCCCGTGCCGTACATGCGCACGGCGAAGGGCGGGTTGTTGGACCCGAGCTTGTTCCGCAGGCCCATGTCGCCGCGGGCGGTGCCGGGCGAGGCGCCATAGGGGCCGGGCCGGATGCTGGCGAAGACGGTGGCGCCGCCCACGCCTGCCCACCGGCCGATATCGAAGGGCCTGCCCGCGGCGCTGCCCCAGCTGAGCTTGCAGGTGGTGAAGCCGTAGAGCCCGCTGTGGGCCATCACCGCGGGCAGGGCGTAGCCGAAGCCGAAGCAGTCGGGCAGGTAGATGTCCACGCAGCGCAGGCCGAAGGTCTTTTCGAAGTAGTCGTTGCCCAGCAGGATGCTGCGAAACAGGGACTCGGGCGAGGGCGTGTTGACGTCGCCGTTCTCGTACGAGCTGCCCGTGGGGATCCAGCGGCCCTGCGCGACGTATTCCCTCAGGCGGGCGAAGTCCTCGGGGTAGTACTCCTCCATGAGTTCGTAGCGGTACGCGCCCTCGAAGTTGAAGCGGTATTCGGGATATTTCTCGAACAATTTAAAATTCCGGCGCAGGGTGGCGGGGAGGCGGTGCGCGATGGTGGTCTCCAGGGTCCACAGCCATGAGGTATCCAGGTGGGCGGTGGCGATGGCGAAGATCCTCTTTTCCTTTGCGGGCATGGCGTATCCTCCTATATCTCTACATCGGATTTCTGTTGGAAGCCGTCGATCTCGAATCCCCCGAATTTTTGCAGGACCGCCTCGGTCAGGCTTTGGAACGAGGCCATCTTTTCGTCCCTGTGGGCGGCGGCGATGCATCGGGCGATCAGCGCGTTGACCGGCGCGTCGGGCAGCTCCCGCAGCAGGTATTTTTTCCGGGTGATATCGCTGGTGATGTGCCCGTAGATGGCCTTGAGGTGGTAGGGCCGGTTGATGCACCGCAGGTAATCGGACACCAGCAGGTCAAGCAGGTTGAAATACAGGAAGTCGAAGTCGGGCCGGCCGGTCTCATAGGCGTCCTGCAGGTCGTCCAGCATGTTCCACAGGCCGTATTTCACCGGCTCCGGCATGAAGGCCGCCTCGTTTTGGTAATAGGAGTCTATCATGGCCAGGGCCGTCCGCTTCAATTGCAGCACTGTGCCGTCTGTGTCGAGGAGTATTTCCCCGGTGGCGAACTGCGTCTGGCTCATCAGGCTCCTGTCCTCCAGGTCGCCTTCGAAGTAGGCCCGTATCTGCCTGGGCGGGTTGGCGAAATACTCGATCAGCAGGCCGTCGACGATTTTGTCCCCGCGCTCCCTGTAGCCGACGCGGTCATCCAGGACGAGATGGACGTCCAGGTCCGAGTGGGCGGTGGGGTGCCCGGTGACGTAGCTGCCGCACACCAATATGCCCACGATATCCTGTGCGTGCTCAAAGCCCGCCAGGAAACGGTCCAGCTTGTCTCTCCAGGCCATCATCTGATGAACTCCTCCAGGCACTTCCGGTTCTTCCGGCGCATCTCGGCGAAGAGTTGTTTGCCCTTTTCCGCGCCGATGCGGGCCACCTGCGGGTCGCGGCAGAAGACCTCCTCCAGCATCCCTTTGTCCTGATTGAAGTAGGCTTCGACAAAATCTTTCTGATTGCGCGCGTGAATATTCACGAGTTCCGCGGCGCCGGGGGGCATCTCGCCCGCGTCGATGGCCACCACGCTGTCCAGGGAGAAGGCGGCGTTGGTCTCCACGGCGGTGCCCTGCACCACGTTGCTCAACTGGCCTTTGTTGGGCAGGTTCACGTTGGTGACGAAATCCCCCAGCCCGCAGATGGCGGAGATCTGCCTGATGCCCTCCTCGCCGGAGCCCTTGATCTTCGGGCTGTAGAGCGGCGTGGCCGCCAGGGCCGTGACGAGCATCAGCAGCCGGTTGACGAGCATCCTGCCCCAGACGGGCGTGAGCTCGAAGCCGTATTGCAGCACATGCCTGTCGGCCAGGAACAGATCGGGCACGAACTCGGCCAGGTGCCTATCGCCCGCGGCCGCGAGGGCGCCGTACTTTTCGAAGAGGGTGTATTTCACGTGGTGCACGTTGCGCAGGCGCTTTTTGATGGGGTTCACGCCCTTGAGGTACGCGATGGCGTTCTCCTCGAACATCCTGGCGTATGCGGCGCAGATGGGCATCAAATCGAGGCCGTCATGTTCGGCTTTGTTGATCCACGTGAAGTGGTTGACGCCCTGCACGTTGGTCTGCATGGTCTGGCGGCTGAAGGTCTTGAAGGACTTGAAGTCGTTGAAGTCCCGGCCCTGCGCCTCCAGCTCGGCCTTGACGGCCTTCAGGTTTGAAGCCATGAAGGCCCGCCTGCCCTCCTCGGAAAGGGCGAGGTACATCCCCGCGATGCGGCAGATCAGGTTCTGCGTGCCGAAGACCTCGTGGCAGCAGCCGAAGGCCTTGATCTCCGGGAACTCCCGATAGAGGGTGTTCATGCACATGGACATGGGGTTGGTGTAGTTGATCACCCAGGCGTTTGGGCAGTTTTCACGAATTTTCTGCGCGAAAAAGATGTAGGAGGGGATGGTGCGCAGGGCCCGGGAATACCCGCCCGCCCCGGCGCTGTCGCCCACGGACTGCCAGATGCCGTAGCGCTGGGGGTAGTGCACGTCGACGTACATGTTCTTCATCAGGTAGGGCAGGATGGAGATGATGACGAAGTCCGCGCCGGCCAGGGCGGAATCGATGTCTTCAAAGACCTCGCAGCGCCACTGGCTCTTGATCTTGTCCGGGTTGGTCTTGACCAGTTTGTCGAAGAACCTCTTGTTGCGCTGCGCGGCGGGGATGTCGATGTCGTACAGGCGCAGCTCGCCCTCGAGCTTGCTCTGGGTGAGCAGGTCGGCGAAATATTTGTGCGCCCAGGCCTTGGAGCCGCCGCCGATGTAGGTGATGGTGATGGGGGTCATGGTCATATCTCCATTCTTGCTTTGTATTTGCGGGCGGCAGGTTGCCGCCCCTACAGATGGCTGCGTTGCGCTGCAATACTCCCTCACCGCCTGCGGGCGGAGCTCCCTCACGAGGGAGCCAGGGGCTTGTTACCGAGAGTTTACAAAAATTGCGGATAAAAATCCCCCGGCTCCCTCGTGAGGGAGCTCCCGCCGCAGCGGGTGAGGGAGTATCACGGAGCGACAATCATCTTTCGCGTAAGCGATGTCCCCCTACCACCCCTCCACCATTTCCATGGCGATCTGTTCCCAGCGGAAGATGTTCTCCGGGCGGCCCAGGCAGGTGCTGATGTCCTTGAGCGTGATGTCCAGGCCGCGTACGTTGTTTCGCTTGCAGGCGCAGAGGATTGCGCCCAGCTCCCTGCGCAGGGCGTCCTCGTTGAGCACAGGCACGGCCACGGCGGCGGGGTTGGGCTTGTTGGACACCACATACCGCCCGCCGATGATCTCTGTTGCCATGTTGATATCGGCCCAGGGGGTGACGCCGATCTTGCGCAGGTTGGGGATGCGCTCCACCAGGTCGATCTTGTTGTGCAGGGGCTCGCAGCAGCCGTAGTAGACCAGGCCGCAGGTGCCCACGGTGCGCTTCATGTATTCCAGGTCGAACTCATAGTGCATCTCG
>Ga0123353_10004108_pt1 | contig 18655 bp, 17 predicted proteins | sample TergutLab28metaG_3_FD_92763 | JGI IMG/M metagenome (GOLD analysis project Ga0123353, IMG submission 92763) | Labiotermes labralis P3 segment gut microbial communities from Petit-Saut dam, French Guiana - Lab288 P3 | ecosystem: Host-associated > Arthropoda: Insects > Digestive system > Gut ... | reverse complement strand
TGGAGATTTCCATCAGGCCTTTGCTCTCTCATTCTAACAGCTTAGGCAACAAAATGGAAAAGGCATGGCTGGATGCCATGACCATTACCAAATATATTGTAACAGGAGATAAAGGCATGAAAAGTATGATGAGTGCGATGAAAAAAAGAAAAATGGCATACCTATGGATGTACTGCCTATTTTTGAAGGGATTTTAGAAAAAAACTTGAAAAAAAATAGGCCAAACTTAATAGGGATAACGTTTTTTCAACCCGAATGGGATGATGAATTTTGCCAAGCTATGGATAAACATCTTACAAAAGAGCAAAGATTCCGATTATACGAAGAAAACGGAGCTTGCAATGGCGTAGGTGATGATAAAAAACGCAAAGCATTTGCAATTGAAAATGCCCATTTGGCTCTTGATGAAAGAATGGCGTTATTTTCGGAAACCTTTGGCAGATGGAAGCCGGTGTTGAATGATGATAACACGCTGACGCTCACTTTCAAGTGCGGACATGGGTATTATCGTCGTGCCAAAGAAGGAAAATATACCACTCCGCCGCCGAATGTGGAAAGGTATTTTGAGCGATGCGCCGGCGGGCGATTATATGAACTTCAAAAAGCGTTAGGAATACAATTGAAAATAAAATCGGTTGATGTATCGCCGCTTTTTGAGAATATTAATAATCCGGTTGTGTTTACGTTTGAGCTTGTGGACTAAGACAAATAACATATACCTTTAACAAACATTTTTTGCGAAAATTAAGTTTTGGACAAAGCATCTTCTCAACACAACATCTAATACTCGTTTGCAGGGTATAGCGACGATGGAAAAGAGGTGATAATTACTATGTTATTACAGCCGGAAAAATAGACACCGTTATCGTCCGATGTGTTGACCGTGTGGCGCGTGACTTCATGCTGACCGATGGATGGGTACGCAGTTTGAAAAACCGCAACGCTAAAATAATCGCCTTAGACGGTTCGCACGAATTACCCGCAATTAACCTTGAAGCCTTAGAAACAATGCGCCGCGCTTCGGCGGTATAGCCTTAGTGCGGCGCAGAGAAAGAAATTATGCCGTGACTTCTTTATGTGTTCTGTGTTAAAATTATTTCAGAAAATTCTTATGGATGTCTTGACACAGGCATATGCACATGTAGATATTGAAGCTAAAAAAGATGTGTCAAATAGGCTTGGTTCAATACTTTCATTATAAAAGTGTGATGCAAAGCGTGATGCAGATAATTTTTACAAAACTTATATTTGCTGAATAAGTTGCAAAAAGAGCTGTTCTTCACTAAAAACAACCCTTTTTGCTGGTGCGCGAGGCGGGACTCGAACCCGCACGTCCTCACGAACACTGGAACCTAAATCCAGCGAGTCTGCCAATTCCACCACTCGCGCATGTTATACTAAACCGTATTTTCAATGCGGCATAGCATCTTTTCGCATTTTATCATAAAATCAAATTTGAGTCAATACATAAAAAGCTAAGGGGCGCAAATCATGCGCCCCGAAATTACTTAATCTTATCAATCGGTTGGCAGTGCTGGTGAAGGTTCAGTAAAACTTAAATTACCGTTTGATCTCGCGAAATATAATGTAATTGGCTCGCCGGGGAGCCTTGTTCTTGTACCAGCCATACGCACTTGTATAGTGCCGACGGGCGCGTTTGCAGGTAAAAAATCATTAAATCTTATGTTCTTAACAGTCCTCCATCTGCCGCCAATATTTGCCTGAATAGGTATGCCGCCTACTACAAATACGTTTCTGGCGGTCAGCTCAAAGTAATCATTAACGTTGCCGGTTAAGTTAGCGCTTCTTCCAACGTCAAGAGATAACGTCGTCCATGCCGAACCCGCCCGGTTTTGGGTCGACGGCACACGAAACTCAAATTTGTCTGCGAGTCTGCTTAATTGACCGAGAGTAAGGTTATCTTCGCTGTGCCCAATAGTAAGTGTTCTTACAGACAGACTTGTTATGCTGCTTATTATTGTGCCGTCAGAACTAATTGTTCTTGCAGCCCAACCTACTCTTGCACTTATCTCACCATTTATGATGTTCAATCTGGCCGTGGGGGGATTAGCCATCGCGGGGATGGTCAGTTTTACCGCCTGAGACGCGGAGGTTGAACCCGATGCCGCTGTGCGGACAAAATACTCGACCCTGTATTCCTGTAATTTGATTCTCCATCCATTTCCAGTTGATGACCATCCAGGTATTTTATCTGGGCTTCTCCAAGCTCTTTCACCGAGCTTTTGATATTCCAAATTATCTGCAAAAGTATATATGGCGTGCGGTTCACCGTCTATGTCCTCAAACGCGGGTCTCGGTACTGATGGTCTGGTCGCGGGGGGCAGTAGTTTGATAACGCTATAACCCCCTAGAATTTCGCCGGGAGATAAACTTGACAGCGACGCTGACAATGTATCAACATTTTTATTGTTTCTGAGATCGGGGTGTCTGGAAACGATTAAGTACGATGGTTCTCTCACATTTACTAATCTTGAAATATCGACAGTACGGTCAAGTGCTATGTTTGCCGCGCCGAAATCTCTCCATGTTATCGAGGTTCTTGTTGCCTCCCACTGCTTTTCACTGATTATAACGTAATCCCTTATAGATGTTCCCGAAGCATTTACCGTAAGCTCAATGAAAAGTGAGCTGGGCGTACCCGGATACGGGTGGCTAGAGGCTGAAGGAAATGAAGCGCCCTGCATTAGCGTAGGCGTAATCAGCATAAAACCAACCATCAGTGTCAATATAAGTGACATTATTCTTTTCTTCATAGGACACTACCCCCTTATACTATAATAGTACCATAATTTACTAATAGCGTCAATATAAATATCGAATGAAATTGCAGAAAACATTAACATAAATCGGAGCGATACGTCACGGTCGCCGTGCCCTACCCCAGCTCTACTTTAGCGTTTATCGGCACGATGTTTATATAACTGACTCCGGCGGCAAACTTTATCGGATCGCCATCGGGTAGCGTGTAGACAAAGGGGTCGTCCGCAGACGCTTTACTCCAAATGATTTCTAGCGCCTTGCCGCCGTAGATATAGATGCCCTCGCCCGTACCGACCAGATTCGTTCTTAGCCGTCCCTCCTTATCGCCGGGGACCGGCGAAACTTCGGCACGCAGTACCAAGACGTTTGTAACCGTCAACTGCGAGTCGTCTGCACTATCGATCATCGGGCTATCGACTTGTTTGGAGATATGCTGAGAAACATAATAAATCCTGTCTGTCGCGTTATATTCAAACACGCCCGTTTTGTAGTTGGAAAAAACAATGCTGACCATTGTTGCAGGCATGATACCTGCAGGTGTTGCCGTATCGGCAAATGGCAAGCTATACGGATTGTAATCGTCTTCGTAAAAAATACGCGCAGTGTTATGCTCGGCCAAAAAAGTCTCGAGCTCGTCGCCCCTTGCCATCAAGCTGTGTTCCATGCCCGCGGCACGCCGCCGCTCCTGGTCGCGGAAGAAAAACGGGAACCCTCCCCTCAGGTCGTTCAGCGTATACAGACCGCGATCCCGAATGAGCAAGCGCGCCTCTTCACTATAGCCAACGTGCATCAGAAGCGCGTCGTGTCCCTGAGCTATATCTAAATAATATGCGCGGGTGCTGCGCACGGTACCAATAACCGGCACGTCGGATGTGTCTTTGAAAATACCGACAAGACGCGTGATACCGCCCTCTGCCAAAGCTTCGTAAATAAGGTCAGCCTTTGTGATACCCACCATGGGAAGTGCGCGATGATAGTTATTGAACATAACCGCGACAGGACGGCGTCTTAGATGCGTCTCTCCCAGCGGAAGTCCGTTTAACGGATTCATTTTCCCATAGTCAATGGGTTCTGGTGTGGGCTCCGGCGTCGGAGTGGGCGTCGGGGTGCCAATGATTTCGGGCGTTGGCTCAGGTTCCGGTTCGGGAGGGGGTGCTCCGCAACCGGTAAAAATTATTAAGGCAAGTACAAGTATGGTGAGAGCAACCTTTTTCATTGGCGAACTCCTTATTAGAAAATTAACATAACACCTTAATTATATATCAAATGCTAGAGTTTGTCAAACGGTGTGACGAGGGCGTCGCGTTTTACATCGCGTAAAAGTCGGATACAGGGTAGTTTTTTGCCAAAAACATGTGTATTTGTGAGAATTGCACAAAATTTAAAAAAATTTTTGTGAATGTTAATGACTATACAAACCTTCTGCTTTGTGGTAATATGATAAATGAGATTTAGTTAATATAATCAAAATTAGGAGGTCTTCTTAATGGCAAACCTTAATTTAAAGGGATTGTACAAGCGTTATCCCGGGAATGTCACAGCTGTTACCGATTTTAACCTTGAAATCGAAGACAAAGAGTTTATTATTCTGGTAGGCCCCTCAGGCTGCGGAAAGTCCACTACTCTGCGCATGGTCGCGGGTCTTGAGGAAATCAGCGAGGGCGAACTGTACATAGACGGCAACCTCGTCAACGATGTCCCGCCGAAAGAGCGCGACATCGCGATGGTTTTCCAAAACTACGCTCTGTATCCGCATATGTCCGTTTTTGAAAACATGGCTTTCGGTCTTAAGCTGCGCAAGACACCGAAAGATGAGATCAAACGCCGCGTTGAAGAGGCAGCCAAGATTCTGGAGATTTCGCACCTGTTAGATCGTAAGCCCAAGGCTCTATCCGGTGGTCAGCGTCAGCGTGTCGCCTTAGGCCGAGCTATAGTCCGCAACCCAAAGGTTTTCTTGCTTGACGAGCCGCTTTCTAACCTCGACGCAAAACTGCGCGCCCAGATGCGTACAGAGATTACGAAGCTGCATCAACGCCTTGCGACGACATTTATCTATGTTACCCACGACCAGACCGAAGCTATGACAATGGGTACCCGCATTGTCGTTATGAAGGACGGCTTTATCCAGCAAATAGCCGCCCCGCAGGTACTTTATGAAACACCTGTTAATCTGTTTGTCGCCGGATTTATCGGCTCTCCGCAAATGAACTTTATCGAGTGTACATTAAAAGACGATGGCGGAGTTACTAAACTGGTATTTGGTAATTCAGTAATTTCTTTGCCCGAGGCATCGGGCCGTCGTCCGGAAGTGCTGGCATATAAGGATCAGACGTTAATAATGGGCATCCGTCCCGAAGACATCCATGACGAAGAACTATTCTTAACACAATTCCCAGATTCGCAAGTCGAGATGGGAGTCGAGGTTGTCGAGCTGATGGGCTCCGAGACTTTCCTCTATATGTACTGCGAAGGCCGCCAAATCACCGCTCGTGTTTCGCCCAGATCGACAGCGCGCGCCGGCGATAAAATCAAGGTCGCTTTTGACTCGAAGAAGATCCACCTGTTCGATAAGGAAACAGAAAAAGCGATACTGCACTAAGGCAGGAAATTCAAGTAATAGTTAATAGGTATATGGGGCTTGGAGAGAAACTTCCAAGCCCTGTGGATTTGGGTATTAAGAGTTAAGATTTGGATGGGGAAATTATGAAGAAACCTCTATTAAATTGTCTAGGGTTGTTGGGTGTAATCAGCTTTTTGTCTTATACGGCAGCGGTTGGATTCAATGCCGTATTGGGAGTATACTTGTTTAATAGGTTTGGTGAGTAAAGATATGGTTTTAGGGCGGGGATTAAACCCCGCCCTCTATTTTTGCCTGTTAAACACCCAAAATCTTGAGATCACATAATTCAGCACGATAACAATAACAGTCAACACTGCTTTGACGGCTATATCATACAGCCCGAGTAGTGTGTGGAATACATACAGACCCACCACTTCCAGCATTATGACCATGCCGCGTGCGCTGACAAATGACACAAACTCCCGCAGCAGCGCACGTGGGCTTTCGGCTCTTGAAGCGAACACAAAGAGCTTATTTATTATATAGGCGAACAGTATGGAAACGCTGACAGCTATGACATTTGAAATATTCGTGCCCATTTCCGCGGCACGCGTCAGCAGCGTGTACAATGTGAAGTTGACCAATGTTGTGCAGCCGCCCGCAAACAGATAACGAATTATTTGCAATATAGTTCTCCCTCCCCTATACAATTGGGGGTATGGGGGCTTGCCCTCCAATCGTATTTTCAGCATCTATTCGCGCTTTTTGGATAACAGTTATATCGTAACCGCGTGGCAGATTCAGCTCAGGAAGTCCGTGCTGTCTTGTGCCGAAGAAGTCTCCCGAGCCGCGAAGTTGTAAGTCAAGCTCAGCTATTTCAAAGCCGTTGTTGGAATCTTCGAGTATCTTTAGCCGCTTTGCGGCCAACTCTCCGCCGCCGCCGTTAAACAGCACGCAAAACGACTCGCGTCTGCCGCGCCCGACACGGCCGCGCAATTGGTGTAGTTGCGCTAAACCGAAACGCTCGGCGTTTTCTACTACCATAAGGTTGGCATTTGGCACATCTACGCCCACCTCTATAACAGTTGTTGCCACAAGTACGGGTAACTCACCTTTTGAAAACCGCTCCATCACGATCGCACGATCTTTTAGCTTTAGTTTACCATGGGCAAGTCCGATTTCAAACTGCGGAAACACTGCGGAAAGCCGCTCGTGGACGGTACCGATGTCCGCGATGTCAACAGCTTCTTGTCCCTCGATAGCGGGGCATACAACGAATACCTGACCGCCATCGTCAACGGTCTTTTGTATGAAATTATCTATACGCCCCCTATACAGTTCATTAACAGCGTATGTCTTCACAGGCGTCCTGCCGGGGGGCAGTTCGTTGATAACCGACACATCAAGCTCGCCGTAAAGAAGCAGAGCCAGAGTCCTGGGTATGGGCGTTGCAGACATGTACAGTGTGTGGGCGTCGTTTCCTTTGGCCTGAAGCGTCTCACGCTGTGAAACCCCAAAACGGTGCTGTTCATCTGTAATAATAAGCGCGAGATTTGAAAATTCTACATTTTTCGAGATAATCGCATGGGTTCCGACAATAAAATCGATGCGTCCGTCGGCAATCTCCTTCTGTAGTCTTGCCTTGTTTGCGGGTGTTATACGCCCTGTAAGCAGACAAGACTTAACGCCCCATTTATCAAACAGCGGCTCAAGCGTTGTGTAATGTTGCGAGGCAAGCAGTTCGGTCGGCGCCATCAGCGCTGCCTGAAAACCTCCGCGGCAGGCACGCAGACCCGCGTAAGCGGCTATCATGGTTTTACCTGAGCCTACGTCACCCTGTACAAGCCGCGCCATCAGCGCGCCGTTAGAAACTTCGTAATCCACTTCTGCTATGGCTTGTTTCTGTGCGTTCGTTAGTTTAAATGGCAGAGAGGTCTCAAACTCATCTGCGCCCAAAGGCAGGAAAGTATTTCCTGCCTTTGCCATGCGCTCGGACTTTAGCTTGGCGAGCTTTAAGGCGAGGGCGTAAAGCTCATTATACGCAAGTGTATTCCGCGCGTTTTGCAGGTTATCCATGTCGTCAGGCACGTGTATCTGCCATAGCGGATCATCATGCGCGACGGCATGAATTTCTAAAGCCTGCGCGACAGCGGCGCGTACATTATACTGAGTCAGCCCTTTTGTAAGCCCGTATATGGGGACAATTCGGCCGGTGGAAGAACCCTGATGGTGGGGTGCCTCGAAAATAGGATTCGTCATACAGGTTCGGTTGCCGTTTATCTCAACCTTGCCATAAAACACGTAAGACTTGCCGAGCTCTAGGGAATTCTTGACATACGGCGAGTTGAAGAACGTGAGAAACAGCCGCCCTGTTTCATCGACGGCTGTCAGTTTTGTAAGGGATAACCCATCTCTTATCCGTGACTCACGCGGAGATTCGGCGACCATTGCTCGCACACAATGCGATTGTCCCGGCAGCAGCGAGCGTATGTCTGTACACTTGGTTCTGTCCTCATAGTCTGTGGGATAGTAGCGCAGGAGATCAAGAGTTGTGCTTGCACCGAGGCGGGAAAACGCTTTCGCGCGCGCCGCCCCGATACCCTTTAGCTCGAGAATACTGGTTATCATCAGTTAAAATAGTTCGCTATCGCTGACACCATCAGCGTCGCCAGCTTGTACTGCTCGTCCTCGCATGTAAGGCGGCTGAAATCACTCACATTACTGATAAAGCCTGTCTCGATAAGCGCCGACGGAGTCCATGTCGGGCGGAGGACAAAGAAATTCGATTGTTTTGAAGAGCGTTTGCCGTAAAGCGGGTTTGTCTGGACTGTTCTTACCAATGAATCTGATATTTCTTTGCCGACGTTGTTGCGGAAGAAGGACTCAAATCCTCGAATATTAGACGAGTTCGTACTCTCGGAGACACTATTTGTGTGCAAAGAGATAAACATATCGGGGCGTAGTCTGCGCGAGAGCTCAACGCGGTCACTGAGAGACGGCAGTGTATCGCCTGTGCGTGAGAGGTTAACGGTCGCGCCCTGTGCTTCCAGTATGGCTTTCATTTTATACGCTAAAGCGAGATTCATATGCTTTTCAGCAAGCCTCGCGCCCAGCGGGCCTATAGCGCCGGTATCAGTGCCGCCGTGTCCGGGATCGAGCAATATACTGATGCCGGTCAGCGGTTTGTCGCCTGTTTGAGCTCTCGGACGGCGTTTGAGGTTAAGCGTTAGCGTATCGTTTGTCGCCGTCAGGTAATAGCCGTCAAACCTATTGCCAACCGTCATAGTATAAACTGTCGCGCCATTTACGGACTCTGATTTTACGTTTGTTATAATGGCACTATTCGGAAGCGTGACCCTCGGCGCGGTGGGTGTGTTAGAAACGGTATACACAAGGGTCTTGCCGTCGAACGAGATATCCGTGGCGGTTAAATTTGCTGCTCTTAACGAAAATGTGTCAACCCTGTCGCCGACTGTATATGAAGCGGAACTGATCTCGCTCCTCAGAGCCGCGCTCTGATTTCTGTCCAATGAGACATCGCTGCCCTGTACCCAGCCGCCGACCGCGAGGCGCACCCAGTCGCCGTTGCTTGCCACAGCGGTGACATAATCCCTCTGGTCCTTTACAAGTTCGGCTTTAGGACCTCCAGTAGTAGTGCCGTTGGGGAACATATAGGCGTTGTCAGAGGTGACGGTGGCGTAAAACGGCGCTCCGGGCGTGATGGAGATAAGCGAGCCGCCGGCATCGCGCGTATAGCTTCTGCCGTTATATGTCATTGTGTATCTCGGGGTTCCGACTGTTACCAGCCTTCCAGTCACGTTTGTGGCGGGTAATGTGAATTGATGGGTATATGTTGTAGGGTAAGCGCCACTGCCGGGGGCAGTTTTCGACGCCGGCGTCATGTCAAAGGTTCTGCTGCCAATTGTGACCTTGACCGTAGCGCCGATAGGGGCGACACAACTGAGGGTGACTGTCTCGCCGGGTCTGCGGAATTCATCGGTAGTCCGTGGAAACACAGAGCCTGCGACGATATCCACAGGGCTCATGGGCGAGGCGGGTGTTGTCGTAGCCGTTCTTCTGGTTATGGTCACTGTGACTGTCGGCTGTCCCTCCTGCGTAAATCTAAAGTTGTTCGCACCGACGTTCAACGAGGCGTGAAAACCGAAATAACCCTCTTTGGAGATATCTTTAACCTCACTGCCGTTGACAAAGAGTTTTTTGCTTGGATCACTCGTGCCGAGTATATAATAAGCCGACTCGCTTGTCGTCATGGTCGCTGATGTAGGTCTGCCGACGGTGAGTCTGCCTAGCTGTACCTGCGGCATCTTAAACTCATCGGCAACAGATACGGGCGGCGGCAGACCTACAGTCTGAGAATCGAATACCATCGACACGACTTCTTTGACTGAGCTGTTTCTAAGATTGGAGTATCTGAAATGGATAACACCGCTGACTTCAGGATATTTGGCGTTAAGCTCCGCTTGACGAGCAATCTCCCTTCCATCGTACCATACGCTTTCCGCAGATTTTGCCTCGTCAACACGGTAAATCGCTTTGCCAATATAGAGCTTAACATTTGTACCTTTTACAACGTCAACCCACCACGGCAAAAGTTTGGCATAGTCAGAGTTGGTTGCGCCGATGTTCCAATAGATTTGCGGGGCGATATAATCTAACCAGTTGTTCTTTACCCAATGACGCGTATCGGCAAATTGGGAGACAAGAGACTGAAAACCGTTTGTATCGCTGCCCAGTGCATTTGTAGATTTGTTCGCCCAGATGGCGAACGGAGAAACGCCAAACTGCGCGTCAGGTCTCGCAGCCTTGACGGCCTTATATGTCTCCTGAATGAGTTTATTTACATTATCACGCCGCCATTCGGCTCTGCTGGAAAAGCCTGAGCCGAATCTGGAAAACGCGGCATCGTCATTAAAATCCGGACCGGGATAGAAGTAGTCGTCGAAATGGACACCGTCTACTTTATAGTTTTTTACAATCTCAACGCAACCGTCGATAATCAGTTTTCTGACCTCGGGAATACCAGGGTTGAAGTACAGTCTGCCATCGGTATGTGCGACTGTCCAGCTGGGGTTCATTCTCGCAGGGTTATTCGCAGCGAGCTTTGTGAGGTCGTGCTGCTTGTTAGTCGCGCTGCCCTGTGTAATCCTAAATGGGTTGATCCATGCGTGTATCTGCAACCCGCGCGCGTGCGACTGTTCGACCCAATACCCGAGCGGATCAAACCCGCCGGAAGGAGCTGTGCCTTGAGTTCCTGTCAAATAGTTTGACCACGGAAATATAGATGACTTATAAAAAGCGTCGGTCGTGGGGCGTACTTGAAGTATGACCGCGTTGTAACCCATGTCCGCGATATTGTCGAGTATATCGTTGGTTTCTTTTTTAAGTTGATCGACGCTGATCCCCGGTTTGCTGGGGAAGTCGAGGTTCATTACGGTGGCTACCCAAACAGCGCGGAACTCTTCTTCCCCAACAGCATTTGAATCGGCAGGGGTAAAGAACGCTGCCAGCAAGAGCGTCAGCAGTGATATTGCCAATATTTTTTTAATTCTCATTTGTAACCTCCATTGTAGGGGATATCCCCCCGCCGCCTATGGGCGGCACCTCCCTTTAACAAGGGGGGCAAGAATAATTATACCTATTATATACTATAAATGGATTTTTTTCAAGTATTATGTTAATGGGAACAATTGCCAGACTGCGTCATCTCCGTAGAGTTCTACCCCTCCAATCGCGTCGATGAAAAACCATTCCCTAAGCTTACTGTCGTTATCCGGTTCCGCTAGTAGCTATAGGCGCTGAAAACGGGATAAGCCCAAAAGCTAGGAATAGCACCAATAACAGTGATAAAAGCGTCTCATAAACTAAATAACTCCTTTGACTTTTCCATATTGCCGGTGATGTCAACACCAAACGGGCAGCGCAGCTCGCAGCTTCCGCATTTGATACAATCCGCACCACTGCTTTCAAGAGATTTATAGTGCGAAACGATGCTGGGTGGAATGCTCTTTTCGTCTAACAGCGCGATATCAAGATACTTTGTAACAGCGGCAATGTCGATGTCAACAGGGCAGGGTTGACAGTGCCCGCAGTATACGCAATGCCCACTGAAATCATTTTGCATATTGCCGATTATATTTGAATAGTCGAGATCCTTATCGGACGCTTTGAGATATTTCAGCGCCTCCTTAATCTCGGCACGGGTTCTGAAACCGAGCAGAGCGCTTGCCACGGCCGGACGTGTCAGCACGTAATGTATGCACTGCGCGACCGTCAGCGGCTCGCAGAACGGCGTATGCTCCTTGGAGAGCAATTTGCCCGCGCCTAAAGTTTTCATAGTCGTTATTGCGACGCCCTTTTGCTCGCACAGCCGATAAAACTCCAAACGGTCGGGTCGTATGCCGCTGTACACATTATCGGCGAACTTATCGTTAAAGGTGTCAAACACATAGTCTTGAGCGGGCGTCATGTCAAAAGCGGGATTTATGCTGAACATGAGCACTTCAATCTCGCCCGTCTCCACGACTTTTGCAGCCGTTATCGGATTATGAGAACTCGCTCCGATGGCACGGATAACGCCCTGTTTCTTGAGCCTTCGGGCATATGTAAGTATTTCAGAATTAAAAGTTTTATCAAAATCCTCGTCGCTGTCAATAAAGAATAGCATACCAATATCTATGTAGTCCGTTCGCAGATGGTTCAGCAGACTCTCAAAGTATTTTTGAACTGTCGGTAAATCACGGCTGATGTCGTACTGCTGTTTTATGTCTGTCGAGCAGATGTGCCCTTGGATGATGAACTTCTTGCGGTCTTCTCCCAGCGCTTTGCCGAAATGCTCGCGCACCTCATCGCCGGGCATGAACAGGTCGAGTATATTTATACCGTGTTCCAGTGCGGCATCCAGGGTCTTTTTTACATCTTCATACGGCTTTCTGTCCAGATGTTCTCCTCCAAAGCCTATCACGCTGACGGACATATCTGTGTTCCCTAATTTACGGTATTGCACGGTAAATCCCCCCCTGTATTCCATGTTAACATAAAACAGCCCCTGTTGTCAAAACTAATCAGCTATCTCTTGGCCACTTGATCTGGTTGACCGCTACTTGGAACTTGGATCCATTCTTAAGGGTTACTAAGATACCCGGGGATAGCGAATGTGCTTTTGGAATGTCATTGAATATTTGCACCTGTTGTACCGTTTTAAGCGGTGTTTCGTCGTTTGTTGTGCTGTACTTGGTCAATACATCGTGCATGATGATTGCTAACTCATGACCTGTCATTTGTATAAACCCCCATAACTTAATATGTCTATAATGTATATAATGTAGACATATTAATTATATCACAATAAATCTACAATGTAAACAGGAGGGGTATAAATGGGTGTAGAGAAAAAAACGGTAAGCACAAGATTGAATGATGAGGTTATTAGTGAACTTGAGAAAATTGCGAAAGAAGAGAATCGTTCTATATCCAATTTAATTGAGACGATATTAAAAGATTATTTACGTAACAAACAGTAGGGAACGATGCCAACATCGTCCCATCGCAGGGGCGGCCATTGGCCGCCCGTATTTTTTTAGATGGATTGCCATCCGTACCTACAGGTAAAACATCCGCCGTCTGCGGACGACCCCATCTTTTCTAGAGAAGGCAGAAACTACTACGCCTTATCCCCTGATTTACATAATAACGCAATGGCAAACCCAAAGAATATAGCCGCAGTTATGCCGGCCGCCGCACCTGTAAGCCCGCCAGTCAGCACACCTAAAATGCCGTCCTCCTCGACGGCTGTCTTAACGCCTTTAGCCAGCGCGTAACCGAAGCCCGAGAGCGGAACAGTAGCGCCCGCGCCCGCCCAATCCACAAGCGGCTTGTAAACGCCTACGGCGGTCAACAGTACGCCAAGGGTTACAAAACCGACAAGTATACGCGCAGGCGACAGCTTTGTGCGGTCGATAAATATCTGTCCCAGGGCGCAGAATGCGCCGCCAACCAAAAATGCTTTCAAATATTCCATAATAATCGTCCATTCCGCCGCCGCGCGCCGGCACAAAATCGAATAAAATCCGTCCTATCGCGCGGCCAGGAATGATAAGACGATTATTTTCTAATCAGGTTAGTTTGAGACTTGTTTCAAACTAGTCTCCTTTATCCTCCCTGCGGAAGGAGTGCCGCCGAAGGCGGCGGGGCTGCGGCTAACGTTCATTTGAAATTCTCACAGCATGACATATCGAGGGTATGCTCATGCCCTGAGCGGTAGACACTGGCGAGAGCAGCGCGCCCGTGCCGCAGAACAGTATGCTGTTATGCGCCCCCTCGCGTAAAAGCGGCAATAGGTGAGAGCATAGCACCAGCGCGGAACACGCGCAGCCCGAGCCGCCCGCGTGTGTATCCTGTTTCGTATCGAAGATCATCTCGCCGCAGTCAACGACATTAAGATACATACTGTCTCGCCGTAAGAGTTCCTCGACGAGCGCGCGCCCGATGCGGCCTAAATCGCCGGTCACGATCAAATCGACATTTACACTGTTCTGAGTGTCTGTAAAAAATGCTTTTATAGTTTCATAGGCGGCAGGCGCCATCGCCGCGCCCATGTTGTTCGCGTCCTTGATGCCTGCGTCAACGATTATGCCTGTTGTTACATGCGTTATATACGGTCCCTCTCCATCGCCCGACAGTATGACGGATCCCGAACCTGTCACCGTCCACTGTGCCGTTGGTGTGCGCTGACCGCCGTATTCCAGCGGTAAACGGTATTGCCGCTCTGCAGAGCAGAAATGCGAGGATGTCAAGGCGGCGGCATAGTCAGCAAACCCACCGTCTATCGCCATTGCCGCGAGTGAAAGGCTTTCCGACATTGTAGAGCACGCTCCGTAAAGCCCGAAAAACGGGCGTGCGTGGTCAATTATACCGAATGTTGTGCCAATACACTGATTCAGTAAGTCGCCGGCAAAGATATAGTTAATATTATCCATTGTCAGACCGGCGTTTTCAACGGCACGGCGCACCGCCTCTTTTTGCATAAGTGATTCTGATTTTTCCCATGTTTTCTCACCGAGCGTCGTGTCATTATAGTATACATGCAGTTTTTTTCCTAAGGGGCCCTCGCCCTCTTTTTTTCCGCCGACACAGGCAGCCCCCGCTATATTGGGGGTATTCGGCAATAGCACCGTCTGCGCCCCTAATCGTTTTGTAGTCATATTAAAACCCCGTTCGCACATTATTCCTATGTAGCGTTTCCAAAGAGGGTGGAAATTATTATTTTTCTACACGTAAATCATCAACATAAAGCACTTGGCTGTTATGATTAGAATAACCGCTTGACACGGTATAGCACATAAAATATAATATTAGCATTATGGATAACATCTTTGCAGAACTACTTGAAAAAATCGCCGCTGACCGACCGCGCGTCATCGCCATAGACGGCCCTGCGGCAAGCGGCAAATCCACCATTGCTGAACTGATTGCCACGCGCTTCGGGTCAGCTGTATTTCACATGGACGACTTTTTTCTGCCGCCCGAGCTAAAGACGCCCGAACGCCTTTCCGAACCCGGCGGCAATGTAGACTATGAGCGTTTCAAGTCCGAGATAACAGACCGCTTATTTTTATCTCAATGGCTCTCGTTCAACAAATATAACTGCCAAACCGACAGCCTGTCGCCCATGGAGATTGAACTTGCTCTCCCCGTGGTCATCGAGGGGTCATACTGTCTGCACCCGTTATTAAGAGGCGTATTCGATCTGAAAATCTTTCTCGATGTGTCCCCGGACATACAGATGCGCCGCGTTATACAACGCGGCGGTTTGGAGTTATCAAAGCGGTTTCAAAATGAGTGGATTCCATTGGAAAACGTATATTTTGACGAGTTAAAAATCAGGGAATTGTGCGATGTTATTGTGGATACATCGGAGTTATATTAGTGGCAATGATTGCATTTAACATCGCAGCCTACAATAGGCACAGGGTCGATTCCCTGCTTGATATAGTAGTCCGAGATAGCCGACTTTATCGCCTCCTCCGCTAAAACGGAGCAGTGCATTTTCACTTTTGGCAGACCATCCAGCGCTTCTGCGACGGTCTTGTTTGTCAGCTTGAGCGCGTCTTTTATGGTTTTACCTTTAATAAGTTCCGTCGCCATAGACGACGTGGCGACTGCCGCGCCGCAGCCGAATGTCTTGAACTTGACGTCGGTTATAACATCGTCCTCGACTTTGATACTTACGCGCATGATGTCGCCGCATTTGGGATTGCCCACCTGGCCTGTGCCGCTGGCGTCCTCGATTTCACCCATATTGCGCGGGTTGTTGAAATGATCCATGACTTTGTCTGAGTACATTATTGGTTCTCTCTTTCTTTTATAATGACCGTAATATCATTTCCTTTAGTTTTACTGTGTTCACAGCGGCTTCGATATCGATAAACTCACTTTTCACACCATTTTGCAGACAATACCGGATATGTTTGATTACTTCCTCATAATCATCTTTCTCGTCAATCTGTAACACTTCACGCGGCTTGCCGTTTCTTATAATTGAAAACTCTTCCTTTGTATAATCGCCGTATGCCGCGTCAAAGCGTATAATCCCATCGGTACATAATAATTCAAATCCGATTTCAAATGGGCAGCATTCCGGCAGGGCTGAGCTGCTTTCAAGCACCGCATACATGCCATCGTATTTAAGCACAGATGTTACTATGGATTTTTCACCGTAATCTATTCCCGAAGCAATTACTGAGTCAGGCATCCCCGCAAGTCCTATTGCATAATCCATCATATGATTATGAAAATTTTCCACGTTTCTTTGAAGTCCTAAGTTTCCCCATCGCGCCGATGTCCTGTTATAAGACCGAATTCCAATCAACTTGCCGCATTCATTTTTTTCTGCCAATTCCGCGGCGAACTTGTGAGGAGCCGAGAACTTAATAAACAGGTTTACAAAGACTCTCCTGTTGTACTTCAATGAGGCTTGCTGTATCGCCGCTGCTTCACCTAAATCGTATGAAACCGGTGTTTCACAAAATATATGCTTCCCGTTTTTCAGACCCTCAATAGCCCATTCGGCATGCAGCTCTGTCGGTAAACAAATATCAATTAAGTCAACATCAGGATTTGCCACTATGTCGTTTATATCAGTCGTTGTGTGAATATTATTTTTATCACTGATGCTGTTGAGCTTATCCTGATTTCGTCCGAAAACTGACACAATCTGAAATCCCTCGATTTTCTTATACAGTTCTAAATGGGTTTGTCCAAACCCGGTTCCGAGGATACCAACTTTTATCATAGCACACTCTCCGACCAAAATCTCTCCGTCGGTTTATCGTCATCCCAAAGCGGCGACATGGCGCGGCATTTCGCAACGACTTCACTGACGGCTTTAACGACGTGCTCCGCTTCCTTCGTGGTGTTTTCTTCACCGAATGTAAGCCTAAGGCTTCCGTGCGCTATCTCATGCGGCAGTCCAATTGCCAACAGGACATGCGACGGATCGAGCGTACCCGACGAACACGCCGAGGCGGACGATGCGGCAACGCCACGCGTATCAAGCCCCAACACAAGGCTCTCGCCCTCGACAGCCTCGAATACGAATGAAACTGTTCCGGGCAGGCGCATGTCGGGATGCCCCGTGAGATGGGAATACGGTATCTCGGAAAGTCTTTGTGTGACCAACTTGCTTATCGCGGCGACTTTCAGGGTGTTACTGGCAAGGTTGTCAACTGCGAGTTTCAGCGCTTTCGCCAGTCCAACAATACCAGCGATGTTTTCCGTACCCGAGCGCAAGCCGCCCTCATGTCCGCCGCCGTCCACAAGCGGCGGTATTTTTATTCCCGAGCGCAGATAAAACGCGCCCACTCCTTTTGGACCGCCGAATTTATGAGCCGATATGGATAGCATGTCCACATTTTCTATACTCATGGGTATGTGTCCGGCTGCCTGCACCGCGTCGGTGTGGAACCAAACATTATGCTCTCTTGCTACTTTGCTCAATTCTCCGATGGGCTGTATCGTACCGATCTCATTGTTAGCGGTCATTATAGTGACCAGAACGGTGTCTGGTTTAATTGCCGCTCTTAAAACATGCGGGGAAACAAGCCCGTATTTATCCACGGGCAAGATCGTCAGCTCGCATAATCCGCACTTTTGTAAACGCATAAGCGTATGGATTACGGCGTGGTGCTCCGTCGCCGATGTGATAATATGCTTGCCCTTGCGCTCCAGTGCTCCAAGCGCACCCTTTATTGCCAGATTATTAGATTCCGAGCCGCTGCCCGTGAAATAGATTTCACGTCTATCAACGCCAAGCGCGGCGGCAACATCTTCACGCGCGGCCTCAAGGGCTTTTTTAGCATCGCGCGCCAAAGCGTAGACGCTTGACGCGTTACCGTACTGCTCAGTAAGGTATGGCATCATTGCGTCTAATACTTCACGTTTAAGCGGTGTTGTGGCGGCGTGATCCGCATATACAAACATAAAAATTAAAAACTCCTCTAACTGCTAAACTTCTCTCACCACGGCGGTGACACGCCCTAAAATCTGGCATGTGCCGCCTTCAATAGGCTCATAATTTGGGTTTTCCGGCATAAGCCGGACGTTGCCGTCCTTGCGCCACAGGCGCTTGACCGTGGCTTCATCTTCTAAAAGTGCGACGACGATTTCGCCGTGTATTGCCGATTGTTGCTTTCTAACGACGACATAGTCTCCGTCAAGTATTCCCGCGTTTATCATGGAATCTCCATAGACCTCCAGCGCGAAATGCTCGCCGGAGCCGGCAGGAGTGAACGGCAAAACACCCCTCTCGTCCTCGAACGCTAATATAGGATTCCCCGCGGTGACGCGTCCTATTATAGGTACTCCGCCGCGCGTACCCGCAATTTTGATAGCGCGGGTTTTGTTGTTTTCTATGGTGATAAGGCCGGCGGCCTCCAGCTTCCGTAAATGCGAGTGTACGGTCGAGGGAGATTTCAGCCCGACGGCGGCGCAAATTTCGCGCACACTGGGCGGGTATCCGTTCTGTTCGGTAAACCCGACAAGGAAACTGTGGATTTCTTCCTGTTTGCGGTGTAAACGCATAACGCCGCCTCCTTAAATAATTGACAAGAGAGAACAATTGTTTCGTCTATTATATCACAGTAAAAAAATATTGCAACCCCCGAAAAGGAAAATGCACGTCAATCTAATTTGTCTCCAGTGTCTCCAAGAATGCAGCGAAGTTATCGAGGTCAAAGAGATTTCGTTTCAAAACCTTGGAAAAGGGGAGTTTGTTCTCGGTTTTCGCTTTGTATTCTT
>Ga0123353_10004107_pt1 | contig 18657 bp, 13 predicted proteins | sample TergutLab28metaG_3_FD_92763 | JGI IMG/M metagenome (GOLD analysis project Ga0123353, IMG submission 92763) | Labiotermes labralis P3 segment gut microbial communities from Petit-Saut dam, French Guiana - Lab288 P3 | ecosystem: Host-associated > Arthropoda: Insects > Digestive system > Gut ... | reverse complement strand
TTGCATCGACAATGCCAATAAAAACTACACCCAAGAACTAAAATCGCTCATGACCCTAAGATTCCAGACGTTTGAAAACGTGCAAATCCTAGCCGGGTAAGGTATAATATACAAATTTCCATGAATCTGGTCAATAGGAACCTAAATTTGACTCCCCCCCGGAAAATGGCATAAATAGGGGGAAGATTCTCGTCGTGGAGGGTGCAGTCCCTTGGGGAGACAACGCAGTAATTCCCAAACATTTGACCTTGACTCCATAGTGATTCGAGTTATCATGATGGGATGAAATGGATTTTACCCTCTACACTGTTTGTTGGTTTGCTGTTGGTTCTTTCAGCGACGATTCTTATGATCGCGCAGGTTCCTGAAACCTCGTCTTCGTTGCCGAAGCCCGATGAAAGTCCCCTCTTTGTCGAGCGGTACCCCGAATTGCAGCCGCATGAACGAATTGCCGTTCAAGTTTACGAACGCTGCAATAAAAGTGTCGTCAATATTGACACGCAAACGACCCACAACGTGTTTCTCCTCGGTCAAATCGACGAACCCGGTGCCGGTAGCGGCATCGTCCTCGATAAAGAAGGGCATATTTTGACCAACCTGCATGTCGTTGCCAATGTCGATACGGCTAAAATTACCCTTTTCAATGGTGAATCATACGATGCAAAATTAGTCGGCTTTGATTCCGTTACGGATTTGGCGGTGATCATCATCAAAGCGCCGAAAGAGGTGCTGGTTCCGATAGAGTTCGGTGATTCATCAAAACTGTTGGTCGGTCAACAGATTTTTTCTATCGGGAATCCCTTCGGTTTGGAGCGGACATTGACCAGCGGATTGATTTCGAGTTTGAACCGGTCGATACCGGGTCGGAGTGATGAACGGAGTATCAAAGGGGTCATTCAAACCGATGCGGCGATCAATCCGGGCAATTCCGGCGGAGCATTGCTGGACACTCGGGGCAAACTCATCGGCATCAGTACGGCAATCGCCAGTAAAAGCGGCGGAAGTCACGGAGTCGGCTTTGCTATTCCCTCGAAAACAATTCTTCGGATCGTACCGCAACTCATTAGTAATGGCAAAGTGATTCGCGGAGAGTCGGGCATCGACGCTGTGAGTGAGGCGTATCGGGAATTTCCCAATGGAGGTGCGGTACAGGGCTTGCAAATTCGGAGACTGGCGGAAAATGGACCGGCGGTGAAGGCGGGACTTCGCGGTCCAAAGATTACAAGAATTCGGGGAACGTTGCAACGCGATTTGAGTGTGGCGGACATCATTACGGCGGCGGAGGGAATACCGACCAAAAAGGCGGACGACTTTATGACAATCCTCGATGAAAGCCGCCCCGGCGACCGCATTGTGCTGGATGTGTACCGCGAAGGAAAAATCATCAAAGTACCTATTGTCTTGGAATAGAGATGCTTCGCCTGTTTACGGAACCTTAACCCTATCTTAGCGATAAATCGATACCTTCTGATAATTCCCGTTATTCCAATAATTTCCGTTAAAGGAAATAGACAAAATATGCCGATAAGGACGATATAGAGATTTCGGTGTTCAGTCCCCCGGTACTATGTCTCGACCCTCACTTTTTACAGGCGAAAGCAGCACTCACGGACGGGAATCCCTCTCCACTCCCCCACCGTTTAACGCCTCGTTTGCCAGTCGCCCCCAAAAAAATTCCGATCAGACGTTGGAATATCACACCACGCCCAGCCCTTTGTTCGACGCGGGATTCGCCGCTAGATCGCTCGCCGACTTTCCCAGCCGATCCGAATCCCGGCAGGACGAACTCGACCACCGCGAAAACCAACTCAATGCCCGAATGGCACAGTTTGAGACCCTTGTCAGAAACACGAAAGTTTCGCTCCAAACCAAAATGGAGGAACTCGCCCAACGTGAAACGGAACTCCAACGAGGGGAAGAGCAACTGCACACCTATCGAAGCACCCTTGAAGAGCAATTTGAACGGGAGCGACGCACGCTTGAACACGGGCAGGTCGAATTGCAAACGCGGAAGCAATCTGTCGAGGATCGACTCGTCCGGCGGGAGCGCGAACTTGCGGAAATCGCCGCCGAAAGGGAGCGGGAGGTTGCTGTGCAAGCCGAATCCTATCGGCAACAACTCGAATCGCAACTGGTTACAGCCAAGTCTGACTATCAAAACCGGTTTGAAACGCGCTGCCGGGAAATCGAAAACGAATTCGCCTGCCGGTTCGCCGACGAGAAGAAACAGTTGGAGACACAGGAACGTACTCTCGACGAGACCTTCGGCAAACGCATCCGGCAGTTGGAGCGGGAAGCCGAGGAGAAAAAACGTGAAATCGATGGTCAATATAAGAGCCGATTCGAGGAAATGGATCGGCAAATCGAGTCTCGAAAGAAGGAAATCGAAGAGGCATCGGAACGCCGAATGACGGCACTGAATGATGATTACGTCCAAAAACGGAACGAGTTAGAGGAGCGATACGCCCGCCGGGAAGAGCAACTGGAACGCCGCGAATTGCTCGTCAAGCAAGCCGAAGAGGAATGGAATACCCGGCGTGAATCGTTTGAAAATCAGTGGAACGATTTCGAAAGCCTACGCAAAACGAAGTCCGAAGAACTGACTCGCCGTGAAGGTAAAGTCGAGGAACGGGAACGGTACATCATCGAAACAGAATCCCGGCTTCAAAAGAAGGAAATGAACCTGACGGCTCTGACGGAAACACTCAAGGCAAAAGAACTCCAAACTGCTCTGGAAGCGAAGAAGTATGTCAACTTACAGGAAATGACCGCGGCAGCCGAGGAATCGCAAGCCGAAGTCATCCGCATTCGGGAGGCACTGGTTCGGGAGCGGCATCAAATGCAGCGGACAAACGAGGCGGAGCGCAAGCGGCTTCGGGATGCTCAAGAATTGGCGGTGAATCGTTTGGAAGAGGAGCGACAGGAATTGGTGACTCAAAATAAGCGTCTCGAACAGATGCGGTTGGTATTAGACCGTTCGCGGGAAGAATTGGGCAAAATGCACCGCGAAACCTTGGAAGTCCGGCTGGCAACGGAAGAACTATGGCTCCGCTTGGCAGGAGAGTCCGGCTCGGAAGATTTGAAGAAGTCGGTGGGCAAGATTCAGACTCGCCTGGCATCGGAATACCAAGATGCGGTCGCTCGGCTTGAAGTGCAGAAACAGGAATTGAAACAAAGCCGAGATGAACTTCGGGAACAACAGGAAAAGTTGACGGCGAGAAAAAATCAAGTGGATCAATTGGTCGCACAGACGGAGTCCGCACTGGCAGAACGAGAGCGGACATTGAAGGGACGTGAGGAAGAAATGGATCGTCGTCAGGAGCACATCGACGAGCAAGCCCGGCGAATCCAGCAGGAACGTGCGGAAATGGAGCACGAAGTCCGAATGTTACAAACACAGATTGATGCCGCCTTTGGCAAAAACGCCGCATAAGGCTTCATATTGGCATGAAGAGTTTCGGGACAGCGACTGTCATTTCCCTCCAAGGGATGCTATTGGGGACTGTTTTTTCATATTTTTCGTGTTATGCCGAGTTGGGGGAAAAGTTCGATTGTGCAAAAAATAGTCATGGGCCACGGGTAGAGTACCGATGCCACACAATACAGTAGTGTGCGTTGAGGTTTGTATGTTTGCCCGAATCCGCCCTTTCCTGATTCTGGCTTGTATTGGGATAGGAATCGCCCAGCAGTTGTCCCAGGCGACTCCACCCGATAGCGGTTTGGTTTCGCTCGTTCGATCCTACAAGGATCGAGTGAGCCGTGGCGGTGAACGTGTGGATACCGCCGCGTCAATGTCGGCTCACCGCCTTGCGAAAGCATATACCGAACAAAATGATGTCCGCAAAGCAGACACTCAGTTTGCTCTTGCCCTACAAAATGCTCCTTCGAAGCAGGTTGCCGCCATCGCAATGGATTATGCTACCTTTTTATCGGATACCGGGGATTTGCGAAAAGCAGAACTCATTCTGCGGCAGGCACTGACACAATCACCGGACAATAAGGAACTCACAAGAATGCTTGCCCGATGCTTAGTCCTGCAAGAAAAGGTCATTGAAGGACTTCGGTACTTCAAAACGATTTACTCCGATGCGGAAGCCAAAGCCGAGGTTGCGGCGATCTACCGTGAACAGGGCGATTCCGACACACTTGCGGCAGTGGAAAGGAGATGGGGGGCTGCTACGACGAAGCCGGAGTCAGTAAAACAGGGGACAGTAAGACCGGAACCGACAAACCAAGAGCCCGTTCTTGTAGCGGTAACACCTAAACCTGCGACTCTGACACCAACTCTGACACCGAGACAGATCGCACCGCCGGAACTGATCATGTCCGAACAGACAGCAACACCGCCCCCGAGGTTGATAGTGAAGGCGGAAACGGCGACCCCATCGAAACCCAGTGTCGTCCCGGTACTCCCCCCAGCGTCCGTAAAGATTGCACCGAAAACGACTTTTCCGCAAACTTTCGTTGCCGCGACACCTATTGAGCCGCTTTCCAAATCAGAATTTTTTGATACAAGAGTTCCGATACCGGTTCTGCGGCAGGCTCCACTGCCAGTGGTAGCAACACAGTTGCCGAAGTCCGCCCCCCTACCGATGTTGTCAAGTTCGCCCAAGCCAGCTCCGGTACCTATGACTGGCACGCCCTCGTCGGGGAAGATTGCATTGGTTAATCCGGTCAAGTTGTCGGCAACTCCGGTATTGTCTGCAAAGTTACCTATATCGTCGGGGGCGGTTCACCCTCGAAGGCACTACATAGTTAATGCTGATACTTCCGAAAGTTTGGATGCCCTCTTCCCCATCAGACCGGTAGCCGCCGTGTTTGCCGAGGAGAAATAGGTATGATAAGGGCAGGCGTTATGCCCTACCGAATTTTTTTTTCGCTGGTGTTACTGATCGATTCCGCGAGTCTTTCGTATTTCAAAGCACTTTCCTGGTCTCCGAGTTCTCGGTACATTTTGGATAGATTAGAATACGGGATTGCCAGTACCGATTCCGGTACGACATTGGCACGTACTCCGCGCTCGATCTGACGGAGTCCACGCTCCGTAAGTTGAACCGCCTCTTTTCGCTTGTCTGTTACCCAATACGAAACTCCCATACTGACCAACTGCTCCCCAAAACGTCCCAATGCTTCGACATCAATTTTTGGAAGCAATTTTTCAAAGATGGGCTTTGCCAAATCATACCACTCAATCGCGGCACGGTGATTTTCATTGCCTATCGCGTGGATCGATCCAAGCCGGAAATACAAACGTCCCAGCAGAAACATATCCGTATCGCTCTTTCGGGTATTCATTCCGATTTCCAAATACTTTGCAGCGAGTTCTCCATATTTCAACGCTGATGAATACTGTCCGCGCAGCAGGAAAATCTGAACCGCATCATAAAGCGAAATACCAGTGTCCCAATAATATTTTGCCTGAAGAATGGGATCGCTCGTGGACTTAGTAATCAATTCATTGCCCGCATCCATGACATCTTCGATATAGAGATCGATATTCAGTTTTTCAGGAACAGCAACAAGGGTAGCCAGTGAACAGGCGGCGATTTTGAATTGATAATCACGGGAATACCGTCGTGCGGGTGCCGTCAACATTTCTGAATCGCGTGCTAACTCTTTTGCCCGATCAATCCACTTCTTGATTGCCTCTTCTTTTTTGCCGTAGGGTCCCCAGGCAATCGCTTTCGCCGTTGCCAGATGGGCATCAAACAACACATTCTTCGCAGACAACCGTACCGTCTGATTGCTGTGATTGAGCAATGCGGTTGCTATCCTAATTGCTTCGTCATGACATTCGTAGGCAAGTTCGTTGTCAGGCTGTCGACACGTGCGGTACAATTCACCGAGCATCATCAATGCCCTCGCCTTTTCGTGAGGAAAACGGTCACAAATTCCGATGGTTTCTTGAAGGTACTGTTTGGCTTCCTCTATTCGATTCATTTGCACCATCGCTTGTACGAAAGTCAGATGATACGGCGGCTTTTGTTCATCCAGTTGTATCGCCTTTTCGTTGTACAGCAGTGCGGATTCGACATGTCCTTCCCACAGTTCGATCTGAGCAAGCAACCAATAGGCTTTGGCATGATCGGTTTTGAGCCGAACAGCCTCTATCAAATCCCGCTTGGATTCAGCAGGTTGATCGTACAAAATGGCTTCGGCGCGGATCACAAAGGGGTCAGCAGAAATGGGTTCGACAGCAATTTGCTGAACGAGGAATTGTTCGTTTCCATCGGTTTGTGGAGCAAAAATGAACATTACCCCCTTTTCGGGAAAGATTTGACCACCGGGACCTCCCTGCTCGTCGAGAATCCGTACCGGTTTTGACTGGATCAATTCTTCGGAGAGTGCAGCACGAACCTCTTCTTCGGTAAACGGCGTATCAAGGAGAATGGAAATGGAACGCACAAGTCCTCCACGCAGGGTTACTTCGATGTGATTCAACGGCTCTATGGAGTACTGTCGATAAATATAATCCCCATCGATAGTTTCCCGAATGGGGGTTCCCCAAAGTCGATCCAGTTGTTCCACCGTCGTTGTTCCGGGAGAAACGCCTTCGATCACCGCCGTTTCTACCGGCGGACGAGAGGGGGCAATGCCTATCTCTTGTGGGGCAATATTTCCTCTGCTGACAACCAATTGTTGTGGAGTCGGAGCCGGAATTTGCGCATGACAAAGCGGTATGCTCCCGTACGTGAACGGAGAAACAAGGAAAACAATCTGAATAAGCCGATTCATTGTGTGCAACCTCCCAGACACCTTTTAGTGGGCTTTTAGCGGGGAAGATTAGTGAATTTTACATAATGTGTCCAGAGCAAAATCGGAAAATTCGTTACCACTTACCGCAACAAGCCGGGGGAAACATCGAGGTCGAGCGATTCAAATAAACCGGCTCGGTATCGCTCAATCGCAATCGCACCCATCACGGCATTGTCCGTACATAAAGCGAGCGGAGCGATGAAGAGACGAAAGCCCTTTTCCTGTGCGGTTGCCTCCAACTTTTGCCGGAATCGGGCATTTGCCGCCACACCGCCGCCCACGCACAACGTCGAAAGTCCCGTTTGCTTTAAGGCTTGGAGCGACTTACCGATGAGACAATCGACCGCCGCCTCTTGAAACGATGCGGCTATGTCGGATATTTCTGATTCGTTGAGCGGACTCATCGGAGGGTTGACACTCCCCACTCCGGGTCCATAAATGTGATACCGTACCGCCGTCTTCAAACCGCTGAAACTAAATGCCAAACGATCTTCGTGAAGCAACGACCGAGGAAATGAACGAGCCTTCGGATTGCCGGTACTCGCCGCCTTCTGAATCGACGGACCACCGGGATAGGGCAAACCAAGCATCGCGGCAACCTTGTCGAAGGCTTCACCGGCGGCATCGTCGATGGTCCCGCCGAGAAAGGTGAAATCAATCGCTCCATTACATCGGTACAAACTGGTATGACCGCCGCTCACGATAAGACCCACGCACGGAAAAGGGTCGATTTTGAAGGCAATTTTACAGGCGTAAATATGGGCTTGTAAATGGTTTACAGCAATAAGTGGCTTTTGCAAGGCTAGGGCAAGTGTCTTAGCGGCGACGAGACCAACGAGAAGTGAACCCGCCAAGCCGGGCATATTCGCAACGGCAATGGCATCGAGTTCGCCAAGAGTGATCCCTGCCCTGTGGAGGGTTTCGTCAATGACCGGCAACAGATTTTCCAGATGGGCGCGGGAGGCGACTTCGGGCACGACTCCGCCAAACTTTTGGTGGAGCGAATCCTGCGAAGCAACGACGCTACCTAGCACTTCCAACGAGTCCGTAATGACGGCAGCGGCGGTTTCGTCGCAGGTGGTTTCGAGAGAGAGAATCTTTATCATGCCATGACTCTACCACGCCGCCGGGGATTCGTCGAGTGGAAAATGGTGAGCGGACAGGGTGAGGGAAGAAAGCCAAACACCTGGTTATGGCATGACATGGTATAATGAGAACGGTTATGCTGTCGTCTCGATTCGTGAAACGTAATCAAATGGTCTTCGACTTCACGAAGACTCGGCTTGCGCCGCCGCTGTTACCGCAGGGATGCCGGTTCGTCGAATGGTCTCCCTCGCTCATCGAACCACATGCAGATGTACTGCACCGTAGTTTTAAGGACGATTCTGACGGTGCCGTCTTTACGACTTTTCGGCAGTACAATCACTGCCACCGCTTGATTGAAACGCTCGCAGGCAGTCCGGTTTTCTTACCAGCGGCAACCCTACTCGTAGCGTATGGCGATCCGCAAGGCGACAATTCAGAGGGCATTTTCGAGTATGTGGCAAACATTCAAGGTTTGAAACTTTCTGACGATGTTGGAGCGATTCAAAATGTTGCCGTCTTGCCAGAATACCGTCGGCGCGGATTAGGACAGGCACTTGTTCATGGAGCGTTGCAGGGATTTCAACGTGCTGGTGTCAAACGAGTTACGCTTGAAGCAACATCAGACAATTATACCGCTGTGAACCTGTATAACCGGGTTGGTTTTACAACGTTTCACGTTTACTTTCGGGAAATTTTTGGGTGATGTTGTTTTTCGTGCCGTTCTGCCGTACACTGGATCGTATGACAGAATCGACTCCGTCCTTTGACTTTTCTGAGCCGAAACAGCCCACCGAACCGTCGCCGGTGCCGCAGGTTCCCCTTTCTGTTTCCGAGTTAACCCGCCAAGTCCGAACACGCATCGAAACGGAATTCGAGACCGTCTGGGTCGTGGGGCAGGTTTCCAATTTGACCTATCATCGGTCAGGACACGTTTACCTTTCCTTGAAAGACGAAGGGGCTCAACTTCCGGCAGTGGTCTGGAAAACGTCGGTCTCGAAAATCAAATTCAAAATGAAAGACGGCATGGAAATCATCTGCCGGGGACAGTTGACCGTTTTTCCTCCGCAAGGAAAGTACCAGTTGGTCATCAGCAACGTGCAACCGAAGGGCATCGGCACGTTGGAACTTGCCTTTCAACAACTTCGGGAAAAACTCGCTGCCGAAGGCTTGTTTTTGCCGGCACGGAAAAAACCGCTACCCAGTGTCATTCGGCAAGTTGCTGTCATCACAAGTCTTACGGGGGCAGCCATTAAGGACTTTTTGCAAATTTTGACTCGCCGAACAAAATTGATGGACGTGCTGATCGTTCCCGCGAAAGTTCAAGGGGACGGTGCCGCCGAAGAAATTGCCGATGCTGTTCTAAATGTGAACCGGTTGTGCAGAATCGACTGTATCGTGGACTGTATTGTTGTAACGCGCGGCGGCGGAAGTATGGAAGACCTTTGGGCATTCAACGAAGAGGTACTTGTCCGTGCCGTAGCGGCATCGGCAATTCCTGTCGTTTCGGCGGTGGGACATGAAATTGATGTAACCTTGTGCGACTTTGCGGCGGACATCAGGGCAGCAACGCCTAGTGAGGCGGCAGAGAGAATCTCCAGAGAAGATTTCGACCGAAAACGCGAACTCCTGCAAATCAACCACAGAATGAACGATTTCATGGATCGGCGGTTGCGGTTGGCACAAGAAAAATTGAAGTATTTGGTTCAACATCCTGTTTTCCGACGACCGGAACAGATGATAGAGAACCGCCGCTATCGGCTTGACTTGTGTGAGGAGCGGCTTGATCGATTGATGGATCATCGTCTTCGAACTTCGGCGGAACGATTGGGCAAGGCGGCAGCATCGCTTGAGGCATTGAGTCCGCTCGCGGTTTTGTCCCGCGGTTACACATTGACGGAGACTGCCGAGGGACACCGGATACATAGTGCCAATGAAGTGCAGATCGGCGACACCCTCCGAACACGATTTGCCGATGGAATCGTTGTAAGTCAAGTGCAAGAACCGGGAAGTTGCTCCCCCCGCTCTTGAATTGATGGTTTTGAGAAATTGGAACATAGAAAACCATTGACCCATCAAACCTTCGGAAGTGTAACAAAATGTCTTGGACATTTGTAACTCTTCTTGGTTTGATGGTATAATTCCTTTTTCCTAACAGGTCGTTGCCGCCTTCACAGATGGCGGGTTGTACCATGTCCCTGTCCCTCGTTGAAAGCCACCATGTGGCAAGCCTCTACCAAACCCGGAATCTGTCCGATGGCGAACTGACCACGCTCTTGACAGCGGATCGGTTCGACACGGAACTTTTTCGCCGGGCAGATGAGCGGCGGCGGGAATTCTACGGTACGGACGTTTACCTGCGCGGACTCATCGAACTCACCAATTATTGCAAAAACGACTGCTATTACTGTGGAATTCGTCGAAGCAATACCACTCTCGACCGTTACCGACTCTCGCTCGACACAATTTTGCACTGTTGCAAAACCGGTTACGAACTCGGCTATCGGACATTCGTGCTGCAAGGCGGCGAAGACCCTTATTTTAATGATGAACACACCGTCGAAATTGTGTCCGAAATCAGAAAACGGTATCAGGATTGTGCGATTACGTTGTCGTTGGGCGAACGGTCACGCGACAGTTACCAAAGACTTTTCGACGCAGGAGCGAACCGATACCTTCTCCGACACGAGACCGCTGACGCTGAACACTATACGAAACTCCATCCCGATTCAATGAATCTAGACCGCCGCAAGAAGTGCCTTTGGCATTTGAAGGAAATCGGCTATCAAGTCGGCTCCGGTTTTATGGTTGGTTCGCCGTTTCAAACGACTGAATGTTTGGTCGCTGACCTGCGGTTTTTGCATGAGTTAAAACCAGACATGATCGGCATTGGACCCTTTATTGCTCATCACCAAACGCCGTTTAATCGGTACTCCGGCGGCAGTCTTGCGCTCACTCTTCGATTGATTGCGATTCTCCGTTTGATGTTTCCCTACGCATTGATTCCGGCAACGACGGCATTGGGTACGATTGATCCGTTTGGTCGGGAACGGGGAATACAAGCGGGAGCAAATGTCGTGATGCCGAATCTTTCGCCGGTTGAAGTACGCGAAAAATACGAACTGTACGACAACAAGATTCATTCGGGACGTGAAGCCGCCGAGAACAATGTGTCATTGGCAACCAGTATTGCCGGGGCGGGTTATACCATTGTAACGGACATTGGCGATGTAAAGCCGGATACTTAGGGGCTTGTGATAGGGGCTTGTGATCATTTTTGCGTTGAAGTCCTGCCCTTACAATGTGATTCCAACTGTAGAACAATACCGGCTAACTGTTGCGAAGCCGACACCGTTTCCGCCGTTGCCTGACTGCTCTGATGCGTGAGACTTTCTGCGGTACTCAACCCTTGCGAAATGTCCTTCACGTGCGACAACTGATCCGCCGAGGTCGCCGCTATCTGTGTAACGAGTTCCGTCGCACCGTCAATCAACCGCGTAATTTCGTCCAGTGCCGTTGCCGTCTGGCTTGCGATGCCCGCCCCACCAAGTATTTGCTTGTTACTCGTTTCGATCAAATCCGCCGTTTCTTTGGCAGCCTTTGCACTTCGGGAAGCCAACTTGCGCACTTCATCTGCAACCACCGCAAAGCCCTTGCCGTGCTGTCCTGCCCGTGCCGCTTCGACCGCCGCATTCAATGCCAACAGATTCGTTTGGAAGGCAATTTCGTCAATCGTCTTAATGACCTTTTTCATCTGCTCCGACATCTTGCATATATCCGTCATGGAGCCGACCATATCCTTCATCTGTTTCTGTCCCTTCGATGCCGCCACCACCGCATCTTTGGTGAATCGGCTTGCCTCCGAAGCATTTCGACCATTCGACTCCGCGAGTTCGTTTGTCTTGGAAATTTTTTCCGCAACTTCGGCAATTTGACTTGCCGATTGATCCACGCCGCGCTGCAAACCATTTGCCGCCGATACGATACCATTGGTTTCGCTCTGTGCCTGCGTGATTGCCCGGCTGATTTCCTGCAATTGCCCTGATGCCGTTACTTGGAAGGTAACATCCGAGAAAACCTGTACCGCACCTACTCGTTTTTGATGTGCGTCGGTCAGTCGGCTCGTCTGTACTTCGTAGAGAACATTCCCGATCTCCTCCCTATCCACAGTATTCTGTCGCTTATCCAATGCTTTGAGGTACGATTCAATAATGCTGATCCTTTTGCTCGTCGCCGCTTTGTTTGCAACCTGCGTGGTGGAATCGGCATCGACCAACAACACCGGCGATACCAGCGAATCGAGAATCTGCTGTTGAATGTTTCCGTGCCAATCCGAACGCTGCGTCAGCGACCGTTGCCAAAAGTAGGCTACTACGAAAATAGAAAACAGAGCAATCAATCCAATGGTTCGATCTTGTCCGTCAATTGCATTGAGTAACGTTGTCTCTTCAGTTTGAAGGTTATTTTGCAAATCGGTAAAGTTTTTACTCAACCCCTCAGTATTGTCTTGAACCATTTGTGTATGCAATTCCAGTCCTTTCCGAAGTGCGTTGACCGGTTCGTCGAGCATCGATTTTGGTACAATCACTTGGATCAACCATGTCTTACCCAGTAGCGTGAATTTGTCCTCGAAGGAGGCATCGGTTTTATTGTCATACCGCACTCTTGCTCCGCCAATGCTTGCCTGTGGGTCGCTGGAGGCGACGATTTTACCTTCTGGAGAGATTAGATAGGCTTGCCCGGGACGGGATTTGCCGCCGTTGCGAAACAAGGGATTCGCTTGGATGACCTCTTGCAGTGCCGATGAAAACCTTTCTGTATTCACATTAACTCCGCAGGCACCGAGTGTTTTATTGCGATACTTGATCGGCGAGGAGACAGAAATGCTGTATTCACCGCTTTGCCGAACCGGCTCGGAAACCACTGTTTGTCCCGTCTGCATCGCCCCGATATATTCGGGTGCAGTGTCGGGATTCTGAAATTCACCTGTCGTAATAGAAGTATCACTTCCCTTCCTACTGATAACCGAAAAACGATCCGGCGAATAGACATTAAATGCCTTCGGTTCCCAGCATAGCCAAGCGGCAATGATACCACCGTTTTTCTGGACGGTTTTGTAACTTAAATCTTTCAAAAATTCTTGTGATTCGATCTCTTCGGCAGTCGGTTTGTCTGAAATTTCGACCACATCTTCTTTGGCTTCACAATCTAACGACTGAGTCTCTGTCTCCGTTTCCTCTGTTGCCACCTCGGTTGCTTCTTGAATTACTACAGACGTACTTTGTTCACAATCTAATGATTGCGGCTCCGACACCGTTATTGGTTCTTCGATCACTTGATCTGCAAAGTCCGGTTCGTCGTCACCCTCGTCTTCGCGGAGGTCTAGGAAAAAGGGGTTTACGTCGCTTGTCTGGATTTCCGCACTCGCCGGAATGACGGCGGAGGGCGGACTTTGGAGATCGAGGGGTTCTTCGGCTGGTTCTATTGCTTTCGACTCTTCGATCTGCATGTTTTCAACGGTCGCTCCTTGTACAGGCTCTTCGATTTGAAGAGTTTCAACGTTTGCCTCCTGTACCGGCAGACTAACCCCCGTCGCTCTTGGTTCTTCGACGGCTGTTGCTGGTTCTGCATCGGCGGTAATGCTTACTTTCACCATGCTGATGTCAAAATCTTCCTCTTCCTCTTGGATAATAAGTTTAGGTGTGATCCCGCCGCCTAGCCAACCTGCGGGAGGAGTAATTTCATCGGTCGCATCATCTGCCGTCTGTTGTCTGCCGTCTGCCGTCTCCACACCCGGAGTACCGACTAAATCCTCTTCTGCCGTCTCCAAAAGCCGGTAGTCGGGAAGGTCTGACGGCGACACAACAAACGTAACGGTAAGTTCCTCGATCGCCGGTTCAATAATGGTGGATACTACCACCGGCACTTCTTGCTGGGCTACACGAATCGAAGGTTTCGGTTGTCCGAATCTGTTGACAACTGTCAAGTATTGAACCTGATGCGAAAAACGTGGGGATTGAATTGCTTCGGAATCGGAACCTCGCTGTTTTCGATCCAAATTAAGTTTTTCGGTCGCACTGGTTAACGCCAACTGCTCTGCAACACTGATATATCCTTCAAAATCTCCCTTGATGCGGTTTGCCAATGCCTTGAGACTCACTTGGAGGTTGTAGTCGGTTTGCTCTTTTAGAGTCTTTTCTATTTCTTTTTGTTGGTTTTCAATGGCATCCAACATTTTTTTGGAGTCAGCCTCGTTGGCTTTTTGGGCTACGGCAATGTAGCCCTCCAACTTGGGGTACAATGTCGGTTTATCCGATTTCCCCAATAACCAATAAACACAAACAAGGGCAACGACAGCACTTGCAACGAAAACAACGACGGGTAAAGCAATTCCTTTGACTCTCATGGGATTCTCCGTTTCGACGCACATGCCGACAAAGCAAGCGATATGCGCAATATAGGCAATTTCCAATGGGAATTTTATCGGCGGATTATTTTTTGCAATTTACCTATTTTTGTTATTTTTCTTAAATTGACATTTAATTGGGAGCCACCACCATCATTTTTCTGCGCAAAATGCCACCCCTCCATATGAGGAGAACCATCATTCCGCAATCGTGAGGTATAACCTCGCTTTTCTCCACTCGTCGGATGATAGATTGCATTTGATAGATTGCATTTTTATGAGCATCCGGTATATTTTAGCCGTAGTGCAAGTGGGAGTTCGTCCTTTTTAGAGACATTCAGGGAAATTATGGCAGCGAATATAGAAGATTTTGTCAAACGTCTCGTACGCGGAAACCGGAAGTTTACGTTTATTGTCGTCGAGGACTTTTTCAACATTGTCAGTCCCCACGGGGTGAATACTGCCCGGTTTATAGATATACGAAACACCGTTAAGCATGTGGGGCACCGGAAGGGACTCAATGCCGAAATGCACCTCGCAGAAGGAGCAATCATGTTTGACGTAGATATTGGTGTCGTCACAAAAGGAGGCGGATATACCAGTTTTATGACCACCTTTGAAGAACTGGCTAACGAACCCTTTGGCGATGCTGCCATGCTTTACGGCATGGGCGGTGAAATGGTTGATGCACAGAAAGCGAAATTCCAAGTTGATTCGTTCCTTTCCGAGAAGAGTTCTCAAACGCTACCAACAAGGCAACTGATTGCCAACTGCAAGGGACGTAAAATAGTGTTGATCGGAGAGAGTGTCGCCGACTTGAAACGACCGAGTTTAGAGCCGTTCATGAAACTACGGTCCCAACTGACAAAAATTTTGGTTTGTCCCGAAAAGGGACCCGTCGTCGATTGCCAAGTCAGCAAACTTTTTGAACCGGGTAACAGCAGTTCGCTTTCTTCGCTCCTGAATATGTTTTGTGTTCATTACGGTTGAGAGTTGGGTTCCCTGCGCCGTAACTTCTTGACGTTTCGGCTTGGGATAACTAGAATAGGCGGGGTCGGGGCACGTCGTTTTCCGTTTTGCAGATTATGTCGAACAATTTGGACAAACTGATTGGAGAACTTATTCAGACTATCCCCTATTGTACGGCTTTGCTGGTCGTGATGGTGTTGGCATGGTTCGCCTCACGCTTACTTCGTGTCCATCTGTCAAAAACGGAACTTAGACCAACGGATTATCTGGAATCTTTTCAAAAACTGCACGAGGAGGGCGAACTAACGAAGGAAGAATTCCGAATAATAAGGATGCTACTTTCCTTGCAAATCAGCCAACACTCCGAAATTCCCCCAAAAAAACTTACAGCGGATTTTTCCATCCTGAATCACCATTCCCCCTCGCCATTGGCAGAGAACCCCTCAGGAAATTCACTCAAAAAGTAGATTTTTTGGCAAACAACGGCTTCTTGGAAACGTAGAACATTGTACGCAGGGCATGGAAGACAAAATTGTTCATGGACTAGGACGACCTACCACGTTTAACAATTTGCAATTAGTATTTTCATGTCAAAAGATCACTCGAACACATCAGATACAGATATGAGTAAAAGCGGCAATGATAATAGCGGACTCAGCAAAAAGAATGCGTTTTGTTCTTTTTGCCATAAAAGTTATCGAGAAGTGGGACCCCTTGTCGAAGGTCCCGGCGACGTGTACATTTGCGCAGAGTGCATTGAACTTTGTCAGCACATCATCGTTCAGGAACGACGGAGACGTAGTGGAAACAATGCCAAACCGTTTTCGAAAATTCCCTCTCCGAGGGAAATCGTTGCTAAATTGAACGACCACATCGTTGGACAAGAACATGCCAAAAAAGTCCTTTCCGTGGCGGTTCACAACCACTACAAGCGACTCATCAATCGAGACGAAGGAAACGACATTATCATAGACAAGTCAAACGTCATGCTGATCGGTCCTACTGGTTCTGGGAAGACACTCCTTGCCCAGACGCTTGCCCGAATTCTTGATGTGCCGTTTGCCATTGGAGATGCGACCACGCTCACCGAAGCTGGCTATGTTGGCGAAGACGTGGAAAACCTGATTTTGAAACTGTTGCATGCTTCCGACTTCGATGTCGAGCAGGCACAGCGGGGAATCATTTACATCGACGAAATCGACAAGATCGGTAAAACGTCGCAAAATGTTTCGATTACCCGAGATGTTTCCGGTGAAGGTGTGCAGCAATCTCTCCTCAAAATGCTTGAGGGTACCACCGCCAATGTTCCCCCGCAAGGCGGTCGCAAACACCCTGAACAACAGTACATTCAGGTCGATACAACGAATATCCTGTTCATTTGCGGCGGTACGTTCGTCGGCTTGGAAGACATCATTGGACATCGTCTCGGCAAAAAATCTATTGGGTTCAACCAAATGATTCCAATGAGCCGAGAGGAATCCTGCACACATTATCTTTCACAGGTTACGTCGGAAGACATTCACCATTTTGGTTTGATCCCCGAATTGGTGGGACGTTTGCCAGTGATTTCGACGTTGGAACCGCTTGATGAACCCGCGCTGATTCGGGTCATGCGGGAGCCGAAAAATGCACTCGTTAAACAGTACCGTCGGCTATTCCAAATGGAAGGTGCGGATGTTGAATTTACCGACTCGGCACTCTCAACGATAGCCCGGCAGGCACTGGAAAAGAAAACCGGTGCAAGAGGTTTGCGGTCTATTGTCGAAAATGTAATGCTGGACATTCTGTACGACCTTCCCGACTTGCCGTCGGGCGAGACGTATCAAGTAACCGAAGACGTGGTAGAAGGGCGAACCGGTATATTGCCAATCAGTACAACTGAGCGAGTGGCAAAGAGTGCGTAATACGCTGTCGGCGTATTGAAAACTACGACATATACGTTACAATATCTCTCGTTCGGTATTTTTCCTTTCCCCCGTTGCCATTACAGTATGAAAACAGCCGTCATTTCCACGATCCATGGGGACATCAAACTGAAACTCTTCGACGATAAAACGCCGAATACATGTGCGAACTTCGAGAAACTTGCCAACGAAGGTTTTTACGATGGACTCACCTTTCATCGGGTTATTGAGGAGTTCATGATCCAAGGCGGCTGTCCGCTCGGCAATGGAACCGGTGATGCCGGATACAAGTTTGACGACGAATTTCATCCCGACCTGAAACATGATAGTCCCGGCACACTTTCGATGGCAAATGCTGGTCCAAATACCAACGGTTCACAGTTCTTTATCACGCATATTCCTTGCCCCTGGCTAGACGGAAAACACACCGTCTTCGGAAAGGTGACCAAAGGACAAAACGTTGTCGATCTGGTTAGAGGTGGGGATGTGATTGAGAGAATCACGGTTAAGGGTACAAAAAATAAAGTTAAAAAACGTTGAACCGTCCCCAAAGAGTGAGCACAAGAACAAGACTATCTTCACGAGATGTCTCCCGTTAGTGACGCAGTTGATATTTATAACTTTATTTTCCCACCTAACAAATCCGGGTGTCCTTACACTAGTGGCGATGGGATACCCTCCATTTTTATCAATAATGGACCAGGAAACATGATGAAATTAAGGTGCGACCTATGACAGAATATGCTAGACACATTGAAGAATATCGTTTACATTATCCTTGGTCTCATTTTTCAACATTGGTACCTGAAAACCAGTGGGGGAACAAAGAACTTGCCGAAGATTATTTGCGCAAATATTGGTTGTCCGAGCAAGAATATCTAAACGTTTGGAAAACCATACAAGATAGGGTATTCCGCATCGACAAGAAAATATGTGTTCGTGATGAATGGTTGCCAGCTCATACTCTATTGCCGGATTTAGTTTTTCCACGGGAATTTGAGGTGATTCCACAATCTTGTGGTTGCTTGTTTTATAAAGAGGATTTTGAGCAGTTACAAAAAACCATGCAAGAAGTTGGAGAAGAGCATTTCGTCGTTATTCAGCGTTCTCAAGATTATACATACGGAGAGCCGATGTTTAGGATGAAGTTTCCTGTGAACATAACTTGGGAAGAATTAACAAGTGGCAATTACATATCTGCTGTGCTTCTAGAGATGGCATTCAATGAATATTTTGTGTTTGGCAAAAATGGTGACTGGGGGAAATACGTTGCTACTGACAATCTGTGTTCATTAGAGATAATCGGATTTATGCCAGAGTTGTCTGCTGTATTTGGAAAGTATTTTGTATTGAGTGATAAGGATCGAGAAAACTTCTCGAAATATCTATCATCAGATTATATGGATCGGGTGCGATTATAAATCCGAATATCCTCACTGCCCTCGATAGGGCACGAGCAAAGTCTTTTGCCGAGAGTAATTCGTATGAATTGTAATCATCTGCTCTTCGGCAGGGCGGCACCCGGGCTTTGGAGTGTTT
>Ga0123353_10004106_pt1 | contig 18657 bp, 9 predicted proteins | sample TergutLab28metaG_3_FD_92763 | JGI IMG/M metagenome (GOLD analysis project Ga0123353, IMG submission 92763) | Labiotermes labralis P3 segment gut microbial communities from Petit-Saut dam, French Guiana - Lab288 P3 | ecosystem: Host-associated > Arthropoda: Insects > Digestive system > Gut ... | reverse complement strand
ACTGTACCAACTCTATCACTTGAACAATAAATACCGGAATTAGAAACAGTACGTACATGTAATATCTCTTTCTTATCAACAATTTTGCGGTTGTACATTCAAATTGCTCTATCTCTAGAACTGTTCAGAATGGGACACATGTTTATATAAACATTTTTGTTTAGAATGACCGATACTATGACCTCGCAGAATATTGACCTTTCCTCGTGGGACAATCTGTATACACACACACACACACACACATAATGGCATACAGCATGCACTATCAACACTATCACACTATTTACACGTACCCAAAGAGACTAGAACGAATAAAGTCTCACGAGAGACAGTGTGGGTCAACATTCAGAATACAAGTCACGGATATAAACATTACGTGTGTGTATCGCCAAATTTAGAGTTTTATACGACTGCGGATGTCGCGCTTACTTTATGTTCAAAGGAATGTCGCCAAAAATGAAGAGATTGTGTTAAGTGTTATGAACTGTCTACAACAAAGGGTCACGTACAGCAGCGCTGCTGATGGCATACAGCAGAGACGTACTTCCATGTAGCGTCGAAATCTTTCGTCGTGGCTCGTCAGACAATCTCGGTCCAATAATAAGCTGAGCGGGGCGTTCAGCGTCTATCATGGACAACTATATATATATATATACTCGTATATTTATATATGCTCTGTGTTAAATACAAATTATTTGCTTTGTAACAGTTCCGAATCATTAATACAATCTTTCAACTAAACACAAATATTTATATCCTTGTATCTTCCTTGAAGACACCCAAGGTTTGTGTCAGGTATGAAATGAGTGACCTGTTTCAATGCAGCCTAAGGTACAGATGCTAACGAAAGGTTTACGTAATTGCCATCTGCTTTAATAATCATTGAAGCTCATCGGATAAACACAGCTGATATTCCTTGCAATAATTGCACATGTTCCTAATATCGCCCCGATATGTGTTTCTGATAAGGAGGCACAGGTCTCAGACGACTACTGTAGCAATCTGTAGGACACAGTTATGACATTATTCGGTGAAGCTCTGGCGGTACGGGCGCACTGCAAGCGTGTTGCTTGGAGGTTGGCCGGACAGCAGGTGCACGGCCTGAAAAAACTTTTAACCAACATCATGACACCTTATCCAGGTGGCCGCACTGATCCCCTCACCCTCTAAGCGCCCGGATACGTTTTTTGATGGTTAAAATCGCATTCTAGCCATGCACTACCTCCCAGACCTCCAAGCAACAAGATTGCAGTGCGTCCGTACTCTGACTTAAGTGCCAGGTGCACTGTGCTGTACACAACTGCAGGTCTGCTATTGAGATCCCGTAGTCACTGAAACCGTAAGGGACGTGTATTATGGGCGAATATTCATTTTTGCAAAATACGACCTCATAATGGCGTATATAAAGACCACTCTCGCCCGGTAGGTGACGCCGTGTAGTCTGGTAGAAATTTACAGATACTCCGGATAAATCTGTTTTATCCACCTTGTAACTAAACAGGAAATCGGCAAGAACTCCCAGAAAGGCGGTAAACCTGTACAAGACCGCACGACGGCACATCTCCGGAGGTCGCACCCTTGATATTCATATTCGTCAGACATTTTTCTCCTGAGAAGCTGACATGATGAAATTCTGCAATCGTCCTAATATAACAAAGCAGGCAATAACTGATACACAGGCAGCCATTTTTCTCCCTTTGCAGTAGATGCTAGCTGTAGAACGTGCGATATGTATTCGAAGCATGAATTAGACGCGCCTGAAGCCCCAGAGGCGTACAATGCACCGAGTTCGTTAGTATAGAGTTAAGTTAATAAGATTGGTGCTGGCGGTGAAAACGCAATTAGTGCCCATGCTGGGTTCAGTTTCAAAATGCATGAACTGTACTCAGGCCACATTATTTCAAAGGAAAACACAGGTAGATAAACCCTTTTACTAACAAAAAAATCGAAATTGGGAAACTCAAGAGTTAGATTTCGTATCATCAAAACCCAAAATTTTGATACACGTATTCTGGTAATAAAGCACTTCACGTTGGTTGCAGCGCTAAGAGTTACTGCAACCGCAGTTCCATTACTTATAACCCACGTATCGACTTTTACACATGCTAAGTAAAAACGTAGGAGCGGAATTTTTTCCATTGGGTACATAGAGATAGATTTTTCGAGTGATCTTATTTCTTCGAGACTAATTCGTACAGTACTGTTTACTAGAGGGAGGGGGGAAATACGATGAGATACTGCACTGTCCATCGGAGCTGGATTATATTATCGGAAACAGGAAAATGTAATCGGCTGCATGTAATCTGATTATAAAAGCTGGAAATCTGTAATCCTTTGCCTTTCAAAACACATGTTTGGAATAATGTAGGTATATTTGTTCCTTGAAACATTAGAGATGCTGAATGCAGAGGGTATAGGTGCTGATGCTAAATATCCTTTCCATTCGCTAGTTTAATGAAGCGCCTGAAACTCGAATTCAATGTGATTACGTGTGTCCACGTCGCTACTTTCTAAATTAACGTCAGAATCTCAACGTGGTTCGCACGTTCATATTGTTCATTCCATACTCTACAAACGATTTACAGGACAGGATCCAATTCCGATAATATCGCAATAGATATTTTTGGAAAAAGAAAACAACTGGCAAGAAGACAACTGTAAGCAAGAAAAATTACCATTATTTTATGACAATTTATAATCAACATTCTATAACATTTTAAAACACTGTAAATTTTAACTATAACCTGTAGAGTTGATATATGCAGAGGGGGGTGTATATGGTCTTGGTGGGGAAACCGGAGGGAAAGAGACCACTGGGGAGACCTAGGCGTAGATGGGTGGATAATATTAGGATGGATCTCCAGGAGGTGGAATGTGGGTATATTGACTGGATTGGGCTGGCCCAGGATAGGGACAGGTGGCGGACGCTTTTGAGTGCGGTAATAAGCTTACGGGTTCCGTGAAATGCGGGGAATTTCTTGACTAGCTGCAAACCAGTTAGCTTCTCAAGAAGGACTCTGCACCATGTAGTCAGTAAGTTAAGTAGGTAAGACTAATTTATTGTTCTGTTTTATTAACATAGGTTTTAGCTCCCTGACGATGGCAGAGTCGAAACGTGTAGTAGCTAATTAACAGTGAAATACATTATAGTAGAACTTTGCGTCTGTTGGTACTGTAACGATCTGTCGAAGTCGTTTGCACGGTTTCTAGGAAATCAGTGATTAGCGCCTCAAATCCTACGAACGAATTACAGCGCTTTGCAATACAGCACCTTGCCTGTCGCTTGTGTGTGAAAGTGTCGGTGACGAGAAACCCGTCGTGCCATGCCTTGTCACTTGCAAGATACTGGCAACTTCCTACAAGCTCAGTAATTTAAAGCATGAAACAGAATCAAAATATAGTACTCCTGGTGAAAAGATCGGCATTGAAATGACCTTTACTTAATAATCTAATGTTTTTTCATCAGAGAATGAATCATGAGAAAATTCTGGTTATTTTATAACTCAAATTCATCTGAATATGTTGAGTGACGTAGCATGAGACGAAAGGACAATAATGAACGTTGGACAGTGCATTAAGTGAAGAAATGACTGTGTACTTGGACTGTACTTTATCCGCGATAACGATAAAACAGTATAAGAAGTTAAAACGAAGATTTTTATCCCTGAATATAGCAAATATTTCTTTGTGCTCAGAAGGTGTGCTCGATCGTTCCCACAAAAGGACCCAAAAGGACCCCCCCCCCAAAAAAAAAGGGACGCTACGAGCTCATTATTTGTACACTAAAGCAACATTTTATATTCAGTGCACGATTCTATGTTGCCTGGGTGAAAAATGCTTGATACCAAACTTGCTAATTCAGGCGCATCCTGTCAAACTGGTTTACAAACATATTGAGCGACAATGTCCTGCTTCACAGAGCATTGTATAACACTTTAACACCACTGCTATGTTTAACACGTATAGCGCAGCTACGTGTCAAAAATATTTTTTGAGAAATTCTGGCACTTTTCACATGTTTTACAGCTTCTTTCTTCACTTCACAGGGACAGATATTCTGATGGCACCACCGCGTTTCTTATCTCTCCTCAAGCATCTGACGTGAAATTTCGGGTCTCCACCGTGACAAAAATTCAGACTGTGGTCTTCAGTGTTACGACACAGTGTAATCTGTTTTTCAGTAAAAATATTTCGCAGAAACATGCTGCCGGCATCTCTACTAAACTGCAAGGTGTCAAACATACATGATACGAGTATGAATCATCACAATGTAAAACTCATATCCATCATTTTTCGGTATTTGTTTGGATTCCGCGTTGCAGGTAATCTTACTCTACACATAAGATAGACACAAAATTTTCATCCGAAATTCGGTACCCATTGAACACACTGCACAGCGTCATAACTAACAAGAGCACATGATCACTCCACTGACAGAATTTAACACACGCTGCTACAATAGTCACACTTGACGGTTAACTTGTCCTTGTCCGCCGCCAGTAATTCAAAACGATACCAGTTTAAAATCGTTAGACGTGGTCGTCGTGTAATTTGAAAGTTTGAGCAGTATACGAAAGACAAGAAGTCTACAGCGTTTGAAAGTGTTCTCATGAGTAGAACGAAGAGCATCCACACAGCAGTCTAGTGAACTGCGCATTTACTTCAGACTTGCTGCGATAAATTACGAAACTGCAAAGACAAGTCTTTGAGATTTTACGTGAAAATAGATCAAAATCATACATACATATTCTGTAGAGATGTAAGCAACTAAGATAATAAATTTTGCTTTATTCATACCGTGCACATTTTAACAATTAACATATCAACAAATAAATGCACTTAATAAAATACAACTTTCGACAAGTTTTAATCTCCTGCGTTTCGGCACCGGGTTGCCATACTCGGGGACTTTCTCAAATCGAAGGAACACAAGCCCAACAAGCAAGTCTACGTATTGTGTCGTCATCACTGGAATGAGTAAAATATTAAAATTCTAAAATACATTAAAATATTAACTATCACTTACTTTTAGTATCACAGCAATGTAATTTTTCTTATCAATTGTATGTATTTTAGAATTCTAATATTTTAATCATTCCGATGAAAAACGCAGTACCTAAATTAGATTGTACTCCCTGGATTCAAAAAGATGTCTCAGGATGACAGCTCGGTGCCGAAACATGTAGGAGATAAATTCTTGGGATAAGTAATATTTTACAGAGTGCAATTCTTGGTTCATATATTAATGGCAATAATAAAATTTCAACTCTTCCGGGATATTATGTAGTGTAGACTGGTAAGAATTTACCCCAAAAAATGGTTACTATTTTCCTATACACGGTGTAATATTACACAAGGCATGAATCGTCATAAACACTCATGTGAGACCCTCAAATCTCGCGACTTCAATTGCTTCGACAATGTAGAAATTACAGATTACGAGCACATCTGAAGAAATTTAACGTATCAATAGAAATGAGGACTGAAGGAAAATCTTGGTCAGTAGAGAGACTCGCTAAGGGCTGGATGATGGGAGGATGGCATAAGGTGACCTTTACCTTTTTTAACATAAATATGGCGCCACTACAAAATATAAAGTGGGGGCAGCAGATGTCTTGGAAGAAATGATGACAATACTGCGTAGTACATAGAAGAAACGGATGCTTTTACTAAATGTAGTCGATAAAATATATAATCCAAACTAAAACTGTAAATTCGAAGCCCAATCCAAGCACACAGATATAACGTAATTAAATGGAAGAACTTAATCTAAACTCAATAAAAGCTCAACCAAACCACATCGGCCAATCCAACGTAAAGCAAAAACCTATCTTACAATGCACACAAACTCGACCAGATTTTTGCAGACGCGCATGAACTGAAGAAAACAAAGGGAATATCAGGTAAGTGACATATATGGAAAATCAAACGGTTACGACTTCAAGATTGAGTTTTCAAACATTTGTATATAAATAACGGGAAATATAAACCTCGGACATAAAAATCGAAAGCTACTTGAAAGCTTGTTCCAACAACCATGACATAATTTTACACTGGCATAAGCGCATACGTCTGCATATGAATATCGGAAAAAAGAACTGTGCCAAAACCCATGATACAGAACAATATAAAGCAACAAAACAAAAATTTCAGTATAGTATGAAAGTAAATGATGCATACAGAAACGAATATACAGAACGAATCGAAAAATGAAAAACATCCGAACGCAAGCAAATGTTTCGGAAAATGGGAATGATTTATGGAATAAATTCCAGCACAAAATGTGGACAAGAGGCATGTCAAAAATCGACGCCTGAACGAAGCCAACGCTGGCTAAATCGACCGCGACGAGAGTTGTGATTTGTTAAATGGACAATAAGAAGAGTAAACTGCCGCAGGTGCATTAGCACAAGATATAGCAAGGTAACATTTCGATGGTTTCGGACGCAACATATTTTGGTGTACAAAATACATAAAAAGATAAAGTATCAGTGTTTAAACATGTTCTATGTAGCTTGATGAATATGTCAGTTTTTTTTCATATTAATATGTTTAGTAGTGTAATTATATAAAAATTATAAAACCCCATACAACTAATCGAAAATGTACCTCCACAGACAAAATACCGATCACTTATTGGTATAATTCTGATCAGTCTCATCTACCACAAATGCATTGCTTCTTGTCTTTCGCGCCAACGCATAATTCAAAGTACCAGACATTACATTTCTGGCAATACACCCGGTAATCTTTTTGGCAGTGTGATGATCTCTCTTCTGCTCTTATACCTGTCAGATTACTTTCAGCAATGGATGGTCGTTTTGTCCCTGTTAGGAAAAGACATGTTTAACTTAGGGTTTCTTCCAGACTTTGATCCGAGTTAAGGCGGCAAACCAAAACCATAAAAACATCACGCTGCAGTGTGTTTCTTAAACAGGTTTTTATTAAAAATTTGTATGTTGCACTAAAGTGCAGTGAAACGTCGTATTCATGCCTATTGTGTCTAAATTAAACTAAACTAAACTCCGTGGCCTTAGTCCGCACGCGAACTATAAAATACAGTACAATATTTCCAATAGTGAAATAATAATAATAATAATAATAATAATAATAAAAAAATAGAGCAAATATAGTTTTTATTACTGTAAATAAATATCGCGTCATTCAACTTCCCTAAAAATTATGGAGAATTCACAGTTCTGGGTTTGGCTTAGATGAATTCCGCCGAATAATCTCTTCGCCATTCTGCAACAGTTAGGCTGCATTAAACTATACGCATGACAGCTCGACTCCAATTATTAGTGTCGAGATGAATTTTGTAAAACATTTTTCATCCGAACGAAACTATACCTACTGCATCCATCGGAACTGTGCCCAAGGCAGAAGAGAAGAAACAACCAAGTAACACCGAACTACTTCACCATCCGTCAGTAACTGTCACACCGGTCAACCATGAGGTGATGTCCGAAAACACGGGCATAAAACGTTTCACTCTAACCTAACACTAATAATAACAGTTACTAGATAAATACTATAGAGTCTTGTAACTGGGCAAATAGCTAAGCAGCATTACTCACATACCGTCATAAAAAAAGCTGTGGCCTTGAAACACGAAAGGCCGTGTGGATGAAATTAACACAAATAATTAAACAAGCTCTTAGTACAACGCCTTCAATCAGATACGTGCTACAAACATCAAGAAGTGAGAAAAATTCGTTACTCCTTAGAGTTATCAGAATTGTACCTACAGAGCATTGAGAGAATAATGGAAAAACGTATATAAAGAAAAGCAGTAGCATTACAGTCTATACATATCTATTATCATACACGTAATAACAGCTCTATTTACATGTATGATAGTAGTTGTGTATAGACGGTAATCCCGCTGCTCTTCTTTATATACGTATACTTGAACAAAACGGATGTGTCCTGTTTAAATATTCAAATGGAAAAATTGTGAAAGATACACGTTTCTTTATTAATACGGAGTTGGGACATCATCTGCCTGTAATATAGGTTGTATCCTTCTTGGAATAGACTCATATAAGTTCTGAACAATCTCTAGTGGAATACTGTACCACTTTCACGAAGAACATCTTCTAGTTGCTGAAGAGATGATGGAGGAGGGAATCCGCTTCTTACCCTGTTCTCTAAAACTGACCAAGTAGTTCGATGATATATGAGTCTGGGAATTTTGCTGAGCAGGGAAGATGCTGAAATGCATCTTCATGATATTCAAACCAAGACTGAACACTTCCGGCCGTGTGTATGGGCGAATTTTCATTTTGAAAAAAAAAATCACTATGTAGGTGGCCGTCCGGTGCGCACCAGACGGCCACCTACAGAGCGTGACGATACCAGATGCTGTACAATACAATTTGACATCCTGATGATTAGCACAACAGTGCTCGAAACATGTAGACGAATATAATAAACTTATTATAAAACTAGAATTTTAAGCATTAAGTTGGTCAACTGCTAAGATGATACTGAGAAACACTGTCAACAAAACATCAAAACCTACAGTATCGTACGTAATAATGCATTGCGTGATTTGACCTTAATTAAACTGACTGTCGCTGGCTTCGTGGGTGCAGGCGTTTCCTAATTGTGTATTCTAACGGTCATACCAAGTAAACATATTGCCAATTAAAGAACTTTCTTGATTACTATTAACAAGACATTATTCCTTTAACTAAAAATTTAGTAAACTTCTCAACATAGCCATTATACAAATGTACCAACGGAACTCCTGGGAACTGGTCGCGGTTCACTTGGATTCCGCGGAGCATAACTTGGGAACTGCTGACCTCCACGTATCCACAGTCAAACACTAGCCTAATCTCTCACAATAAAACCGACAAACGATACAACACAATATGTATTCTTAAATTTCAAAAGACAGATACCCTTACCAAATCTGTCGAAGAACACAACATAAAGCAGTATAATAAATACAACATAAAGCAGCATAACAAACACAACATAACGCAGCATAAATAACAATAATAATAAAAGATTTCATATAGAAGGGCATGTGAGGGAAGAATTAAGGGAGGGGAACATTAGGCTACTGACATATGAAAATGAAAATCGACCTCTACCAGCACGGAGACCAAAGCCGGTTATCAAGCATATCTCCGAATAGAACGTACAAACCTACGTCACATGCAAATAAAGCGGCCGCATTCACCGATGGAGATGCTTGTGAACCGAGTACTGGGTCGCTGATTGTACTACGACTTAGAATGGAGAATCTCAGACAATATGGAAACAAAAATGACACCGACGCCCACTCGAAGCCAGTATCGAAGTGGACAATGATAACTCCCTGAGATGACAGTGGCTACTACACGGCCGTAGAAGCGCGTACGTCCACGAATTCCGTGGGAATTAACCCTTTAAACGCCGAGTTAAATACCATCTGCTGGCATTATTAGGAACTCACCACATTTTCCACGTTAGCGTGCTAAGGGTTAAATTTGACTGGAAGGTGGTCAAAATGAAGAAATATGCAGGATCACAAAGAGTAAGGCCGTTAGGATTACAGCTTAATATGCTATAAACAATTTTTATATTTTATTTGACAAATATAAGAAGTCAAGTGTGAAGGAAAATTAGAAAAGTACTCACTGTATGCAGACAGCACAATCCTACTCCAGGAATTTGTCTTCCCTAAAGTGAAAATGGGGTGAGAAACATGGAGTGTACATTAAGGAAAGGCTTCCTAATGGATCCAGCTCATTAAACAAATAGTCATCAATATCTGAAAAGAGGAGGATACACAAACAACAAATGCAGCGCATATATATATGGGAGAGAGATGCAACGCAAGACACCGATTAAAAAGTAGAATAAAGGAATGATTTAGGAAATAAGAGCATGGCCTTAAGAATTATGGTGTTTTTTACAGTTACATCCGGCTCACTGTACGTTTTCTCTTTAAAAATGAATTTATTTTACAACACACATTTAAAGGCCTTCAATGTAATCTCCATTGTGCTTTATCACAGCGGTCCAACGTTCGGACAAGTCTTTTGTCTTCCTGTCAGGATGTCTTCTTTGTTGATGCGTCTGATTAATCTGAACAACTCATTAGACACCTCCTCAATGCTTCTGAAGCGTTTCCCACCGAGTGGTTTCTTCAGTTTTGGGAACAAGAAAAAGGCTGGTGGGCTCATGTCAGGACTGTACGGGGGGTAGGGAAGCACTTGCCATCCATACTTTTACAAAATCTCCGATACTGCACCTGAGGCATGAGGACGCGCGTTAATGTACGATCGCTGGTCACTGCGCGAGTTCTGACTCCAGTCAGTTTCTTCTTCCATTTCAAGACTCCGTTTTGCAGAACAGGGACCACGTAGCCTGCCAATACGCACACATTGTTCTTTACTGAAGTCTGGCTCACAACTGTCGCGAAAATCAGAATGATTGCATCATCCTACTGGCCGCGCAAGCTCAGTGTGTAGAACTTCTGAAATGACCTAAGTATTAATCGTCAGCATCACTAGAATCTCAAATCGCACCATACAATTCTTGTAAAGTTATTTATATTCTAATAGGAGAAGAGGCTCTTCTGTCAACAAGTCTATGGCGTACGTTAGATTATTTAGATTATGCAGAGTAGCACACAGTCTGATGCGATCTATATAAAATTGTATATGGTTCGAAATAACAGGGCTACGAACTCCAATCTTCAGAGAAATCAGTCCAACTCTTCTGTAGTTATATCAAACTTCATGTAAATTATCTCTGAAAAGTACAACTTAAGAGTAGAGTTCATTAGATTTAAGGGTTTATTTCGATTTATCTACGTTTACGCCAACCATTTTTCGCTCCAGTAATAACCGAGTTACCTTCAAGACAGCTGCAGAAAGAGCAGTTTCACGTTGTAAGGTATTTCATTTGTCCTATTTCACCTAAACAGTACTGTGTCGAATAATGTTGCTAAAACATCAGAGCAAAAATTGCAGAGAAATCGGTTCAGAGTTTCGAGTTGTCACATGCGGGCAACAAGAAAGACTTTCACGGGCTAAGAGTTGCGTTCCGTCAACAGTTGTCCCCAGAGAGCACACAAACACAGCTGCAGAACTTCGTAACGCAAAATAGCATGAAAATTCGTGAAATCTATGATTAGCAGACTCTTCCTACGGCGCACAGGGTGTACAGAGTAATTGTATTCTCTGGTTATCGTATCTCCGGTTCTGCGAATATGCAAGGTACGTGATTACGTTATATTACAGTGACAGATGTAGATATTATTATCTTTCTGAAAGTAATATGTCTTACTGTACCCACTTCCTTAGAGTGGCTGTATCAATTACGAGACGACATAAATAATAACATTCTAAAAATAAATTTATACAAGCAGATATTCATATATATTCACCAACACATGCACACTTTTTAAATTACACTATAAAACTTTAATTTGTTAAAATAGTTAAAATCTCCATGTTTCGGTTTATATTTAAACCATCTTCAGGGAGCTATTAGTTCATGCTAAAGTTACATATATCACTTGTTGCTATGATGGCATTGTGGTAGCGTGTCTATAATAGAATATGATATAATCTATTAGTTATCGTCTCCATCATACCAGGTGTAATTTAACCTGATCGTCCTAATGTTTATTAATGTAGATCCAATTAATTGGCATATTGGATAGTACAGTATAATCTAATCTCAATAAGTGATATAAGTAACTTTAGCATGAACTAATAGCTCCCTGAAGATGGTTTAAATATAAACCGAAACGTGTCGGAGATTTTAACTATTTTAACAAATTAAAGTTTTATAGTGTAATTTAAAAAGTGTGCATGTGTTGGTGAATATATATGAATATACGTGAATATGCACGGTGAAAAACTGAAAAAATTATACAATCAGAATTAACAAACTCTATTAACCAGTTCATTGTATTCCACGACAAGCGGCGAAAGGTTTTCTCGATAACTATGATACACCCACTTCCGTATCACATTCCAGAAAACAAACTTCACTACGCCGCAAATTTTCAGAGCCGAAGAAAGGATAACCAGTGTACCTGTGCGAGTTGAATGACTTCTACAGACGGTGTTCATACACGGAAACATGTAAATTTTTGGCGTGTCACATACTCAAGAAAGGGTAAAGGTATTACAGGGTGAGACAGAAATACCTAACGGGTCTTGAAATGAAATAATATTTTGGCAAATTGGAAAAATTTTATTAGCACTGAAGGATAAAATTCATGCCCTTGAAAATTCATGTTAATAATTACCGTTTAAATATGACACTTTGTAGGCGACCTAAGCCGGATGACGTCTGCGAAACGAGAAATGAGTCTGTCTGAAAACTGTCCCGAGAACTTGCAGGGAAATCCAAACACCATTGTGCACTACGACGGTCAGTATGAAAGTGCCGATCAGCGGCCGAGCTGGTTTTCGAAATAAAATTAAAAAAAAAAGCCGTTAAAGTTTTTCTGACATACCGGTTCCCGCGTCGCCTTATCTTGCAGCATCACACTACTGCCTTTGGGGCTACGTCAAAAGTAAGGTAGCTTATTTGAAAAGCGTCCTGCCAAAATTGGTAACTTAAAATAGCGATTATTTTAATACCCACATTTAACCCTTTACCTGCTAACGTGGAAAATATGGTGAGCTCCGAATAATGCTAGCAAAGGGCAGATGGGATTTAACTCGGCGTTTAAAGGGTTAACCTCCATTTATAATTCTGACATAATTTTAACAGAAATTGTAATTGTAATTGTTATGGAGTGATGGTGACACACCTAACCACACTTATAATTTTGTATTCTTGTAATAATAAAAGCATCAACCTGAAGATGGTCATAACAGCGGCCGTAACAAGTTGCCGAGAATATAGTGAATAAACTACATCATTAACATTGGAGTGCAATTATTGGTTACTTATATATCATGGATTAAAACAGCGAATTCAGGAGTGAATTCACGGGATCCCTACAGAAATGCTGCAGCGAGTTGGGACATTCTTTCCATCCCTACTGCAGGAGGGTACAGAAAGACAAGGTGGTCACCTATGTGTTGTATTGAAACAGGGACGATTAACATGTATTTCCATCGGCATGAAATATATCAACAAGGGTTAATCAAATTTTTCCACTTTGTTCTAAAATGTTCCATTTCAAAAACCGTCAGGTGTTTCTGGCTCATCCAGCGCTACAAAGCTGAATCAAATACACGTGAAACACCAGTTCTACAGAAACACAAGTACAAAGTCCACAGACCATGTGTTAGTGTCACAATGGACGTACACTTACATAAGGGCATAAACTACGCCATATTTAAAAGCATAAACATGAATGAAGCAAGGGATTAATTAGAAAACGCAATTACTCTTACGTGGGTGTAGAGCCCAAAAAACGGCAAAACACTCTAAGTAATGAAAAAATAAAGTACACAAAGTCAGCCATTGTGATAACACTCATGTACACGTTTCTTTTCATGTATGTCGCCATAAACACCCTATGGTAAACGACGTGGTAGCAAAGAATCGGGGAAGAAATGGAAATACAGTTTCCGTATTGGAAACTGAACAGTTTTACAGTACTCATGTCTCTAGCGATAGAGGAATAGTTTTCAAACCTGTATAAAGGCTGCTCCTGGAAGATATTCTAGAAAATATGGCAGAATGAAAGTACACAATATACAAGAAAAAATATGTCGGTAAACAACTGGTAGCTTCAAGACTATTACACATTGATGCGTATATATTTAAAATTTGCATATTTATATAACGATGAATTCCCTATATAGGAATGATACAGAATCCGCTAAAGAACGGCAAATTAAGGAACTAATTAACTGAGGAATTCCACGAGACACACTAGTTCTAGAAAGTATGTAACAGATTCTCAGCTGATAAAAAATTCCCTGTCTCGTATGGGACTAAAAGTTAATCAGGTTCACAAGAAGCTGCCGCCTGTGTCCGTAGTCTGTGACGTGAGTTCATTTCCCTCCTTCTCGACCTGTTTCTTCAGGTGCATTACAACAGCTCTTCAAGCTTTTCTGAAATAAACACGAAATTTTCTCCACTACTAAAATCCTTTACAGTGCGGAGAAATTCGAATATTTAGAAATCACACAAAAACGTTTCAGTAAATAATAAATTAAGAGCAGATTAAATTCGGGAATGCTCGCAGTATTCTAATTAGTATCTTCAACTTTACTGTTTTCAGTCTACAAATGCAAAGACTAAAATGTAAAAAACTTGAACTTGTCAATTTTTATAGGGTTACGAATCTTGGCCTCTCACAGAAGAAAACGGGCTGAGGGTGTGTTAAAGAAGATATTTAGGCAAAAAAAGTACGAAGTATCGAGAGTGTGGAAAAAATTACCTAATGAGAAGCTTCGCGATTTTCATTCCTTGTCAAATATTGTTCGAGTGATAAAATCAAGGCGGATAAAATGGGCAGGGAATGTGGCACGCATGACCGCTTGAAGAGCTAGGCGTACTTCGGCAACAATGAAAAAAGGGTTAGAAAGAAATCACGTGAGACGGCATGGACTGTAAACATCTTGCTCGGGATAAGGGTTAAGGTATGTTAACATGGTAATGATATTTCGGGATTCATACCTTGTAAGAAATTTATTGACGAGGTGAGGCACTCTCAGTTTCCTAAGAAAAAGTCTAATTCATGAAGTTATTTTTCATCGCCTAGGTCTTCCAAAACCAAGCGTCCCATTTCGAAATCCTGTGTGGCGTTTCTTAAGGTGCTCGTTTCTTACTGTAAGATTTTGGCATAGCAAGCACCAGTTCGAATACCGGACCTGTCATCCTACACCATGAATTCTAACTGAATGTTCCTTCTTCTTCTTCTGGCGCCACAGCCCCCAGTGGGCCAGGGCCTCCTCATTCACGAGGTTTCTAGATCACACACAACGACGCACCACAGGACTCCTCTGGGCGAATGATTAGCTTGTCGCAGAGATCTCCACTAGAAAACACACGACACTCACAACAGACAGACAGACCTTCTTCCGGTGGGATTCGAACCCACAATTTCAGCAGGCGAGGGGCCGCAGACCTACAACATAGACCGCGCGGCCACTGGGATCGGCGAATATTCCTTACGACACTCAATTATGAATCAGACTCGTTGCTGAAAGGCACAGAAAAAGTTGCGTTTCTAAGGGTGAAATCCTCCGCTGGTAGGAGAGCGGAAGGTTACAAGAGACCGAACTGGCATTTTTCCCATACATAGTTTGCTTTTGGGCGGTTTGTTTTCTGTGCTTCAGGAATTCAATTTTCGCTGCTAGACAATTTAAGTGGTAATATCTCATCTTAAGGGAGTTATCAACTAGGCCACTTCGCAAAGCGATGTGGGTCAAAACTGCATGACGTATTCGCGAGGTAAAATGAACAATAAGACTGAAGTATTTGTAACTGCTGATTGAAAGACCGTTAGTAAAGCAGATGATTCGAAGTAAGACTAACTAATCAGTGCGCTCTAAATTTTATGGTATATTCGCTGAAGCAGTTTCGTAAAGCGAAAACTAAATGGAACGGTAAAACGCACACAGGCTTGCGATGTTCTATGTCTAATTGTTCTATATATGAGAGTTTAGACCTTAAAATGTGCACATTGCCGGTGTAGGGAGTTATCATGAGGAGTTAGAAGGGGTTACTCGTAAGTGCTTACACTGTACAAAGGATTACTAGTGATTAAGTGGCTATTAAATTGAGGAATATATATCGCCCAATACGTATGTGAACGTTAGTGCGTTCATACCGCAGTAAGAGCACTTTAGTAACCATATTGATAACTTTAATATACAAGTAATCGATGCCACATAATAAATAACTATGCAATACATGATTACCTCGCTTTGTGCGTGAATTGACGTGCTCGAGTAAACGAATGAAACAATTCAGCAGGTTTAATTTGTTGTTACGGAATTTGCCTTAACCACGTGTCGACGCGCCATTCGTGAACACCCCATACCCACACTCCCGTAATATATGTTCGACTGCTGTACTGAACCAGCTACTAGCATCTTCATAGCTGCCCATCTTCAAATTCCACTAGGAACTTTCACTGCGAAAAAAAAATTATCTAATGTTGGAATTCTACTGGAGCCCTTCATAGCATCAAAAACGAATATCGCGAAAGAGAACAGTGTCACAATCGGAACGTTTCCAAGTTGTTAGCTCCCCGCCCAATCCCCGAACTGCAAAACCACCCTACACTCCGCACTGTCGCGTTTTAAATACAGGCACAGCTACCCTAACAGATATGGAGAGACTGCCTCTCCTATCAGCAACCTGAAAATGCAATGATCTGAAAAAGACTACTTGAAATTTTACGGCAAGAATTTTACATAAATAATATACGAATATTAAATGTACACTTCAGGTTCAATACATTGTGTCTGAATTAAAAGAAAAAACTGTTTAAAGATGTACCAATGTACAATCCCTATATATTGTGAGAACAACACGAAACCAATAAACGTAGCTAACTGACAAAATGAAGTTTGTTGATATTCAAGCAACTGTTCATGTAGCAGCCACTATGTTTTCAAAGTTTGGCCTTTACTATAGAGAGGAAGGTGTGTACTATGTACTTTCCTATTTAGACACTGAGAAAGACGACATACTGCATCGTAGTTATGTTCATCACATGGTTTTAACGTGCCAGAAGTGTATATATTTTGACTTCCGAATGTAGGGTCTTCTACTGAATACTTTTGTCGTCAGGCGAACCTCATATACCTACTTAGAGTCTTAATGTTGCACGTGATCAAACCCAGTGATACATAAGCACTCGGAAGGACTCGCCTGGATGAAGGATCGGCCCGTCGCAGAGGCCTCTCACTGCACAGCACACACGAAACACAAGACAAAAACATCAACGACTCTGGCGGAATTCCAACCCACAATCCCAGCCAGCGAGTAGCCTGAAGCATACGCCTCAGACTGCACGGTCACTCAATTCTTTGTTAGTGTAAATATGACAGAAACAATGTACATTACGTGTTGTCTGGCAATGCGACCTGTGCATGCCTCGGATGATATACGGATAAATACGCAGTACCGGTGGATGTATTATTGTTGGGAAAAGCCTGACGTAGTAGGAAGAATAATATTCCAGTGTCACTTCATCCATCGGAAATTCCGCACGTACTGGAATCAAATCCGGGCCTCCGCGGTGAAGGGCCGTCGATTAAGCTCCCAAATCATACAACGGCCTGAACATACACCTACGTTTTATCCGCATTTACTTCCAGACCATCCTCCCTATTAGGAAACAAATGATCCACTGTTATTTTCTTTACAGCTTTCGTGTTTCTGCGTCATCAACGAGGAAAGGACGCCGGTGAGAACATTTCAGTTTCTTTCTCTGTTGATTTTCCTTGGATCGGACTATGGCATATTATAAATGAAGCAGAAAACAACAGCGACAAGTCATCTCCTTATTTCAGGCCATTCTTAACAAGAAACCTTTGGACAAATATTTATCTTAACAGACTTCATTACATGTTTCATTTAAGCTCTTTAAATCGCTTAAAACTTCCATTGTTATACAACAAAATACATTGTTGTGCAAAAGTCTCTGCTAAAATAGGCTTTACTTGGTTGTAGAAATTGATAATATACTGCAAAATGGATCGCAATTTGTATCAAGTAACTGACAAATACAGGATATCTGATGGTAGTGGAAGGATATCTTGCGTTTAAAAATCACATTTACGATATACAACCATTAGATCTAATACGTAGTTAATTTCGAGAGAATTATGGACCAATTAATGTATACAGTTTGCAACACTGCTAAACCTCGACAACTAATACAAGCTGTATTATCAGTGTTCTCATAACTAGTTACAATAATGGACCGGTTTAATCGGTGAGTCAATTAGTGCTTACTCAACAAGAAATTAAAATATACATGAATTAATAACGCTATGTTTCACCTCTTGGTTTGACCCCTCTCGTAAACGCTAGACTGTACAAATCAGTTCAAACACGATACTTAAATACCCAAGGCTCAGTCACCGTCGGCTGTGTCCGTCCGCACCTAATATCGTTAGTGCTATATACGAGTATTCTAAAAGGCTTACAGAACTGAGTCTTCTATCTGTGCAAATACTGTGAGAATATGAAGGTAAATTACACTTATCATTGCTTATAAAATTTCCCGGTTACTAAATTCCAAGCATGGGAACATATTTCTACAATTCATCGGCTTGTTGGGAAAAGAAGGTGGTTTGCTTGCGTGGCAGGATACAAGGAAGACAAGGAAGTTAAAACACCCCGTTAAGAAGACGTTGTTCAACAATCTGAAGCCAGCACGCTTATCATCGCTGCTGCAGAACACCTTCCCCATTCGACTGTGTTGTGGATTTTCCATAAGCAATGCCTGTATCCTTACCAACCACAGCGAGTGGCACGGCATACGCCCCCAAGGCTACGTCTAGTAGTGGAGTCTTGGCAGCGGCTCGTGTAAAACTGTGCCGGCAATCCTCGTTGTCTGTCCCACATGCTCCTTGCAGAAGATGCAGGACTCACGCGTAATGGCCATAAAAACTCCACAATCAACATATATATACGTACCAACTGACGTCATCATTCCTTCATGGCACGAACAACGATTTTGAGCAGAAGTGTGGGTCGACATAAGAGCCACTCCTT
>Ga0123353_10004104_pt1 | contig 18662 bp, 21 predicted proteins | sample TergutLab28metaG_3_FD_92763 | JGI IMG/M metagenome (GOLD analysis project Ga0123353, IMG submission 92763) | Labiotermes labralis P3 segment gut microbial communities from Petit-Saut dam, French Guiana - Lab288 P3 | ecosystem: Host-associated > Arthropoda: Insects > Digestive system > Gut ... | reverse complement strand
TTCGGCAAATACGATTGGTATGTACTGGACAAGCAAAACGGCAACGCACTCATCATAACTGAAAAAGTGCTTGAAAAACGCCCTTACCACCACAATGAATGTGAAATCACATGGGAAACGTGCGATGTGCGTCAATACCTTAACGGCGAGTTTTACAATTCGTTTAACGCGGCTGACCGTGAACGAATTATTGAAGTAACCAACGAAAACCCCGACAACCCGTGGTATGGAATAAGCGGCGGTAATACAACCACCGATAAAATCTTCTTTTTAAGTATTGACGAACTCTTAAAATATTTCGGCGACAGTGGGCAAATAAAAACGAGATATATGTACCCCAACTGCGAATGGTGCAAAGACGAATTTTTACCGTGGCTAACAGACCAATACGACCTTAATCGCCGCGCCGTTGACGATGAAGGTATCGTTCGCCCTTACCGCTTGCGGTCGCCCGGTTCAAACGGGCGTTGCGTCGCCGCAGTAATGGGGTTTTGCGGCGATGGGTTTGACCAAGGCTGCATTAACATCAGCGGTAATTGCCACATGGTTGACGGTCATTTTCAACTTGACGTAGACGGTGGAATTACAGGCGAGGTTGAAATCCGTCCCGCGTTGTGGCTACGGACAAAATAAATCATCAGGAGGGTATATATGAAATGCTATTGCTATGAAACCGATTCGGCTTTTACTTTTTGCGTCGAGGACGTAGAGAACGCGCTGCTTGAAGATGTCATTATGCACATGGCATGGAAAAAAGCTGATGGCAAATTTCTCATGTCGTTTCCACAAAACGCATTTTCCAACCAACGCGAGAAAGAACTTGTCAGCGGTAATTTCAACCGTTTTGGACAAGCGATGTTTGAATCATTGTTGGCGGGTATTGATTGGAAAACCCCTTTGGAAATGGTAGCGCAAAAATTCAATGAAAACGGAATTGAATGGTACATAGTCGGTAGTGCGGGCGATGCTGTACGCGGTATAGATATAAAACCGTTTGATATTGATATTGTTGTACACACAAGGGATTATCACAAGGCAAAAGAGGTATGCTACCTTAATTATCCCGATTCGATTATTTCGCCGTTCACGGGAAGTGACGATATAAGCCAATTAAAATACAATGATAACCCTATGGGATATTTCATTAACCCTCTAAAATATTTTGGGCGAATGTTTTTAGCCGGGGCTATGATTGAGGTGGCGGCAGATGAGATATGGGATTCTGAAAGTCGTAAACCTGAACATAAAAAATCCGTATGGGCGCGTTACGAACATTCAGGATATGAGGAAATAATGTGGCGCGGCTATGTTATTCATTTGGAATCCTTACAACATCGCCATCAAATCGAGATTGCTCGAAAAAGGGACGACAGAATCAAAGCGTTTGAAAAATATATTGCACGAGAGGAGTAAATACCATGCAAGGCACGATTTCTATGCTAACCCCCAAATGCAATATCCGCGATGTAAAGCTGTCCGATGATGAACAGATACTCGCGGCTATGGCTTGCCCCGAAGTCGCTTCCATGCACAGCGGCGGGTTTCGTGATATTCCTGATGTGCGCCGATACATTGATGTTTTGCTCAAAGAATATGAAAACGGCAAGTTCAGAACACTTGCTATTGCGGAGCGGGAATCGGATATATTGCTCGGCTGTATCACGATAGACGTACATAAGTATTTTCCACGCGCCGAATTGGGTTATTGGATAGCAATACCGCATAGGAATAAAGGCTTTATGACCGAAACGATTATAGCTATTATAAAATATGGCTTTTCAAGTTTAAGATTAGTCCGTATTCAAGCATACCATTCCGTTGACAATCCCGCGTCGGGGCGGGTACTTGAAAAAGCCGGAATGACGTGCGAAGGAACTTTGCGATTATATAACGGACGCTCCGACGAAAAAATGTATGCAGTTATCAACACAGATATACTGCCGGAATGATTATACGAAGAAAGAAAGTGGAAAAATGGAAACCATTGATTTTACAAAAATAACAGCTTGCGGTGAGTGCTGCGTCGGTTGTAAGAAAAAAGACGAAGGGCTTTGCGAAGGTTGCATAGAATCCGATGGGCGTTGCAGAGAATGGGCTGAGTCGGGCGAATGTCCCATACATAGATGCGCTCAAACCCACGGGGTGCAATTTTGCGGATTGTGCGCCAAATTTCCGTGTGATGAGTTACCAAAGAAAATCCATTGGAATCCAAATGTTGTTGAGCATTTAACGGAACTTGCCAACGCTTATCGTTTACATAAAAACAGAACGTCGGAAATAAACGAACTAAATAAAAATTCATGGAATAAGCAAGCTGCACGATACCAAGCCGCCGCCGACTTTTCATATAGCGAAGTGGATTATGGCGATACAGATTTACCTACTGAAAAAGATTTACGGCTCATTGGTGATGTACGGGGGAAAAGAGTTTTAGAATTAGGTTGCGGCGGCGCGAATTGCGGCATTTCACTTGCGAAGCAGGGCGCAACGGTAACTTGTGCCGATATATCGAAAGAACAAATTTCTTTTGCAAAAGAAAACGCCAAGAAAGAAAATGTCGATATTCAGTTTGTTGTTTCAGCTATGGAAGAAGTGGTTTACGATAATGAGTTTGACATTGTGATTTCAATGGCGGCTATGATGTATGTTAAAGATATTGAAAGCGTTTTTCGCAATGTGAGTAAGAGCCTAAAAGAAAACGGTATTTTCGTTTTCAGCATCAACGACCCAACATTCTATTCCGTAGCCGCCAAATATTTATGGAATGACCCTGCAATACAGCAAAGCTACTTTTACTCCGGCGAAGAAAGATGGAAGTGGAAAGATGACGATGATTTCGACTTTATTTCATACCGCAGACCGATTTACGAATACATCAACAGCTTAATAAACCACAATCTTTCGATAGCAAAGTTTTATCAATTAAAGCCAGATAAAGAAATAGAAACAGAGGAAGATAAACTTGAAATGCTGTTTCCTCGTATGATGGTATTCAAGACCATAAAAACAAATTTACGAAAGGACTGATACATATATGAACATCGAAGCGTTTACAGGCAGAGCGGAAGCATATGTCAAAGCGCGTCCGGGGTATTCCGATGAAGCTATGGAATATATCCGAAAAATCGTGCCGCCGAGGGCGGTGTTCGCCGATGTTGGTGCGGGAACAGGGATATTTACGGCACTTCTCGCCCGATACGGTTGTGAAATATACGCGGTTGAGCCGAACGCTGATATGCGCGAACAGCTTATCGTAACGCTTGTGCCATATCCAAAAGCAAAAATAGTTGACGGCACAGCAGAAGCCACTACGCTTGCCGACCACAGCGTTGATGTTATTACCAACGCACAAGCGTTAAACAGATTCGATTTAGACAAGTTTCGGGCTGAATGTTTGAGAATCGGCAAGAAAAATCCTTTAATCGTTTCTGTCTATAACGATAATAAAGAAAACGGTGCATATAAAGGCACGACCCGATATAAAAAATCCACAGAGGCTTTTTATACAGAGCCGTCTGTTCGTGAATTTCCCAACCAACAATTTTACACACGCGAGAAATGGCTGCTTGTACATTCTTCGATGGAGGGTGTACCGCAGAAAGGTGACGCGGGATACGACACATATACTGCCGAACTTAATGAAACATTTGACCGCGACAGCGTAGACGGGATATTACGCCTTGATTTAGTAACGGTTGTTTACAGCGAAAGAATAGGATAAATATGTTCCTGTTTGCTTTTGAGCGATACGAAAATGCAACGAATTTATTATTCGGAGGTTGTAAGCATGGAAAAAGCAATAAATTATCACTTGAACAAAGAAATAGTAAAGAGCGAAAAGTTGACGGGTGGGTTGACGTTCCAAACATACTTGCTCACGCTTTGTGATGGGCGCAAAGTAGTTTTTCGGGGGCGTAGAAGTTTCAAAAACTTCGGCGGGCGGTTTATTGATATAACCGAAGTGCTAACCCGTGAACGGTTCTTTTATGAAAATATAAATGCTTCGGTAGGTAAAATATGCCCCGAAGTATATGTTATAGACGGTTCTTTGGAATACCACGATACGCCATTCTGTATAATGGAGTATCTTGAAGGAGTGCCGCTTGACCGCTGTTATGGCGATTTTGATAAAAAGACAAAGGAAAAAATATCATGCAAAATCGGTGAGCAAACCGCGAAGATAAATCAAGTTAAGATTGATTCAAACCACCCTTACATGACGCAGAGGGGAAAGTGGGAGGATTATATGGCGGGAAGAATTAGCGAGAGGCTTGTCCCGCACATTGAGGACGGACTGGTAACGCAGGAGGAAGCTGAAATTATAACAAAAAATATGCGAAGTAAAAGCGTGGAAAATACGGACTCGTTCATACATCTTGATATGCGTCATGTCAATATGATTTATGATAATGGCAACATTTATGTTATCGACGCTGAAAATTGCGAATTTGGCGACCCCTTGTGGGAAATAACATCTGTCGAAACAGGCGGGCAACTTGTGCCAGAGTTTATCGCAGGGTACGGCGGCGTAGATACCGATAATATATTTTACAAATATTATTTGTTTGAACGGCGTTCGCTGGTCTTAAACATATATCGCAAATTTATTAAATCGGATACAGAGGGCAATGCTTTCCACTACAATGAGTTTATGAAAAATAAAGATTTTCTTTTGAAAGACTCATAATAAACATAATCGATAAAAAGCACAGCGGAAAAATAAACTATCGAAAGGAAATCTTTAAATGAAAACTTCGGTATTGTATTATTACTCCGCTCGATATGTCTTGAATGAATCCAATGCGTTAAACCCGTATTTCCATAACAATTATTCAAGACATATCGAGCGAAGTAATACTCCAAAACAGGAAAAACAAAACAAGTGGCGCTGTACATAGTTGACGGCATGGCTTCTGTTGAAGGTATTGAAGCCAAAAGTTTCGACCTTGAAAATATTGACATTGATTTTGTCAAAGAAAGCCAATGTATTGTTATTGGAACGCCGACATATATGTTTGATTCATGCACGGCTATTCATTAATTTATGGAAGAACCTTTCAGGAAAGCAAATTTAGCGGGAAAGTTGGGCGGGGCATTTGCCACAGCGAGGTATGTTTACGGCGGTTCAGAACTCGCAATCAACGGAATATTAACAAAAATGATGTGCGTGGGTATGCTCGTTTATTCCGGCGGTTTTGCTCACGGTAATCCAATTATTCATATAGGACCGGTGGCAGTAGACCCGCATATAGAAGAAAGTGCCGAAGTCTGTAAAATTTATGGTCAGCGAATGGCGCAAAAAGCAAAGGATTTATTCGGAGGGGTACGTTATGGAAAACAGGCTTGAAACACTACGCAATGAAATAGACAAGCTGATTTATGAAAAACAGCCGGAAAAAATCCGTTTTTTCATTGAACATATATATAGTGTAGCGCGTTATTGTTCATTGTTAGCGTTAAAACGAAACTTGAACCAAGAACTTGCCATGACTTCGGGAATGTTACACGACATAGCGAATGTAACCGTCGGCGGCGATAATCATGCGTTAGTAGGAGCGGAACAAGCGGAAGCATTATTGAAAACACTTAACTTGTATAATGACAGGGAAATAAAAATAATAACTACCGCAATATCAAGGCACAGCGATAAAAAAGCAACACATGAGCCTTATGACGAATTATTGAAAGATGCTGATGTAATGTCCCATTGTTTTTACAACCCCGATTTTCCTGTCAGCGATTGGGAGATGGGGCGTTATACAAATATTCTCATCGAATTAGGCGGTTTAGGCAGTATTCCAATGGAGTTTAAGACATATCCGTTCGGTACACTCGTCGATTACATATGGGCGGACATTATCTCTTTCCACAATGGCAAATGGATTTTCAGCAAGCATAAAAAAAGGACGACATGGGAAACGCAGGGCGGGCATATCGAAAAAGGGGAAACGCCTTTGGAAGCCGCAAAAAGAGAATTATTTGAAGAAGCGGGCGCAGTCGATTTTGACATTGAACCGTTATGTGATTATTGGGCGAGCGGAATTATAAACGGCGTTGAGGTAACAGGGCAAGGCCAGGTATTTTTGGCGAATGTTCGTACCCTTACCGACATACCCAGTCAAAGCGAAATGGAGAAAATATGTCTATTCGATTCGCCGCCGTCCAACCTAACATACCCACACTATTCAGACGAGGTTTTTCCGTTAGCTATTCAAAAAAGAGGGGCTAACAAGAACTAAGCCGATATAAACGAAAGGGGTTAATGTATGTACTTTGCAATGGACGAAATCGGTTTTGAAAATACCGAAAGGATAAAATTGATACCGTTGGAAGCCGACAGATGGAGGTTTATTTATGATGTCGCAAAAGCGTATGGTTATGAGGGTATTCACTTGACCCCATCGTTATACAATAAAAACTTTGAACTGGACTTGAAAAACATCCCTGCATACTTCCAAGATTTTAAGCTGACTTTACATTTTGGAGGTCTGCATAATATTACTGCATATGAAGCATTTGATGAAGCCCTGTCAAAGCATTTCGACATTGCATTGCGGAACAATATGCACGATTTTTCTCTGCATCCGCCGGGTAGCGGAACTTCCGAAGAAAAAGATGTGTACCGCTCTTTACTCAGTAGAGCCATAAACAAGTGGCTACCCATTGCAATTAAAAACGGTATCTCTCTGTCGCTTGAAACTCATGTGACGGGCGAATATTTCTTATTTAACGGGTTAGGCGAGTTCGTAGCGTTTACCGACCAATACCCCGATTTAGGAATACTTATTGATGTTTCACACAATTATTACAATCCGCAGTATTCCGAAGAAGATATGATAAATATATTAAGCGGCAGAAATGTTAAATGCCTGCATATAAGCGACGCTCTCCGTAGCGCAGATTTTGAGAGCGGCACTCACTTAGCAATCGGGGACGGCGAAATTGATTTTCTAAAACTTCTTGATGGATTTAAGAATGTTCCTGATTTATATTCTGTGTTGGAAATAAAATCAAAGAACTACGGAATAGAAAAAAGTCTGCGAAAGTTGAAAGAGATTACAAAACACACGAAAGGGAAATGAATATGGAAAAGGGTAAAATCGTTTTCTTGAACGGAGTATCGAGTTCCGGCAAGACAACATTAGCAAAGACGCTACAAGAACGATTGAACGAGCCGTTTTTCTGGCTCGCCGCCGACACTTTTATTGGTATGCTGCCTGAAAAATGGAACAATGCAAATAAGCCGGGAGCAATGCCCGCTTGCCTAAAAGCTGTTGAAATGACACATCACACCATTAAATTCTTTTCGGATATGGGCGTCAATGTCATTGTTGAACATATTTTTCATTACAAAGAGTGGGTAGACGAATGTGTCGAACTGCTCCATGAATATCCTGCTCTGCTTGTCCATGTAGTCTGCCTGGTTGAAGAACTACGGCGCAGAGAAAAAGAACGGGGCGACCGCGATATTGGACGGGCTGAAATTCAACTCCAACGCGGCTACCCGTTAGATATTTATGATATAACCGTTGATACACACGCTAATTCAACTGAAGAATGTGCAGACAGCATTATTGAATTTCTGAACTGCCCCGACAAGTTTTCAGCGTTCAAGATTCTATGGTCACAGCGGTAAAACGAATAGGAGTACGGGGCTTCGCCCTTATTCTTGTAAACGTGAAAAAAATACCAATAATTAAGGAGAAAGCAAGTGAACGAATTGACAAATCAAGCCTTGTCTTTTTACGACGTAAACGTAAAAAGCATAGAATCGCTACATATACACGGCTCGTCGTTTAAGATAACGGATAACGGGGATAATTTTTATTTCTTAAAATTATGCGGCATTAAAAATGACGACGACGTTTTTTCAAGCGGGAGAAATTATCACACATACGAGCAGTTACAAGTAGAATCAGAAATATTGTTCTTGTTATCAAACAGCGTATGCAAAACCGCCGTGCCGATTAAAAATAAAAACGGCGACTTCGTAACGACTCTTACCCTTGATACTGATGGTGAACCCCTGTTTGCCACAATGACATCGTTCGTTGATGGGGTAGTTAAAGGTTTCAAGGAAACCCCCACAACAGAGATGGCATATATCGCGGGTGTGTCAGCGGCGCAGCTTCATTTGGAATCGAAAAGAAATTTATTGCCGATTGCCGTTAAGCGTCCGCATAAACGACAAGATTATGTGCGAAAAATGCAATATCATATAAAAAGAGGAATTGAGATAGGCTCTCTTACCTCCGCACAATATGAAATGGTTAGCCAATGTTGCGATATACTCGTAGATTGTATGAATCAACTTGATAAAAATGCGGAAAACAATATTGGGCTTGTCCATACTGATATACAAAACAGCAACATCGTATATACAAAAAATCACGGAACGCTGATAGACTTTTCCCGTTGCGTCAATTCGTATTATCTCTATGATTTGGCTGAAATGTGTTTACACGCAGACTTTGGAGGGAGCAATCCCGATTTGCAAAACGCTATTCTACGGGGCTATCATTCTATAAAGCCATTATGTAAAGACGATTTTTATGCAATGCAAGTTCTTTTCGTAATGTTTATTTTGACTTTAATGACTCTGTTCATAAAAGACAAGGGAAGCGCATGGCTGGACGGCGTGTTAAAGTGGTTCACAAACGATGTTCACCCCTGCTTGGTATCGGGCAAAGGGTACATGAATGTGGAGGTGTTTAATTTATGAGTTATAACGCCGTCCAAATAACTGAATCGCAAGCCGCCGAGAGCGAGAATAACGATAAAAATGGGATACGACAAATATTGACGTCGGCTTCTGTTAATGCCGATGTGGATTTATTGGTAAAGAAGCTGTTGTATGATTGCGATGTTACAATAAACTTTCATCCCGACAGATTTTCAAACAATGGCAAGCTGATTATTGAAAATCTGCTTACCGATGGCGAATACCACAACCAACATAAAACAGGTACAAGCAACGGCGGCTTGGGCGGCAACCGTGATTCGTGGGAAAAGCGTTTGTTTCAAGGCGCATACCATGACGGTGATTCGGAATTGGTTGACCGCCCCAAATACGGTGCGTTAAATATACACAACTACATTGACGGGGCTACTGCACGTTTCGGTTCGTGTTTTTTCACCGTAAAACCGCACGTTGTTAAACGCTGTACTTTTGCTTTTGGCGATAGTTCAACCGACCCCGATGTTATGGGAACGTCAAGGCAATTCTATGGTGTTTTCAAAGCACTTTTACAAAGGGTTAACGATACTGGAAAACTGCTCGACAAAGATGATTTTACTATCAAACAGGCTGTTGACTATATCCTTTCAATGCAAAAGGATTATCTGAAAGATATGGGCAGAAATTTAGATATTTGCATTGAAACGCATATCCACGGTAAACTTTCTTTGCTGGAAGATATTGAAAGTCTTTACGTTGACGAGTTTTACGTTTCAACCGATATTGAGAAAATGATTAACGCCATATCCGAGCGTTATGATATAAAGCTGTTTTACATATCGAAACGCCAATTTAATATAAGCAAAATTGATGATGAAGATTGGAAGTGGAAAGGCGTACCTTTAACGCGAACACTTGCGGATAGAATCAATGAAAAATTCGATTGTAACGGGTTGCTGAACGCCGTAAAAATTGGGCTTGCTTCCCAAGATAGCGTTATCCACCCGAACGACTGGCTTGATATAGGTTCGGAGTACGACCTTTTTCAAAATTTCAAAAAGATATGGCATTATTGCGCTTTTTGGGGTTAGTCCAATTAAGGTACGATTTAACCCGAACAGAATAAAACGAAAGGTGGTAAACTCTATGTCTGAAAAGAAAAGTAGAATCCTACATATCAAGCAGTTTTTAGAGGAACACTCCGACGAACACCACGAAAAAACCGTGACGGATATTCTGAATAGCCTTAACTCCGAAGGGATAGAAGCAAGCCGCCCTACGGTGATACGGGAACTTAAATTGCTGACCGACGCGGGCGTGGACGTTATATGCAACGACGTTAAGCCCAAGCGCTATCATATCGGCGACCGTGGCTTTGAACTGCCCGAATTGAAACTGCTCGTTGACGCGGTGATGGCTTCGCGCTTCATACCGCCGTCCAAGAGCGACAATCTGATTGAGAAGTTGTCCCGCTTTGTCAGCAAACATCAATCGGTAGAGCTGCGCCGTACCCTGTACACCGACAAGCAAATCCGCCCCGTTGACGAAAAGGTGTATTTAACGGTTGATAGGCTGTACGCCGCCATAAACACGAAAAAGAAAATCAAGCACAAATACTATGATTGGGGTGCGAACAAGCAACGATTCCTTAAACACGACGGCAGGGAGTTTTATTTCAGCCCTTATGGACTTCTATGGAAGAACGACAAGTATTACGTTGTTGGTTGGTCTGACCCCCGCGAAAAGGTTATCTCCCTGCGCGTTGACAGGATTGCCGACCCCAAGCTGACGAAAATCGACGCCGCGCCGGAGCCGGAAGGCTTCGACATAGAATACTACGCAAACGACGTATTTCAAATGTACGAAGCCGAAATGCGCGACGTGACCCTTCATTGCCAAAATGACATGATGCGGCACATATTAGACCAATTTGGCGAGGACGTGAACACGGAAATCCTCGACGCTGACCGCTTCGCCGCTCACGTCTGCGTACCCGCAAGCCCCACGTTCTTCGCATGGGTGTTCACCTTCGGCGGTGCGATACGCATAGCCGCGCCCGACGACGTGGCGGCGGGTTATCGTGAAATGTTTACGGCGACAATGGGATAACAATGCAAACTATATTTGGGGGTATCTGAATGAAAGTTAGTTCATGGCATATAGGTATAGCGGCAGAAGCGTTTGCCGCAGGGTTATTTGCCCGTCATGGGTATAACGTGTCCGTTCAGTATGGAGCGAACCAACCCGAATATGATTTGCTTGCCGAAAAAGACAATGAAGTATTGAAAATATCCGTTAAAGGCAGTCAAACGGGTAGTTGGGGATTGATTCAATCGTACAAAAAAGGACATACATACCACGAAGCCGCCGACCGATGGGCGGCAAGCCAAAGCAGTAAAACGGTTCTTTGCTTGGTTCAATTTCATGGGACGGAGGAAATGGAAATGCCGAGGGTGTACCTCGCTCTGCCGTCCGATATTGCCGAAGCGTTGAAAAAAAGCAGAAATGGCAACGGCGAAACGATATTATACGAGAACCACACATGGCAATCCGGCGTAGGTAAAGGAACGACGGACAAGCTGCCCGACCATTGGAAGTTTTCTGCTGACAGGATTGAGTCTTTAATAAAAGGTGTCGGTTTAGACTGACCGCTCTAAAAACCGAATATCGTAAAGTCAAGCAATGGCGCGGGTTTTCCCGCGCCATTGAACATATATTTTCAATAGAGCCACAAGCGCAAATTTACTCTTGAAATAAGAACGTCCGTGTGGTATCCTATATACACGACTTAACAAAACGGTTATGCACGTTAAGCGAGTTTGGCTTACAGCCATATATCGGAGGTGCGTATGAAAGAAAAACACATGAGGTTCGGCGATTACATCAGAAAGAAACGCCTTGCCGACCCCCGCGAACTTACCATGAAAGACATCGCCGAACATTTAGGGTACACCGAAGCGTACATCGCCTACATTGAAAATAACAACAAGAAGCCGTTTGAGGGCGAAAAACTCAAACAGCTTGCGGAGTTTCTCAATATGACGGAGGAGGAAACCGCGTGGATGTACGACCTCGCAAGCAGGGAGAAAGGTGTTGTTCCGTATGACATTGAAGAAACCTTGATGTATGAGGATGTTGGCGAATTGATACGCTACGCGACGCGGCAAACGAAAGCGGGCTTCATCAAAGAAGCGGACTGGAAAACCTTTATACGGCAAAAAGAAGCTGAAAAAGCAAATCCACAGGAATAACGAACTTATCAGGAGGTACAAAGAGGATGGTTTATTTACGACCGCGCCGCGTTGACCGCGCAAACAACAATACGCCTATCCTCTCGCACAGAGAGATAGACGAACACGCCCACGCTGTATTGAAGTCGTACAAGCCGGGGTTGCTCCGCGAACCGGGGAAGATATGCTTCCGTCATTTCCTTGAATCGTACTGCCAAATGCGACTCACGCAGTACGACCTATACAGCGACGACCCCGACCGCCAGATATTGGCGATTACGGCGTTCAATACGTCGAAGATTAAGATATTCGACAGGAAGAACGAGCGAATTATAAAAAAGACCATTCCGGCGCGTACCGTCGTATTCGACAATTCCGTAATGGAGGACGGCATGGAAGCACTCGCGCTGTTTTCGGGTATGCACGAAGGCGGTCATGTTACTATGCACTGGCACGTCTACACGGGCGAAACCTTCGACGGCGACGCATACGACCCCGATTACGATTGGGACGACATCGACTCCTATGTTTGTTGCCACCGCGAAAACATCGAAAGCAAGGGCGGCGGCGACAGAAACAAAACACGCACGGCGAAGGAATGGCGCGAACGCCAAGCCGATTACTTCGGCGGGGCAGTAACTATGCCCAACGCCACGTTCAAACCTCTCGTTATTGAGTTTTTGCGTGAACAGGGTTTTTATAAGCCCTCCATCATGCTCGGCAGAAGCGAGGATTTGGACATACTCGCCAACGATATTCTTCCCTTTGAAATATCGGAGGTTTACGGCGTTTCTAAACGCGCTGCGCGTATCAAACTGAGGACAAGCGGATTCGTGACGGGTACAATGGGCTATTAAACGGCTCATTGTACCCCAAGCAACCATATATTTTTTACCTCGCACTTAACTAAACGGTCATGTTGGTTATGCAAGTGGAAACATACATAAAGGAGATTCGTATGACGCAACGCTCTGACGCGGCTGTACACCCGTCCAAGAAATATAAGCGAATGATAGGAGAATTGAAAATGGCTAAAAAAATCACTAACCAAAAACCGCAAGTCATATACAAGCCGCCGCCGAGTTTACTATGCGCGGTAACGGACGAACCGTTGGACTATATGATTTCATGCCCCGTATGCGAAAGGCGGGCAATCGACTTTTCGGAACTGCCCGAACGCCTTATCAATCTGCGGTATAAGTGTCCGCATTGCCGTAATGTCGTCGATACCCCCCTCATTGCGGAAAATGACAACGATATAACCGTAGCGACCATGTAAAAAAGCACCCCCATGACAATAGAATAAAACACGCGCCCGAAAGGGTGTAAGGTTTCTACTTCCGCGCAACGGCATCGACCCCGGCTGTGTAACAACAGCGTAGGGCAACGCATGACCAAATGGCCGGAGTGAAGCGGAGCAGTTAGTTATAACTGCCGCTTTACTCCGGCTATTTATTTTTGCCGGAATGTGCGCTCCGCTTCACGCAAACGTGAAAGGAGCGCATTTTGTTTATCCCGATTAGAAACAGGCGACCCCGCTGCCGCTCACCGCCGTCCCCCTTTCTTCCCCGCAATTTTGAAGAAAGGAGGACAAGCCCTATGTTTGAAAAGGACAGGGTTTTCTACAAGAACGAGGACTACACCGTGCGTTTTGAACGGAGCGGCGGCTGTGAACGGTATTACTTGAAATTTCACGGTCAAACAACCGATTCGTCGGAACAGGAAGTAACCGTTGACGTGTTTTTGCTGTACTTTCAAGAGTTCAAAAAGCCGTATGACAAGAAACGCAACGAAAGACTGCGGCACATAGAGGACGTTGGCGGCGACGTTGACGGGTACATCATCGCGGGCAAGCTGACGGTTACGCACTTTGAACAGGACGTTATCCGCGAAGCGGATATGGACGTTGTTCTGCGGTCGTGTACGCCCGTTCAGCAAAAGCGGTTCAAGCTGCACCACACTCACGGCTATTCGCTTTCTGAAATAGCCAAGATGGAAAAGTGCGATGAATCGGCGGTTAGGCGTTCTGTTTCGGCGGTTCTAAAAAAATTGAAAAATATTTTTTGAGGGTACATCCGAAACCGCCCGATTTCTGAGCTATGTAGTGAAAGGACTTATTTTAGCCTTTTACATTGACCCTTGACAACTGAATATGCAGTACCTTAAAAACATTCCGTTTGCGTCCCCGAAAGGGAAAGCGATGGGATTGAACGCCGCCACGACCGCTCCCACGGGCGAGAGCGATACCCGTTCAACCCGATAGGCTCTTGGTAAAGCCTACGCCATGACCCGCAAGCGGCACAATGATACTTCCGTCTGGCTATCTTCACAGAAAGGGACGGCTCGCCATCAGCATGGGGAGAGTGCGGGTTTTACCGTGAATAACGGCAAATCGGCATTATGATGTCTACCAAAGACAGTTTAAGGTATTCCCCGTGTCGGGGGTGCGGGCGGCAAATACGGCACAGTTAATCAGCGAAACGCTCATACAAGCGCGGGGAGTATTTTTCATGGATATGAAACCAAAACCTCTCCCCGCGCCGTATGCGGCGTTTACATACCTATTTATAGATAAGGAAGGATATAACCATTATGAAAAAGAGAAAACTCAAACGCGGGGATATTTTTTATGCGTACTTGAATCCCGTCGTCGGTTCGGAGCAGGGCGACTGCCGCCCCGTACTTATCGTACAGAACGACACGGGCAACGAACACAGCCCCACCGTCGTCGTAACGCCGCTCACCCGCAATCTGCGGAAAAACCCGCTGCCCACCCATGTGCTGATACCGAAGTCATGCGGGCTTGACACCGATTCGCTTGTCCTCGCGGAGCAGATACGGACAATAGACCGTTCGCGGCTCTCAAACTACATAGGGCATATAAGCGAGAAGATACAGCTTGCTGTTGACGACGCGCTTGCCGTATGTATCGGATTGGAAGAACGCCGAACAAAGAAAGGCGAAATGCTCGTCTTATCCCTTTGCCCGCGTTGCGAAAGCAATTTTGAGAACAGCGGGTATCTGCTCGTCAAGAGGGGTTGGCAAGAAAGCAAAGGGGATTGCGATTTTTGCAAAATCACCGCCAAAGGCTTGACCTTTGGCATTTTTAATTTGGACGGGAGGGGATAGTCAATGGATTGCACACAGGATATATATAAAAGCGTTTTCAAGGAATACCCCGATGTCCTCGACGTGAAGCAAGTCAGCGATTTACTCGGCGTGAGTACAAGGGTGGTTTACAGGCTTCTCCGCGACGGCACTATCGTTTCGTTAAAAATCGGGCGGGAATTCCGCGTCCCGAAAGTCAACGTAATGCGGTACGTCAAAGTATTCGGCTCCCCACTTTACGAGCAACCCGCAACATAAAAATTTTATTTGTTAATAATTACGATTTTGGGCTGCATTGTTAGAAAAAGTGCGCTATACTATTGATATGTCAATAGTAGGTGCGAATCTAATCTGCCGCCAAAACGAAAGGAGAAAAACAATGGCAGACAAACCTACAAGCAAGAAAATCACGGTATCAGGGCATTTACAGGAACGGTACGGGTTGTTCCGCGTACTGTTGAGTTGGACGGACGAAACGGGGAACAGACAGCGTAAATCGGTATCTACGGGGCTTGCGGTCAAAGGCAATAAAAAACGCGCCGAGGATATGATGAACGAGATACGGAAAGAACACGAAACCTATTTACGGGGCAGACCAAGCGTTGACGAGTTGTTGTTTGCGGATTTCATGGAAAAATGGCTCGAAGTCATTAAACCCGAAATTAAGCTGACGACATTCGGTGGGTATCAGATGAACGTGCAAAAGTCCATCGCGCCGTATTTCCGCAAGTATGGGGTTTTACTTTCCGAATTGACCGCCGAGGACATCAACGACTTCTACGCGCATGAATTAAGGCGAACCAAAGCAACGTCCGTTCACAAGCTACACGCAAACATAAGCAAGGCGTTAAAGTACGCTGTCGAAAAGGATTACATACCTTATTCGATAATGGGTAAGGTAAAACGTCCGAAGCCCGAACGATTTGTCGGCAAATTCTTAAAGCAGTCCGAAACGGTGGATTTATTTGAAGCCGTGAAAGGGCATAAACTTGAATTAGGCGTTATCTTCGGAGCGTTCTACGGATTACGCCGTTCAGAGGTCATCGGGTTACGGTGGGAATCAATCGACTTTGAAGCGAACACTATCACGATTGAGCATACCGTTACCGTCGCAAACATTGACGGCAAGAATGTTTTAGTTGTGGGCGACACGACCAAGACAAAATCAAGTTTTCGGACGCTTCCGCTTATCCCTGCTATACGGTCAAAACTGTTAGAGGTACAAGCGGAACAAGAAAAGAACCGAAAGTTGTGCGGGAAATCCTACAACAAGGAGGAGGGCGTTTATATCTATACCGACGCTCTCGGCAACCGTATCAAGCCCGATTACCTTTCGGGCGAGTTCCCGAAGTTTTTAGAAAAAAACGGTTTTCGGCGTATGAGGTATCACGATTTGCGGCATAGCTGCGCGTCGCTCCTCCTTGCCAACGGCGTACCGCTCAAACAGATACAGGAGTGGTTAGGACACAGCGATTTTTCGATAACCGCCAACACCTACGCGCACTTGGAATACAAGTCAAAGTTAGCTTCGGCGGGCGCGATGGCGTGGATAGAAAATACGTCGCTTGCACAACCGCAGAAAAATCGGGAAATCGGACAGGCAGAAAACGCTATAACTACGGGCGTTTCGGAGGTTTCGGGCAACGATACAGGGCAACGAACAGGGCAAACTCTCTGAAAATACGCCGTGGGTTCAAAAAAACGACTGGCGAAGGGAAACAAAAAAGCCAGCAAACCCGCAAGTTTACTGGCATTATTGACTGGCGGAGAGGGAGGGATTCGAACCCTCGTGAGCTTGCGCTCAAACTGATTTCGAGTCAGCCCCGTTATGACCACTTCGATACCCCTCCGTGCATATTTATTCAATTTTCAGGCACTCGTAACATGATTTCGAGTCAGCCCCGTTATGACCACTTCGATACCTCTCCACATAAATTATATTCTATCATAAAAAATAATAAATTACAAGCATTTATTCAAAAAATATATTGTAAATTTACAAAATTCTATGTATAATATTATATAAAGAAAATTTTGGAGGATAAAATTAATGAATATAGGATTATTAGGATTCGGATTCATGGGGAAAACGCACGCATATGCCATTCAAAACATGAATTATTTTTACGGCAAGCTGCCGTTCAAGGCGAAAATAACGGGTGTATGCACGCGTTCGATTGAAACTGCGTCGGCTGCTGCGGATGAATTCAACCTCGGCAAAGCGGTCACAGACGAGGATGAACTCATAAACGACCCTGAAATAGATATAATCGATATCTGTACGCCGAACATTTACCATTACGAGTCGCTAAAAAAAGCAATCGCGGCGGGGAAGCATATTTACTGCGAGAAGCCTTTGTGTATAAATGACAAGCAGGCGTTTGAAATCGCTGAAACTTCCAAGGATATAATCGGGCAAGTCGTTTTTAATTATCGGTTCATGTCTCCGATTCTGCGCGCTAAGCAACTTATCGACGAAGGTCGTCTCGGCAGGATTCTCAGCTTCAGGTGCGCGTATCTGCATAATAGCTGCACGGATTTAAATAAAAACGCCGGTTGGAAACAAAACAAAGACATCTGCGGCGGCGGGGTATTGTTTGATTTGGGCTCGCATGCCATCGACCTCATGTATTACTTATGCGGCGAGTTCGACAATGTCGTCGGCCGCGGTCAAATCGCGCACAAAACCCGCAAAGGTATGGATGGTCAGCTCTGGGAAACCAACGCCGACGAAGCGTTTTATATCATCGCCGAACTCAAAAACGGTGCATACGGAATGATTGAGGCGAATAAAATTGCGATAGGCGAGAATGATGGCTTGACTTTTGAAATTTTCGGGGAAAAGGGCGCGTTAAAATTCGATTTGATGGAACCGAACTGGCTGCATTTTTACGACGATACCCGTCAAGGCGGCGAACTCGGCGGCGATAAAGGATACACGCGTATCGAATGTGTCGGACGATTCCCTGCCCCGGGTAACATTTTTCCAAGCATTAAAGCGCCGGTCGGATGGCTTCGCGCGCACGTCGGAAGCATGTACAGCTTCTTGAACAGCGTGTACTACAATCGCCCCGCGACGCCGTCGTTTAACGACGCCGCGCACGTGCAGTGGGTTATGGAACAGGCGTACAAGAGTGACGAAAAATGTACGTTATAGGATTAACGGGCGGAATTGGGTCTGGAAAGAGTTATGTCGCGAAGATGTTTAACACATACGGAATACCCTCTCTCGATACCGATATAGTTTCGCGGAATATTGATAACACCGAGATTCTTAATGAATTCGGAACTGTTGATAGAAAACTTTTAGCGGATATTGTTTTTAACGATCCGGAAAAGTTAAAGATATTAAATAAAATAACGCACAAACTTATACTCGCCGAATGTAACAAATGGCTTGCGGAAAGAGAACGAGAAAATAATTTCGCCGCAATCATCGAAGCCCCTTTGTTGTTTGAAAGCAGATTCAACTATTTGTGTGATTACGTGATTGCTGTTGTCGCGGATATGGATGTGCGTATTGAAAGAATTGACAGTTCAAGAATTAACAGGATTTCTAAACAGCACGACAATAATTTTTTTATAAATAATTCTGATTTTATGATATATAATAATCCATATAACGATACGCGTTTGCAGGTGGATTT
>Ga0123353_10004103_pt1 | contig 18663 bp, 10 predicted proteins | sample TergutLab28metaG_3_FD_92763 | JGI IMG/M metagenome (GOLD analysis project Ga0123353, IMG submission 92763) | Labiotermes labralis P3 segment gut microbial communities from Petit-Saut dam, French Guiana - Lab288 P3 | ecosystem: Host-associated > Arthropoda: Insects > Digestive system > Gut ... | reverse complement strand
ATTTGTTTCTGTCTTGGGGCCCCGGCTCGCTCCAGTATGTGTTTGCCAGCTTGCGGCTTAGCCTAGTCGCTCACCCCCAAGTCAGAAGCCAAACAGCTGAGCTTGCTGACTGAGTCACTTTCTCCAGTGAGTCTGGTGCAGAAGGGACGGGGTTGGTTGGTGGAACAGGGGGACGGGGTTAGTGTTCCAATTTGACCAAGGTCAAATTGGAACACTAACCCCGTCCCCCTGTTCCACCAAGCTGGGACACCAACCCCGTCCCTCTGTTCCACAATAGGCAAGGCCGGTGAAGGGGGTAAGTTTTCACCGGCCTTGCAGATGTCGAGTCGGGTGAAGAGGGTAAGGCTTCACCGGCCCTGACACTCGAGTTGATAAAGCTCTGGTCTTACGCCGTGCACGCCAAGCGAGGGTAACTTGAGCCCTTTTGTACTCTGCTTGGCGCCTTTCTTTCTGTTGGACAGTAGTTGTCCATATTCATGAATCTCTCGTATTCCTTGCGAGCCTTCCTTTGTGCCAGGCTGCGCACATTGTTGACATGAGAGAAGTTGTTATAAACAAGACTGACGGTTTGCTTGTCGATTGCGCCGGTCTCTGCCATAGAAAATAGGGTCTGGATGGCTTCTTCGCGGTTCATTCCGTCTCGGTAGGGTCTGTCTTCGGTCAAGGCGGTCATCACGTCTGCAACGGCCATGACGCGCGCCAGCTTGGAAAAGTCCTTGCCTTTGATGTGAAAGGGGTATCCGTTGCCGTCTGCGCGCTCATGATGATGCGCTGCCCATGCGGCAATACTCTCCAGGCCTTTGATTCTGTTAAGCACGGCATAGGTGTAGTAGGTGTGCTTCTTGATTGTGTTGTATTCCCTGGTGTCCAAGGATCCTTTTTTCTCCAGGATGTCGTTGGGCACTGATATCTTTCCCAGGTCGTGGAGCAGGCCCGCTATCTCCATCAGCCTACAGTCCCTCTCTGAAAAACCGGCAAGCTTGCACAGCTCCGTTGCCACGGCGGCTACGCCGCTGGAGTGCGTTGCGGTGAACCTGCTCCTAAAGTCGATGATGTGCGAGATAATCTTTGCAAAATCATAGAGCGTATCAAGGCTCGTGATTTCCTTGGTAAAGGGCACCCTGTTATATAAAAAGCTATTGAACGCCAGAGAAGGCGAAGAAACCTCAATCCAGAGGTACTCCCTCTTGGAGAGCTGCCCCAGAGCCTTGAAGGCCAGAGGGTGGAAGGATCCGTTGCGCAGGGACAGCTCCTTCATCATGGTGGGGACCTGCTCAAAAGTCTCGCCGCGATAGTTGCACTCGTTCAGCAAAACAACCGCTCGGTCGGCCAGGTGTATCACGTGAGAGCCTATGGGGATACTGTCTCCCGATGTGCTGTACTCGTCATGGTGGTAGCGGATGAGCTCAGCGGCGTTGGAAAGAGGAGCAAAGTCTCTGAGCAGCTCTGCGCCCAGGAAGGGGTGATTGTCATGCTCAGCTTCAAGGTAATGATTTGACTGCGTTTTTATGTGCTCACTTAGAGAAAAAGCTCCAATATCATGGAGCACTGCACCTAAGACAATGTCTTGTATCTCGGCATTCGGCAGCTTCATTTCTTGCGCTATGCTACTGGCAACGTAGGCTACTTTTTTGTGGTGGTCGTTAATTATGGGCGATACTAAATCCACGGTCTCTGAGATTGCGTTAACAAAGTCAACAACCGATATGGATTGATCGAGGTACATTATTACCCTTTCCTGGATTGAGCTCTTTTGTGGGGGTCTTGGCTCAATCCCCTGTTGTCGTTTTCCCTACGACTATTTCTCTGAGTACAGAGTACTCCTGTCTTTAGTCCTATGACACACCCCTGTCTTCAGTTTTTTCCCAAAATGGTCACCCAAATGAGGCGCGCACTGCATCGCAAAGCTCATCCCAACAATCCTCTAGAGTACGTGAGAGTCAATCATCCTGTTCTTAATTTTCTCTTCAACAGCATCTATTGACTGTGCATCACCTAGTTTTTCGTAATAGTTAAGCGCGTCCGCCAAGAAGCCGTTTTGCTCGCTCCAGCAGGCAGCAGCCCTGTAGGTTTCTTGTTTTTCACTGTCGCTCAACAGGTGTTGTTTAGTGCACAAAAAGTCGAGGAACAGGTGTTGAATCAGGTATGCGTCGATATACTTATTAAAACTGATAAAGCTACAATGCTGTTTAAACTCCTCTTGTAATTCAGAGTTTTCTCCAAGCAAAACTCCCAGTAGCTCAGGTGACAGATGCTCAACCAGGGATAGGCGGACAAAAAAACACTGGAGGTGTCCGGAAATTGAGTTCCATATCTCCACTTCGATCTTAGAGAAAATCTCTTTCTCTCTCTCGGCTTTTATGTCCAGATGCTCTTTCACTGCCTAAACCGTCCCCAAATACAAACTCGTCCAGCATTTGTTACTTCTCACAGTTACCCAAATTTGCTTGGTTAATTCTTAACTTTTTGGCAATCCCATATAAGACCCCGGGCTACACTATAAATATCGCAAAACTCACCCCAAATTATTTGACGCTCTCAGTTCCTGACAGGGGGACTCTTTGTCACCCTAAGCGTAGCGGAGCAAAGCCAAAGGGCCTAGTCAGCAGCTCACTGCCTGGGTTCTTCGACAACGCGCTTTGCGCTTCGCTCAAAATGACAGGATGGAGGGGTCTTCACACAGCCTTACGTCCCCCTGTCAGGCTGATTGGATACGCCCGGATTTTCAGTTGTTAAACAGGTGAGTCAGACCAGTTTCTCTTCCACGGAAATGCGAATTACGTCGGCAAGAGTCTCTGCGCCCAGCTTTTCGTAAACAGCGTTACAGAGCGCCTTTACCATGCTGGCCGAGAGCTTGCGGCTTGCTGCAATCTCTGAGCGTGAGAGTCCGTGGTAGAGGTCGGTGAGGACTTCCCTCTCGCGAGGCGACAGGATAATTTCTTCTTCAATATTATGGGCTTTTCTGTACTGGCTGATGATATGGGCCTGACGTTTTGCAAAAGAAGCGGATTTGCGATTGATGTCCTCAAGCCACGCCCTGGGGATACCGCAGTCCTTCTCGCGCAGCGCAGAAGTTACCAGAGTGCGCATGTCCTTGCCCAGTTCGATGAAAGGCAAAACGATTCTGTTGGGCGCCGCCTCATCGTAGGCTTCTTTGAGCGTGGCGAGGGCAGCCTCTCTGTTCTTGAGCTTAAGGTGCGCGCAGGCCTCCATAGTTAAGAGTTCAACGCGCCCGTACAAAACCGATTCTCGCTCCCTCATCTCTGCGTTGTATTCCAGTATGCGGGCATACTCTCCTGTTAAGTAGGCATAGCGCAGCTTCATCTGGTTTTCAAAGTTCTCAATAAAATAGAAGTGTTTGTAGGGTTGGCACTCCTTTTTAAGCCAATCGGGAAACTCCTCCGGCATGCGCAAGAAAAAGTAGTACAGGGCAACCGCGATGTTGTAGACGATAAAGCGGTTTTGATACTCGCCTTGCTGCAAGATGGGCTTCATGTCTTCCAGTGCCTGTTCGCATTTGTCAAAATTGCCCTGATGGATGGCCACCCGCAGCATAAAGAAGGTTGCTCGGTGCAAGTTATCATAGAGATTGTACTCGCGTGCGCGCACAAAGGCGCGCTTGAAGAGTATCTCAGCGCCTTCTATATCGCCCTGGTAGAATTTGATCTCGCCCAGGGCCAAATCATCAGACCCCGACAGTGCGCCATAAAAGCAATCGGTGAGGCTTTGGGTAGTTTTTACCAGTGAATCATAGAATTCTTGCAAAGAGCCTTCTCGAGAACTCCCTGCAACGCTAATCCAAGGACCATTGGGGTGATTGACATAGGTGGGAAAATAAGGCATGACCTTGTTGCCCCAGTAAAGCGCCATCTTCTCGTAGTAGATATGAGCATCGTGGGTGTCATCAATGGTACTCGTTAGACGCCGCATGATTCCCCAAGCATAGTAAATTCCGCCCAGTAGGCGGTCTCTAAAACCGCTCTCAGGAAACTGCAAATACTTCTCCTCGTATTGCATGAGCAAGTCAATAGCTTCAAACCAGCGCCCCAGGCTCAAGACCACGCGGATGTATTCAGTAGCAAAAAGCTCCACCGTGTCGTAGGTTTCTTTGGGAGCCCTTTCAAATATTCCTACGGCAAACTCCCCAATATCTTCAGGCACCTGGAGCGGTATCTGATTGGTGAAAATCGAGATGATTTCATCGTAATCCCCAATTTTTTCATAGTAGGTCATGGCGTCTATCTTAAAGCCGTTACTGCTGCACCAATCCCCGGCAATCTTATAGGTTTCGCGTTTTTGCTCCTCGGTGAGTATGTCTTGCTTTTGACTCAAGAAGTCCAAGAACATCTGGTGTATCAGGTACGCGTTCATGTAGGTATCGCGGCGCACGTAGGCGCTTTGCTGCTCTAGGCTGTAGAGGGTATCTTCCTGATTGCCTTTAGCCAAAAGCTCAATGAGGTTGATTGAGAGATGATCTATGAGAGACAGCTTGACCAAAAAAGTCTTCAGCTCTTCTGAAAGACCACTCCAGATCTCTGTTTCCATATACTCAAAAACGGTAGCCCTCACGGCATCTTTGGCATATCCGCCATACTTGGATGTTTTTTGATACGAGCGGGCAATGATATTGATAGCAAATGCCCAGCCTTCCGTGTCCATGAAAATATCTTGCAGACTGCCGGGTGGCAAGGAGATGGACAACTGGCGAAAAAACTTCACTATCTCGTTTTCGGTAAACCGTAGCTCGTCTTCGCTGAAATTGCATACCTGGCCCTGGGTGTACTGTTTAGCCAAACTGATATTTGGTGTGGTTCTGGAGACAATAATCAAGGTCCACGAGTGAGGGGTGTGACTTGCGAGATAAGAAATGAACTGTAAAACGGAAGGATCTTCTATCAGGTGCAGGTCGTCGATGACCAAGATGCCCTTCTCTTCTACCAAGAAGGTGTCAAGAGCAACCGCGTATCGATTGAGCTTGTCCGGCGTATCCGGAAACCCCAGCTCGCTGAGTACCGTTGCCAAAAGCTGGTTATTTTGCTTTATCGTGTGAGTAAAGTTCTCCCAAAAGCGTACACTTACATTGTCGCGCACAGACAACTGCATCCACGACGTGGTAGCGTTATACGACTCAACAAAATCCTGAACAGCAAAGGTTTTGCCGTATCCAACCCCGGCGGTGACTATTATTAAACTGTGTTTGTCAACGGCACCCTTAAAAAGACTATTAAGGCGAGAGCGCTGCAAGCGGTAGCTTTTACCTGCAGTGATGCCTTGACGCGTTTTTTGCCCCACGTATCCCGTTCCTTTCTGTACAGAGGACTATAACACGAATTTAACCGTAATTATTTGGTAATTTGAGCGACACGGTTTGGAACAGGGGGACGGGGTTAGTGTTCCAATTTGACCTTGGAACAGGGGGACGGGGTTAGTGTTCCAATTTGACCAAGGTCAAATTGGAACACTAACCCCGTCCCCCTGTTCCAACCCCGTCCCCAGTGAATCACAGTAGCTTTTTTTCAATTGAGATGCGGATTACGTCTGCGAGGTTTTCGGCACCCAGTTTTTCGTAGATTGAGTTGCATACCATCTTTACCGTGTTGAGTGACATAGTGCGGCTTGCTGCAATCTCTGAGCGCGCGAGGCCGTGGTAGAGGTCAGTGAGCACTTCCAGCTCGCGAGGCGACAGGATAATTTTTTCTTCGATGTGATTGGCTCTTTTATACTGGCTGATGATATGTGACTGACGTTTTGCAAAAGAGGCGGACTTGCGATTGACGTCCTCAAGCCACGCCTTGGGGATTCCACAGCCCGTCTCGCGCAGCGCAGAAGTGGTCAGTGTGCGCATATCCTTACCCAGTTCAATGAAGGGCAAGACGATTTCGTTGGGCGCCGCCTCATCGTAGGCTTCTTTGAGTGTGGCGAGGGCAGATTTTCTGTCCTTTAGCTTTAGGTGCGCGCAGGCTTCCATGGCAAAGAGCTCAACGCGCCCGTACAAAACCGACTCACGTTGCCTCATCTCTTGGTTATACTCCAGTATGCGATGGTACTCTCCCGAAAGGTAGGCATAGCGCAGCTTCATCTGGTTTTCAAAGTTCTCAATGAAGTAGAAGTGCTTGTAGGGTTGGCATTCCTTTTTGAGCCAGTCGGGAAACTCCTCCGGCATGCGCAAGAAAAAGAAGTACTGGGCAACTGCGATGTTGTAGACGATGAAGCGGTTTTGATACTCGCCTTGCTGCAAAATAGGCTTCATGTCTTGCAGCGCTTGTTCGCACTTGGCAAAGTTGCCTTGGTGTATGGCCACCCGCAACAAAAAGAACGTTGCTCGGTGTAAGTTCTCAAAGAGGTTATATTCGCGCGCGCGGACAAAGGCGCGTTTGAAAAGAATCTCGGCGCCTTCTATGTTGCCTTGATAGAACTTGATTTCGCCCAAGGTCAAATCATCCGACCCAGTCAGCGCGCCGTAAAAACAGTTGGCAAGGCTTTGAACGGTGATGACAAGCGAGTCGTAGAATTCCTGCAGGGAACCTTCTCTGGCGCTCCCCACCACACTTATCCAGGGGCCATTGGGGTGATTTACATAGGTTGGGCAGTAGGGCATGACTTTGTGGCCCCAGTATTGCGCCATCTTCTCGTAGTAGATATGGGCATCATGGATGTCATCAATGGTGCTCGTGAGGCGCCGCATGATTCCCCACGCATAGTATATTCCGCCCAAAAGGCGGTCTCTGAAACCGCTCTCCGGAAACTGCAAATACTTCTCCTCGTATTGCATGAGCAAGTCAATGGCCTCAAACCAGCGCCCCAGGCACATGACCACACGTATGTACGTGGGGGCAAACATCTCCACCGTGTTATAGATTTCTTCCGGAGCTCTTTCAAATATGCCTACGGCAAACTCCCCTATGTCCTCGGGCACCTGGAGCGGTATCTGCTCGGTGAAGATTGAGATAATCTCATCATAGTCCCCAATTTTTTCGTAGTAGGTCATGGCGTCTATCTTAAAGCCGCTGTTGCTGCACCAGTCCCCGGCAATCTTATAGGTCTCGTGCCTTTGCTCCTCAGTGAGGATGCCTTGCTTTTGGCTCAAGAAGTCCAAGAACAAGTGGTGTATCTGGTAGGCATTCATGTAGGTGTCACGGCGCACGTAGGCGCTTTGCTGCTCCAGGTCGTAGAGGATTGCTTCATAGTCACTTTTTGCCAGGAGCTCAATGAGATTGATTGACAGATGATCAATAAGAGAGAGTTTGACCAAGAAGCCCTTCAGGTTTTTAGAAAGCCCGCTCCAAATCTCTGCTTCCATGTATTGAAAGACCGTAGCTCTCATGGCATCTTTGGCATAACCACCATACAGGGAGGTTTTTTGATACGAGCGGGCAATGATGTTGATGGCAAATGCCCAACCTTCTGTGTCCCGATAAATGTCTTGCAGGCTGCCGGGCGGCAAGGAGATGTCCATCTGGTTGAAAAACTGCGCTATCTCGTTTTCGGTAAATCGCAGCTCGTCCTCGCTGAAATTGCTGACCTGGCCTTGTGCGTACTGCTTGGCCAGGCTTATGTCCGGCGTGGATCTGGAGATGATAATCACCGTTCGCTGGGGCGGGATGTTGCTGGTGAGATATGAAAGAAATTGCAAAACGGAAGGGTCTTCTATCAAGTGCAGGTCGTCGATGACCAAGATGTCCTTCTCTTCTTCAGGGTAGGTTTCAAGGGCTACCGAATATCGATTGAGCTTGTCCGGCGTGTCCGGAAAACCCAGCTCGCCAAGCACCGTTGCCAAGAGCTGATTGCTCTGCTGCACCGTATGCGTATAGTTCTCCCAAAAGCGGGCGCTCACATTGTCGCGCACAGACAACTGCATCCACAACGTAGAGGCTCCGTAAGACTCAACAAAATCCTGGATTGCAAAGGTTTTGCCGTACCCTACCCCGGCGCTGACAATAATCAAACGGTGATTGCCGGCGGCAGCTTCCAATAAATTGTTGAGACGTGTGCGTTGCAAACGAAAGCTATTGCCAACAGCAGTATTTGAACGCATGTTTTGTTTCACATTACCCCTCCCTTCTCTATTTGTGAGGTCCTTACCAAAAAGGCACTCTTATGTGGATAAAGGGGCGGGTCGTTTTGCCCATAAAGCGTGGACAAAACGACCCGTTTTTGCCCACACCGTTCCCAGTAGGTTACAGCAGTTTCTTCTCCATAGATATTCTGATTACGCCTGCCAGATTTTCGGCTCCCAGTTTTTCGTAAACAGTGTTGCAGAGTGTTTTTACCGTGCTGAGCGAAAGGTTGCGACTTGCCGCAATTTCTGATCGCGAGAGCCCGTGGTAGAGGTCGGTGAGTACTTCCATCTCGCGCGGTGACAGGATTATTTCTTCTTCAATGTTATTGGCTTTTTTGTACTGGCTGATGATATGTGACTGACGTTTTGCAAAAGTAGCGGATTTGCGATTGACGTCTTCTAGCCACTCCTTGGGAACACCGTAGTCCTTTTCGCGCAGCGCAGAGGCGGTCAAAGTGCGCATGTCCTTGCCCAGTTCAATAAAAGGCGAGATGATATTGTTGGGTGCTGCCTCATCGTAGGCTTCTTTGAGTGTGGCAAGGGCGGATTTTCTGTCTTTTAGCTTAAGGTGCACGCAAGCCTCCATGACAAAGAGCTCAATACGACCGTAGAGAATCGACTCACGCTGCCTCATCTCGTAGTTATAAGCCAGTATGCGGGCATATTCTCCCGACAGATAGGCGTAGCGCAGCTTCATCTGGTTTTCAAAGTTCTCAATGAAGTAAGGGTGTTTGTAGGGCTGGCAATCCTTTTTGAGCCAATCGGGAAACTCCTCCGGCATGCGCAAGAAAAAGAAGTAGAGGGCAACCGCAATGTTATAGACGATAAAGCGGTTTTGGTATCCGCCCTGTTGCAAAATGGGTTTCATTTCTTCCAGGGCTTGCTCGCACTTGGCAAAGTTGCCCTGATGAATAGCTGCCCGCAGCATAAAGAATGACGCTCGATGTAAGTTGTCATAGAGATTGTGCTCACGCGCACGGACAAAGGCGCGCTTAAAGAGTCTCTCAGCGCCTTCTATGTCGCCCTGGTAGAACTTGAGTTCACCAAAAGCTAAATCATCAGACCCTGACAGTGCGCCATAAAAGTTATTGGCTAAATCCAGGACGGTTATTGCAAGGGAATTACAAAACTCAAGCAAGGAGCCTTCCCGTGAGCTTCCCACCACGCTTATCCAGGGGCCGTTGGGGTGATTGACATAAGTTGGGTAGAAAGGCATGACCTTGTTGCCCCAGTATTGTGCCACCTTTTCGTAGAAGTGATGGGCATCGTGGACGTCATCGATGGTGCTCGTCAGATGCCGCGTGATTCCCCATGCGTAATAGATCCCGCCCAAAATGCGGTCCCTAAAGCCACTCTCGGGAAACTGCAGATACTTCTCCTCATATTCCATAATCAAGCCATAGGCCTCAAACCAGCGCCCCAGGCACATGAGCACACGTATGTACGTGGGGGCAAAAAGCTCCACTGTATCGTAGACCTCAACCGGGGCTCTTTCGAATATGCCTAGGGCAAACTCTGCTATGTCCTCAGGCACCTGGAGCGGAATCTGGTTGGTAAAAATCGAGATGATTTCATCGTAGTCCCCGATTTTTTCAAAGTAGGTCATGGCGTCAATCTTAAAGCCGTTGTTGCTGCACCAATCCCCGGCTATCTTATAGGTTTCGCTCTTTTGCTCCTCGGAGAGAATGCTTTGCTTTTGGCTCAAGAAGTCCAAGAATAAGTGGTGTATCAGGTACGCGTTCATATAGGTATCTCGGCGCACGTAGGCGCTTTGCTGCTCCAGGTCGTGAAGGATTGCCTCGTAGTCGCTTTTTGCCAAGAGCTCAATGAGATTGATTGACAGGTGGTCAATGAGGGACAGTCTCACCAAGAAGGTCTGGAGCTTTTCTGTGAGCCCATCCCAAATCTCTGTTTCCATGTACCGGAAGACGGTGGCCTTCATTGCGTCCTTCAAATAGCCGCTGTAGACCGGGGTCTTTTTATAGGAGCGGGCGATGATGTTAACGGCAAACGCCCAGCCACCCGTATCATCAATGATATCCTGGAGGCTGTTGAGCGGCAGGGATACCCCCTGTTTTCTGAAGAACTGCGCTATCTCATTTTCGGTGAACCGTAGCTCGTCTTCGCTTATCTGGCAGACATTTCCCTGGGCAACCTGCCTGGCCAATCTGATGCTTGGAGTTGACCTTGAGATGATGATCACCGTCCACGAGGGCGGTATGTTTCCGGTGAGATGTGAGATGAACTGCAAAACAGAAGGGTCTTCTATCAAGTGAAGGTCGTCGATGACCAAAACGCTTTTCTCTTCATCAAGATAGGTATCCAGTGCAACCGAGAATCGGTCGAGCTTGTCTGCTGTGTCTGGAAAGCCCAGCTCGCTGAGTACTGTTGCCAAAAGAGGATTGCTTTGCTGCACCGTATGCGTGTAGTTCTCCCAAAAACGGACACTCACGTTGTCGCGCACAGACAGCTGCATCCACGACGTAGACGCGTCATGCGACTCAACAAAGTCTTGAACCGCGCTGGTTTTGCCGTAACCTGCCCCAGCGCATACTAAAAGCAAAAGGCATTTATCAACGGCATCCGCAAACATGCTGTTGAGACGCGGGCGCTGTAAATGGTAGCCATTAGCCGTAGTGATGCTTAAGCGTGTGTGTTGTTCCATCTGCAGCTTACCTTCCCAGCAAGATGAACCTATGATGATTTTTTTACCCAGAACCTATTGTGCCTTGTGTAGATTATACATGAATGCAGGCACTCTCAGCATCCTAATCACTAATCTTCCTATACTGCTTGGCTATTCCCAGAGCGGTGAAACTGACTCACTGGGGACGGGGAAAGTGACTCACTCGGTAGGCACGCTCTGGAACAGGGGGACGGGGTTAGTGTTCCAATTTGACCAAGGTCAAATTGGAACACTAACCCCGTCCCCCTGTTCCAGAGCGTGCCTACCGAGTGAGTCACTTTCCCCGTCCCCAGTGAGTCACTTGAGATAGAATGTCCCAGTATCTAAAACAGGGACTTATTCAAGCTGAAAGGATTAGGAGTATGGAGCAGCGTAAGGTCATCATCATAGGGGCAGCGGGGCGCGATTTTCACAACTTTAATACGGTGTATCGAGACAATCCGGCTTATAAGGTGGTTGCTTTTACGGCAGCGCAGATTCCGGATATCGCTGACAGAAAGTACCCTGCTTCGCTTGCCGGCAGTCTCTACCCAGAAGGCATCCCTATTTATGAGCAAGACGACCTCGCTTCTCTGATAAAAGTTCTTGACGCTGACGAGTGTGTTTTTTCATACAGCGACATGCCCTATTCCACCGTCATGGGCATAGGCGCTCTTGTTAATGCCGCTGGGGCTGATTTCACCTTGCTGGGGCCCAAGGCTACCATGCTCAAGAGCACCAAGCCGGTCATCGCAGTAGGCGCAGTGCGTACGGGCTGTGGCAAGAGCCAAACGGCGCGCCGCATCACCGAGGTACTCAACGCCAAAGGGCTCAAGGTCATTGCCATCCGCCACCCCATGCCTTACGGAGACCTCGAGGCGCAAAAGGTTCAGCGTTTTGCCACTATTGAAGATTTGACCCTGCACCAGTGCACCATAGAGGAGATGGAGGAGTACGAGCCGCATATTGCGAGTGGTAACATCATCTACGCAGGCGTTGACTACGAGGCCATATTGCGGGCTGCCGAAAACGATGAAGCCGGCTGCGACGTAATCTTGTGGGACGGCGGCAACAACGACTTTTCCTTCTATCAACCAGACCTCATGGTTACGGTTGTTGATCCGCATCGCCCCGGTCACGAGCTCAGCTACTATCCGGGCGAGGTAACGCTGCGCCTGGCAGATGTGGTGGTAATCAACAAAATAGACAGCGCCGATCCTGCAGGCATTCAAGCGGTGCGAGATAACATCGAAAAGGTCAATCCAAGTGCAATGGTTATTGATGCTGCCTCTACCATCATCGTTGACAAACCGGAGGTCATTAGCGGCAAACGGGTGCTAGTGGTTGAAGACGGCCCCACGCTCACCCACGGCGAGATGAAGCTAGGCGCCGGCACCGTTGCCGCCCGCCGTTTTGGCGCGGCAGAGCTTGTGGATCCAAGGCCGTATGCCGTGGGCAAGCTTGCCGAGACCTTTGAGATCTACCCTGAAATCGGACAACTACTACCGGCTATGGGTTACGGAGAGCAGCAGATGAAAGACCTGTCTGCCACCATAGACAACACAGACTGTGACTCGGTTGTCATAGGCACGCCGATTGACCTCTCTCGCATCATTCAGATAAATAAGCCCTACACCCGGGTTAAGTACAACCTTCAAGAAATCGGCAGCCCTACCATCGAAGACGCGCTAGCTCCCTTCACCAAATAACGGCGGCAGTTCAGAAAGCACCGGAGGGCGCATGAAAAAATCAGCAGTTGATGACACTTCGCCGCACCCCCTCGAGGAAGCCCTCAATTTAGAGGAGCCAGACAAGCCGAGAAAGGCTAATCTGGTACTCAAGATACTCGCAATCTTGATGATTATTGCGGCTGTTGTTGCGCTGCCCACTATTGCTCTCATCATTGTTTCCCTGGTCATGGATCCCACCCAGCTGGTCAACGAGCTGGGGGCAACCACCACGGTTATCGTGGTGGTGCTTGTTTTTTCACTTTTAGCCAGTGCGGTAGTGGGTGGCATGCTCGGCATCACCTTGCTCCGTAGCAAACTGCGCAACGCCCGACGCATCGCAGACATTGTGATAGTCATCACCATCATCTCCATGCTCTGCGAGTTGATGCTTGCCGGGCTCAGCCTGGCCATGCTGTCGTACGCGATTCGCCTCATCATCGTCATCATCATTGCTACCTATATAGACCCCACGCTCTCGCAAGAGCGCAGAGTTCAGCGCGCCCTCAGAAAAATGGAAACGCGCGATGAGGTTGAAAAAGGAACGCTCGGGCGTGACGAGAGCGGCCGCGGCTACATCAAGCTCGACTTCTGCAATATCTTCTGGATATTTGTGATTTGCTGCGTGATTGGTGTGCTCATCGAGACCGTATACGTGGTAGCAAAGGATCACATCTTAATGGATAGAGCCGGTATGCTCTACGGGCCCTTTTCTCCCATCTATGGCTTTGGCGCCCTCTTGATGACGGTGGCGCTTAACCGTTTCTACAAAAAGCCCATCATCTTCATATTCTTCTTCAGCGCGCTTATCGGAGGAGCCTTTGAGTACCTCGTAAGCTGGCTCATGGAGTTTGCCTTTGGCATAGTGGCCTGGGATTACACGGGCACCTTTCTCTCCATCGACGGCCGCACAAACGGGATGTACATGTTCTTTTGGGGCTTACTGGGCTGTTTGTGGATAAAGCTTGCCTTGCCCAATGTACTGAAGCTCGTAAATCTCATCCCCTGGAATCTGCGCTATACCGCAACTACGATCTTTGCAGCAGCGATGATAGTCAATGGGGTACTGACCGTGGCAGCCCTTGACAGCTGGTTCCAGCGCCTGGCCGATGTTGAATCAACCAGCGCCCTGGTTGATTTCTGCAACAAACACTACGATAACGAGTTCATGGAACACCGCTTTCAAAGCATGTCCATAGATCCGGACAAAGCAACCCGAACGTAGTGCCTCCCCCTTTGAGTTGTTCGACCAGTTCTCAGAATGCATTGACGCAGAGGCCAGAGTTCCTGCCGCGTTTGCACGCAAAAAGACGATAATCAGCCTGAAACTGCCCGAATTTTGGTCAAATCAGTCCTAAAGTCGTCTTTTTGCGTGCAAACGCGGCAGGAAGTATCTCAAGTGTGTCACTGTCCCCGTTCCCAGTGTGTCACTTGCTGAAGATGACGCGTTCGCTTTCAAACATGCGGGCTAGTATTACTACGCAGAGGGTGGCGGCAGTACAGTTGACGCCCACCGTGAGCAAGATCAACAGTGGCTCAGCAGAAAAGCTGAAGATGGCAGCCATGCTTTGTACGCTGTTGTAGACGGGTACGAGATAGAGAAGCGGTTCTGTTGATGCACCTGACTGGAACATTCCTGTTACGGCAACCAGCATTACCAGCATCATTAAAGGTAACACCAAGGTGTTGGCTTCTTTGACCGTGCGGGCAAAGGCGCTGATTATGCTTATGAGACCCACAAACACAAGCACCGTAGAAAAGATAACAGCAAGCAACATGAGGTAGTCTTGCATACCGTAGATATTTGCCTCGGCCAGTAGAGTGAAGCTGGCGCCCTCTACAGCTTCTGGGGCATTTACTCCCATGAGACTTGGGAGCGAGAGAATCATCCCAATAAAACTCGATACTCCCGTAAGAAGGGCAATACAACAGAGGGTGAGTATCTTGCCCAAAGCCAGCTCCCAGCGCCCCAGCGGGGTCACCAGAAGAGTGGCTATGGTTCCGCGCTCTTTTTCTCCGGCTATAGACTCTGTTGCCAAAGCCATGCAGGCCGAGAAGAGAAAGATCATCAAGACAAAAGGCAGGATTAATGCAAGAAAGAGGCTTATTGTATCTTCCTGGCTGGCCAGGTCGTAGGTATCCGGTCCGGAATTAACCGAAAAGACTGGTTGTATAGACTCCTTGAATGCATCAAGCAGATACGACACTTGAGAAAAGATTGCGGTTGATTCCATGCTGGTTGAATTAAAGAAAAGCTCCACTTGGGGTATTGCTTCTCTACTCAAGGTGCTTGCATTACCATTACTCAGGTTCAAAGCTAGGCGTTCATCAAAATCTGCGGGGAAAATCACCAGTAAGTCGGCGGTTTTATCGCTGATTTGCTCCTTGAGGGCATCAACATCGGCAGCTTGTGCCTCCTCAAAGGCCAGGCCAGTTTCCGCGGAAACAACAGCCAGAGAGTCCGGCATGTTGACCACATACACCTGAGGCGCGTAATCGCTGCCCACCGAGAAGAATGAGCTCATTGCCCCACCCATGAGAGAGTAGAGCACAAAGATGGAAAGACCGGGCAAAAGTATAGTGGTGACAACCAGACGGCCGTCGGTGAAAAAGCGCCTGAACTCCTTTTTTAGAATGGCGAGAAGTCCGCTTGTTTTGGTCCTATTCCTTGGGGCGAGAGGAGCTGAGGTGTTCATGCCGGCACCTCCTCTGCATACCTTGCGGCAGGCACCCCCTCTGCATGCCTTGCGGCATAGAGTTCAAAGAAGACGTCCTCCAAAGACCGCCCGCCGCCCAGCTCTTGCAGGGTTCCTTCAGCCACCATCTGTCCGTCCATGATGATGCCCACTCGGTGGCAGAGTTTTTCGGCCAAGGTGAAGATATGGGTGGAGAGGATGATGGTTTTGCCTGCGGAGCAGAGCTCCTCAAGGTAGTCGGTCACCACGCGAGCGGTTAATACATCCAGGCCATTAGTGGGCTCATCAAAGATGATGAGGTTAGGGTCGTGCACCAAAGAAACGGCAATTGAGGTCTTTTGCTTCATGCCGGTTGAGAGTTTTGAGACTTTGGTATGGGCAAATTCATCAATGCCCAATCGTGTAAAGAGCTGCTGTTTATGCCGGGCAGCCGCAGCAGGCTCCACCTGCTGCAAGCGGGCAAAGAAATCAAAAAGGTAATCGGGGGTAAAAAAGTCTTCAAGTTTTAGGTCACTGGTGAGAAAGCCTATAGAGGCGCGCACGGCCTCGGGTTCTTTGACAATGCTGTGCCCCATAACCTGGGCATCACCGGTGTTGGGCTTGATGAGGGTGGCCAACATGCGCATCGTGGTGGTTTTTCCGGCACCGTTGGGGCCAAGCAGGCCATAGATCTCTCCGGGTTTTACGGTAAAGCTCAGGTTATCCACGGCGATAACAACTCCGCCTACAACGTGGCTGCTTGTTTCGCTTTTCTCTTTTGCTGCCTTGCGAGAAAGCTTAAAGGCCTTGGTGAGACCTTGGGCTTCTATCACATTGCTCACGCTGCCACCCACCGTTCTCTCTAGTTTAACCAAACCAGGCCTTGGCCAGAGCTTGGATACCCGGCTCAATGTCCTCTTTCCTGATGGACGAAAACCCAATGAGTACAGGGCTTTCCCACCCAGGGCTCTCGCTCATCCAATACTGATTGGTTCCGTAGATACCCACACCTTGATTCTCTGCCATCAAAATGAGCTCATCCTGGCTTTTTCCATCTTTTACTCGCACCAGCACATGAAGACCTGCGCCGTTTTCAATGAGCTCGATTTTGCCCTTCATGTGCGTGTTGAGCGCAGTAATCAGGGCCTCATACTTTTGCTTGTTGTGTGCCAGCGCGCGCCTGGTTTGTTTTTCCCAGTGTCCCTGCTCTATGAAACGACGGAGCACCACCTGCGAAAACCACGGCACCGAGGAGTGCGTTGCGCTGAAGTGCTCCTTCCACTGGCTCAGCAGTTCAGGGGGAAGGATGAGGTAGCTCATTCTGAGCGCAGGCGAGAGAGTTGTTGAGAAGGTTCCCATGTAAATGACCCGATGGTAGGCATCCAGAGACTGAAGCGGGGGAACAGGGTGCACGTTGTAGCGAAACTCCCTACAGTAGTCGTCCTCAAGGATGTACGCGTTGGTGGTGTTTGCCCAGTCCAGCAGCTGCAGCCGGGCCTGCATGGGTAGTATCAATCCGGTGGGAAACTGGTTAGACGGGGTGACATAACACAGCTTTGCCACTGATTTGAACAGGGAGCGTATGTAGAAAGAGGTCCCTTGAAAGATTGGGCAGGGAATGACCTTGAAGCGGCTCTGCTCAAATGCCAGGCGAGCTCCGCTATAACCGGGTTCTTCCATTGCCACCGTATCCACCTGCGGGTCAAACAGCTGCATGAGGTTTTGGATTGAGGCCTGGGTTCCTGCCTGAATAACCACTTGTTCAGGAAAGCAGCTGACTCCTCGGCTCCTCCTTAAGTGGTTGACTATATTAAGTCTGAGGAGGTAGTCGCCCTGGTTGTCGTTATAGCAGCTTGCCCCTCCGGCTTCTACGCCATGCAGGGCATCGGAGGTAAGCTTTCTCCAGGTGTCGCAGGGAAAGGCGTCAGTCTCCAGGTTTTCATGGTTAAAGTCGTACTTGTACGACCGGAGAGGCTTTTGAGTGCCGAGAATGAGCTGCCGTTCCCTGCTTCCAAAGGCCTCGATACTCTCGTCAACGCTTTTTGAGAAGACCCCTTCGTTGAGATTGATTTGCTCTACGGTATAGCCGCTGCCTGTGCGGCTTGACACAAAGCCTTCCTGCAAAAGCTGGCGGTATGCCGCCTCGATGGTGTTGCGCGCCACCCCCAGGTCCTCGGCAGTTTTTCTGATTGAAGGAAGCCTCTGGCCGGCAGAGTAAATCCCCTCCATAATCTCGCGCTTGAACTTTTCGTAGATTTGAAGATAGAGTGTTTTAGTGTCTGATAAGTCGCTGTTCATGGCTCCATTCCAAAAATCGTCCCTATCAAATAATAGCAAATTGTCCCTATTTGGCAAGGACAATTTATTGTAACCTTATCGGAAGTGTAATCGGACATAGGAAGGAGGAAGGGTATGGATAAACCCTTTTTTAGCACGAGGAAGCGTCTTGTATTTGCAATTGTGAGTGTATTTATTTTGATTTTTGCGCTCGCAGCATGCCAAGACACCACCGACACAAGCACTGAGGATGGCGACGATGTCGTTCAAACGCAGGAGCTTGGCGATTATGGTCCCTTTGGGGACGCCCCCAATCCGTCAGATTTTGAGTGGGATGTAATCACGTATGAGGGTTGGAAGGATGTCTACCCTTATCACTATGAGAGCTACGTCTCAAACCTGGACAACAAGCCTGCTAGTCAGGGCGGCGACAAGCACAACTATCTGACTGACTATCCGTTCCTTATGACCTTGTACAAGGGTCATGCCTTTACTAAGGGTTATTGGCAAGCTGCCGGTCACCCGTGGGCAATTAAGGACATGGAAGGTTCACCGCGTATTGGTGAGACCACCCTGCAAAACTGCTATGGTTGTAAGAGCCCGCAGTACATTTCTCTGATCATCAAGGATCCGGCTGCTGCTGCAGTTCCCTTTGTTGACTCCGAGAACTTTACTGAGCCGGTAGCCTGCTGGAGCTGTCACGGAAACGATCCTGAGAGCAACTCAGTTGGCAGCCCGTGGTGGAACGATGCACTTGGTTCCGACAAGGGCAAGACCCCTGCATCTGCAGAGGTTTGCGGTCAGTGCCACAACGAGTATTACTTTGATCCCGACACCAGAATTGTCACCAATCCTTATCTTGGCGGACTTAAGTCCATGACTCCGCAAGATCTGATTGAGTACTATGACAACATTGGCTTCAGGGATTGGGTATACCCCGTCACCGAGACCCCCATGATCAAGCTGCAACATCCTGAGTTTGAGATGATTTATGGTGGCGCCACCCCCATGAGAATGGCACGCGAGAACAACTATGCTTGTGCTGACTGCCACATGGGTCCAACCACTGCCTCTGATGGCACTGCATTCACCAGCCACTTCTGGCAGAGCCCCCTCAAGAACGCTGATCTTCTTGCTAACGACTGCGGACAGAGTGGTTGTCACTCTGACCTCGCCAAAGAGGTAGCAGGCTGGCAAGATCAGGTAGTCAAGCGCTTCACCGCCACTGGCTATGATCTTGAGGAAATGGTCAACCTTTTT
>Ga0123353_10004102_pt1 | contig 18664 bp, 15 predicted proteins | sample TergutLab28metaG_3_FD_92763 | JGI IMG/M metagenome (GOLD analysis project Ga0123353, IMG submission 92763) | Labiotermes labralis P3 segment gut microbial communities from Petit-Saut dam, French Guiana - Lab288 P3 | ecosystem: Host-associated > Arthropoda: Insects > Digestive system > Gut ... | reverse complement strand
TAAACGAATTTTTAATCAAATGATTTTTATGTTGATAAACTCTTCGACATAAATCGTTAGTAACTCCAATATATAGAGTCGTTTTATTTTTGTTCGTCATAATATAAACATATCCTCCTTTTTCCATTTTGAATCAATTGAATCGCAAATATATACTTCTAAAAAGCGTTTGTCAAGGGGGAATGTTATTTTTCTTAAAATAATGGAATAAGGGTAGAGGGATTGTGAGGAATGCCATTGTGCTACTAAGGGGGCTTTTTTAAATAAGGGTTTTTATGTATTTTGTTTCTTGAGTACTACTAAGGGGACTGAGAAAAATAATGGTTTTGTTATTATGTAAATTGCATCCGATTTTTTTCTTTCCTAAAGCCCTTATATCTTAAAGCCCCCTTAGTAGTACAATGCGATACCTAAAACCCTTATATCTTAAAGCCCCCTTAGTAGCACAAAAAAGCCGCCTCGAAAGGCAGCTTCGCAAAATCATAACGAAAGAGTATATATTAGAATTTATACTGCAACCTGCAAGTAAACACTCCTTCTTTTACATGATTGGTATAGTCTAAAACGTTATTGTATCCGGCGCCGGGTTTTGCTTCAGGAGCAGGCGGGGTAAAACCATTTTTTGTAGCATTGAAAGGCATATCATAATAACACATTAAGCGTAAATTAGCAGTGCATCTTACCAACAAACCTAAGCCAAGGTAATTATATGGTAAATCTACTTTTGATTTTATTTGATCTTCAGTAATTTCTGTATTAGGATTCATAAATCCATATTTTAACACCAAAGTAAGAGGGGTTTTATAGATATCTTGCACAAAGTACACATGCGCACCCCAGAACTTGCGGATATAGTTAAAATTTTTAGCAGCAGCATTGAGCGCGGCATCATTTGCTCCGGCACCAACTCCTGCATATTGCATATTATCACCTCTGGGAGACCTCATTCTGTTTGCAGAGCCGGGTTGTGTTCCCCATACAACTTCTGCTCGAATATTGGAAATACCCCATGAACTTTGAGCAGAAAATTGGGCGTCAAAGCCAAAATACTGACGCGCATTTATTCCAAAGCGATCTACTTTTTTCCCTTCCCATTTTCCATCTTGAATTTGATATAGCATGGTATCAATATTTCTTACATTTCCTAAATACATGGAAGTTCCAACACCAAAAGTAATAGTTGACCATTTTTTATCATATCTAAAACGACCGATAAAGTCCATTTTTCCGTTATCGGGAATTGCAATTCCGTTACCACAGAAAGCTCCGCCCTCTAATTTTAAACCTTCCACAGGAGTGCCTTTGGGTGCAGCAATAGTTACCATTGCACCCAAATCTCTTTCATCCGGAAATAGCTCTTGATGCAAAATCGTTCTTTCGGGACTCTCTCTGCGAGAAGATGAATACCCGATTTCATCACCAAAAGGTCTATCGAAAATACCTGCTGTAAGCGAGAATACGTTTAGCCAAGGCTCTGAAACTTTGAAATAAACATCTTTAAAAGAAACCCCTTTTTCTGTAATATCTAATTGAAAGACAGCTTGTCCAAATGTTTCCTCCCAAGTAAATTTGATACGTCCGCGACGAACACCGAAACGAAAGAAATTATCATTTTTGGAAGTTTTCGATTCTGCATCATATTCTCCACCATCTCTTGTATTGTCAAATCTAGTAACAGAACCTACTTTTGTTGAAGCAAACTCTTGTCCCACTTCAAATTGTCCTTGAAGATAGCCTGAAACTTTAAGTTTTTTAAGTTTTTTTATTTCACTGGCGTTATTATCTATTTGGTCTTGAATTATTTCTAATTCGCTCTTCACCGGTTCTTCAAGAGGCGTTTGATTATTTTGTGCTTGCAGTGTTCCGCTTATACAGAATACTAAAACACTGATTATAATTGATATTGTATTTTTTTTCATATTAGTTTTTTTATTGAATATTGAATAATTAAATCTTAAATTATTATAGATGCGAAATAAAACCTACTTTATCTACAATTGCTTGTCCTTCGGAGGATTTAACAAAATCAATAAACGGTTTTACCTTCTTTTCATTGTTTATGCTATAGTAATAGTATAATGGGCGAACCACCGGGTAGGTTTTGTTTTTTGCATTTGCAACACTTGGTTCCACAAAAGTTTTGCCGTCGTAACTTACGTGAATGGCTTTTACTTCTATATTTAGATAGGCTAAACCCACATAACCGATAGCCCCTTTGGTTTGCTTCACCGATTGGATAATAGCACCTGTTGCCGGCATGGAAAGCACAGCCGTAGCGTAGTTTTTGTTTTTCATTACGTGTTCTTTAAAAAACTCGTAAGTGCCGGATGAACTTTCGCGGCAATAGACAACAATTTTCATATCCGATCCGCCAACCTCTTTCCAGTTGGTGATTTTTCCGGTGTAGATTTGTTCTAATTGCTGGCGGGTTAGATTTTTAACAGGATTGTCGGGATGTACAATTACTGCCAAAGCGTCGTAGCCAATGATCACTTCTTTGGCTGTTTTACCAGCTTCCGACATTCTTTGTTTTTCGTCGAATTTCATAGGACGGGAGGCTTGCGCAATGTCGCAAGTACCCGATATGAGTGCGGCAATACCTACGCCTGATCCGCCACCGGTTACGGTTACATTGCCACCTTTTTTACCAAAGGCTTCTGCCTCTTGTTGAGAAACAGGCAAACAGGTGTCGGAACCTTTTACCACAATTTGTGCATTCGCAAAAGGATTGATGAGGGCTAACAAACCCAATCCTACCACAAGGGATTTTAAAGTGTTAAACATTTTCATAAAAATTAAAGTTTGGTTTTTACTTTTTGATGGCGCAAAAAAGCAAGGTTGTTATAACCAAACCGTTTCAGTAAAATTGAGTTTTAATGAAATTATTATTGCAGAAATGTTACGAAAATGAGGGTATTTATAATCATCATTTATCATTCACATTTCTCTCACTCAGTTCTATCCAACGCATGGTTTTAATATCAATATCTTCTGAAAAGTTTTGATAAGCATTTCCCCATTCGTGGAGTTCTTGTGCACTTCCCGTTCCGGTGTTCATTTTTTGCAACAACAGTTCTTTTTCTGCTTCTAACTTTGGAATTTCTAATTCTATTTGTTCGAGTTCCTTACGCTCTTTCCATGTGAGTTTTTTGTTGGTAGATTTTTTATATAAACTACCCCATCCGGCTTCACCGGACACCCCTTCAAAATTTGAAGGGGATATTTCTCCTTTTTGCTTTCTCTTTTCTGCTTTTTGCTTTTCTATTCTGTATTCTGTGTAATTCCCATAAAAATCCTTTACTTTTCCGTTTCCTTCAAATACAAAAAGGTGGTCAACCAATTTGTTCATAAACCATCGGTCGTGCGAAACCACCAAAATACACCCTTGATAGTGGGTAAGAAAATCTTCCAGCAGATTCAGTGTGTCAATGTCAAAATCATTGGTAGGCTCATCGAGGATGAGGAAATTAGGATTTTTTAAAAGGGTGATGAGCAGGCTGAGTTTTCGTTTTTCTCCGCCGCTTAAATCTTCATAATAGGTGTATTGTTGTTCATACTTAAATCCAAAGTAGTTCAGAAATTGCGATGCACCCACATAGTTTCCGTTTTCTAACCGGATCATTTCGGCATGTTCTTTTACAATATCAATTACGCGTTTATTTCCTTTCACGGGCAATCCATCTTGCGCAAAATATCCAAATTGAACGGTTAATCCGGAGATAATTTTCCCGGCTTCAGGCAAAATTTCGCCCACTAACAATTTTAATAATGTAGTTTTTCCGGTGCCGTTTTTACCTACAATTCCACATTTCTCTCCTTTTTTAAAAGTGTAAGAAAAATCATCCAATATCAATTTGTCGGGATATGAAAAATCAATATTGTTAATTTCCAGAATTTTGTTTCCCAATCGCTCAGTGCGCACGTGAAACGCATCAGCTTGTTTTTCCATTTTGCGCGTGGCAGTTTCCTTCAAATCTTCAAACGCATTAATACGTGCTTTGGCTTTAGTAGTGCGTGCCGACGGTGAGGTATGTACCCACTCCAATTCTTTATGATACAACTGCTTGATCTTCTCCAATTCTGCTGTTTCGTTGGCAATTCTTTCCGCTTTTTTCTCTAAATAATAGCCATACTTGCCCTTATACTGGTAAAGTTTTTGATTATCCAACTCGATGATATTGTTACACACCTGATCTAAAAAATACCTGTCGTGCGTAACTATGAGTAATGTCGTATTTGAAGTAGAGAGATACTCTTCCAACCATTCAATCATATCAATATCCAAGTGGTTAGTAGGTTCGTCCAAAATAAGTAAATCGGTATCGGCGATTAGCGTTTTGGCGAGGGCGGTTTTCTTTCGCTGTCCTCCTGATAATTCACTGATATTCTTAAAAATATCATCAATTCCAAAGCGGGAGAGTATCTCTTTCACTCTACTTTCCAAATCCCACCCATGCAGACGTTCCATTTCCGACAAAGCATGTTCAAATCGTGTTAGATTTTCCTGTGTTTCACTTCTCTTAACCAAGGAAAGCGCCGTTTCGTATTCTTTAACTACTTTAATTACAGGCGAATTAGAATCAAAAATCACATCCATTACCGAACAACTGTCTAGTATAGTTTCTAATTGCGGCAAGTAAGAAATGGTAATGTCGTTTCGCAACGTAACCTTCCCCGAATCCGGAAAATCCAAACCTGCGATAATATTTAACAAGGATGATTTTCCTGCTCCATTTTTTGCTATCAGCGCGGTTTTTTGTCCTTTTTCAATACCAAAAGTAATATCCTCGAAAAGCAACTTTTCGCCAAAAGATTTAGTAAGTCTTTCGATGGTAAGGTAGTTCACAGATTTTAGATTTAAAATTTAAGGTTTAAGGTTATCAGTTTATCATCTAATCATCTAATCATCTAATCATTAATCATTAATCATTAACCATTTATCATTAATCACTATTTACGTCCGAAGTCTGCGGGTATTTCGCCCCATTTTCTTGTGTTCCATTTGAATATTGGTGTTTGGAAGGTATTGTTTTGCAGCCATTGTTCGGCACGAATAAGCAGGTCGAAAATCACTTCATTTTCTTCTGTGGGCAGTACAATAGATTTGTGTTTTTTGTGGCGCACCCATGCAATTGCGGTAATGCTATCGGAATAGATGGGGATATTGATATTTTTTTGTTTTAATAGTGCTAATCCGTGCACCAAAGCCAAAAATTCACCGATGTTGTTGCTTGCTTTTGGAAAAGGACCCTGTTTAAACCACAACTCTTTAGTTCCGGTATGCACACCACGATACTCCATTTGTCCGGTTACCATATTACATGCAGCATCCACTGAAAGACTATTCAAAACAGGGGGCTCATCTGAGAAAAAAGCAGCATGGTTTTTGGAAGTAGAGACGTGGCATGATGTGTCTCTATAATGGGTTTTATAAAAATTTTTATATCCGTCTGCATACGCTTTTTCTGCTTCTATTTTTGTTTCAAACGATTTGTATTTAGCCCCTTCAAACCCATTAACTTGGGCATTGCAGTCATTCCAATTATCAAAAATACCATTAATGCGCCCTTGCCACACCACGTAATATTTATTCTTTACCATTAGTTATTTCTTTTTTTCTTGTGTGTTTTTTTGATTTTTCTGTGGTTTCATATATAGTTGATTTAGTAAATGTTAGTAAATATATGGAGAGAGTATATATCCAACTGAAATCAGGGTGCAAATATACACGACATTTACTCGTTTGTTTACAATGTTGATAACTTTTTTCTGAGAAAAGATGTATCTTTTAATATATCTCTAACTCATTTACCTCAATCAGGTATTCCGGCTGATAGGAGAGTTTGGCTTTACGAAGTCCCTCTTCTCCGGCATCTTCCGCACGATTGATATAGGCAAAATGCTTGGTTATTTCACTGGCAAACAGCTTGTTTATCATAGTATAGGCCCCTTTGCAGGTTTTATCCGCTTTTTCAAAAAGTACTAGAAAAGTATCAGCATTTAATGGAAATCCTATTGAAAATACCACTACCTTATCTTCAACCTGCAATATCACACCTTGCAAATTCAGTTCAAAGAAATAAGTGAACGCATCTTCCAAAGCTACATTTTCAGATGCTAAGGCAGGATGCTCTTCGCAATCTTTACAAGCATCCCACAAAGTATTAAAGATCTTCACTTCTTCAATGTTTTTTTTTGTAATATACGACCAACTCCATATGTTGTTTTTGGTGAAAGCATTGATTTGATTTCTTTTAGGCTTAAAGAGGTGTCCTTCTAATAGCGCTAATTTCTTTGATACATAGATATATTCAAAATCCTCTCTAACCGGAATTGTTCTAAAATGTGCTCCTGTATTTTGGCAAAACTCTTCTGCCCATAGCAACAACAATGGTGCTATATCATTGCAAAACTGATAGAAACGCACCGGTTTGATCCCACTACTAAGAGTTTCCATGGCTAACCTGTCAAGAATTGCGGGGAGATTGCCTTCTCCCATCGGGAACATAAAATAATCTTCATTGTGGTGAGTAGCTTTTATCAGTAAAAAATTATTGGAAATGGTATATTGAAACTTGCACACGTTTCTGTATAGAAAAAGTACGGAAAAACTGTAGTTTAGTAATTGACAGTCAAATTTTTGAGAAAAAGAAGACAGTAACAATTGGTCTTTTATATCAATGGGTTGGAATTTCAGCATAGGCATGTATAAAAAAGTTGGCAAAAGTAATATTTAAAGAAATTCACGTTACTATAAAAAATTATTTTTGCAAAAAAAGTATGAATAAATCTTATTTTATCCCCTTTATCAATTTTGTCTCTTTTATCTATTTTATCTTCTCTCCTACTTTATTATCAGCCAACTCAGCGCAAGACAGTGCTGTTGTTTACATGGAGCAAGCCAATACAGCTTATCAGTCGAATGACTTTAAAGATGCCCTTGAACTTTACACAAAAGTTGTTGAATTTCAATATGAAAGCGCAGATCTTTACTATAATCTCGGCAATGCGTATTTTAAAAGCGGTGACCCTGCGCGGGCAATGCTATGGCTTGAGAGAGCGTACAGATTGGCTCCAAATAATGAAGATATTATTCATAATATCAATTTTGTACAACAGAAACTAATAGATAGGATTGAACAGGTGCCTGAACTTTTTATTGCAAAATGGTGGAATAGTTGCTCGAAATTATTTACCGGTAATCAATGGGCAATATGCAGCATTGCAGCATGTGCTTTATTTGTATTGTGTTTGCTTTTTATTTTGTTAATCAGGATACCTTGGATACGTTCTACTTCCATTTTTTTCGCCATACTTGCTCTCTTTTTTACCGTATTCTCAATCATTTTTGCAAAGAAAGAAACCTCTCGCTATATTCAAAATCCCGAAGGAATTATCATGGGTTATGTGGTAAATGTGAAAAGTACCCCCACCGAAAAAGGCTCTGACCTATTTGTTATTCACTCCGGATTAAAAGTTGGCATTACCGACAAACTGAATGAATGGGTAGAAATAAGGCTGCCAAATGGGGAAAAAGGGTGGATTTTGGCAAGCGTAATTGAAGAGATTTGATTAGTGGGTAATTGTTAATTGTTAATTGTTAATTTTAAACTTTTAATCATTTCAATCGGTTTTTCCGCTTTAAACACGGTATTTCCTGCCACCAATATATCCACACCGGCTTTCACAAGGAGTGGGGCGTTTTCAAGATCCACACCTCCGTCAATTTCAATCATGGCTTCAGATTTCTGCTTATCAATCAACTTTCTCAACTCTTTTACTCTTTTGAGGCTGTTTGGTATAAAATACTGCCCTCCAAAACCCGGATTTACCGACATTACCACAACAAAATCCACATCTCTAATAATATCTTCTAAAAAAACAACCGGTGTATGCGGATTAATAGCAACTCCTGCCAGCATATCCAACTCTTTAATTTGATGGATGGTGCGATGCAGGTGCGTACAGGCTTCCCAATGTACCGACAAGCAATCGGCACCGGCATTTTTAAAATCGGATAAGTATCGTTCCGGTTTCTCAATCATTAAATGCACGTCTAATGGCTTTTGTGCCACTCTTTTAATAGCGCGAATTACCGGCATACCAAAAGTGAGATTAGGGACAAAATGCCCATCCATAATATCTAAGTGTATCCAATCAGCTTGCGATCTATTCAGCATTTTAATCTCTTTTTCCAAGTTTGCAAAGTCGGATGAAAGTAAAGAAGGGGCGATTATTGGGGTCATATTTAGGTAATTAAAAATTTTTTACGGCTTTAACGGCATCGTCGCCTGTAAGCTTTCCATAAGTTTCGTCAGCAATCATCATAGCAGGGGCTAATGAGCAGCAACCCAGACAGGAAACAGCTTCCAGTGTAAATTTTCCATCTTCTGTAGTGTCGCCGTCGGTAACTTGCAAATACTCTGATAATGCATGCATCACAGCATTAGCATTTTGAACATGGCAGGCAGTTCCCTTGCATACTTTTATCGAATATTTTCCGGAGGGGTTCAGCTTAAATTGCGCATAAAAAGTGGCAACAGCGTATAGTTCGCTTAAAGGATAGTTAAGTTCTTTTTCTATTCGCTGCAGTGCTGCTTTCGGTAAATAAGTATATACAGATTGAACTTCTTGTAAAAGTGTAATCAAACCATCTTTTTTCCCTTTATATTTTGAAATAATATTTTCAATCAAAGAGATGTCAATTTCCTGTGCGGAAGAGATTGGGGAGTAAGAGATTCTTTGGATGCGCATATCAAGGAGTTACGATTTACGATTTACGATTGTAGATTTACAATTTTAGATTTTAGATTTTTGGCAAAGAAAGCATTTTTTTTGTTTCAAAAAAAGTATATTTTTGCGCCTCGAAAAACGGTGGAAAGATTTGTTATGATTGCAACCACTTTTAAAAAATGCTAAACCATTTTTCCATTGTTTTTCTGTATAAAAATTAATTTTAAAACATATTTTATTATGAGTTATTTATTTACATCGGAATCGGTATCGGAAGGGCACCCCGATAAGGTGAGCGATCAAATTTCAGATGCGTTGTTAGATGCATTTCTATCAAAGGATCCCAACTCGAAAGTAGCCTGCGAAACATTAGTTACTACCGGCTTGGTAGTTTGTGCAGGTGAAGTAAAAACATCAGGCTATGTGCCTATTGACGACATTGCCCGCAGGGTTATTAAAAAAATTGGCTATGATAAAAGCGATTACCAGTTCGACTATAAGTCGTGTGCGGTCTTATCTGCCATTCACAATCAATCTTCCGACATTAATCAGGGAGTGGAGCGCGCCAACGCAGAAGAGCAGGGCGCCGGCGACCAAGGGATGATGTTCGGATACGCTTGCAGGGAAATGGACAACTTGATGCCCATATCCTCAGAACTGTCACACATCATCTTGCAAGAATTAGCCGCTATTCGCCGCGAAGGAAAACAGATGACCTATCTAAGACCCGACTCCAAATCGCAAGTAACCCTGCAATTTAGTGATGCCGGCAAGCCCGAACGGATTGATGCCATTGTGGTTTCTACACAACACGATGAATTTGACACAGACGAAGTTGCTATGTTAGCACAGATTAAAAAAGATGTGCAGGAAATACTGCTCCCCAGAGTTATCGCAACCCTTTCGCCCAAAATACAGGAACTTTTCGAACACAACTATACACTTCATGTGAATCCCACCGGAAAGTTCGTAATTGGCGGTCCACATGGTGACACCGGTTTAACGGGGCGAAAGATTATTGTGGATACTTACGGAGGCAAAGGCGCGCACGGTGGCGGCGCATTCTCCGGAAAAGACTCCTCAAAAGTGGACAGGTCGGCAGCATACGCGGCACGACACATCGCCAAAAATATGGTAGCCGCAGGAATTTGTGAAGAGATACTGGTACAGGTAGCCTATGCTATCGGCGTGGCAAAACCTGTTGGAATTTACGTAAATACGTACGGAACAGCGCAAGTTAAGATGTCTGACGGTGAGATTGCTAAAAAGATTGAGGAGATTTTTGACATGCGCCCATACTCAATTATACAACGGTTTCAACTAGAAAACCCTATTTTTGAAGTAACCGCTTCTTACGGGCACTTTGGCAGAGACTTTTATGAGGCTGAGGTAGAAGTTTTTTACTCTGATGCCCATACATACACCAAAACGGTGAATGGCGAACAGAAGATATTTAAGAAAGTTCCGTTTTTCAGTTGGGAAAAATTAGATTGTGTAGAGAAAATTCAGCAAGCATTTGGAATAAAATAATCACCTCACACTTTCTCCCATCGCATAAATAAATGGGTTGCTCTGATAGATTGAAATAGTGCATTTTAGAGGGATGATGTCATTCGTTTTGCTGATATTCCACAGGAATATTTTCACATCGTAATGTGCAATCCTATTTGAATCTTTAACCAAAAGTTCATATCGAAAAGGAAGGAAAATGCGGGATGTATCTCTATTTTGAATAGAAAAATCGCAGGGTTTTACGCACCGCCAGTCGGTAATGTGTCCTTTGTAGGAGGTTTGCAACACAAGCGCATAATCTGCCGTAGAGTCACGACAAATATAATCTAATGTCAGCAATATTTTGGTAAAGCGCGAAGGGCAAATCTCTGATAAATTACACTCTTTGAGCGGAATAAATTCATATTCAGCAGAAACAGGGGCATTCCAAACATATTCTTCGGAGTTAATTTTCTCCATACCTTCAATACCTGTTCCTGTTTTTGCAAACACATATATTTCGGAGGTAAAACAAGGGATATATTCTACTAAAACCGGATAAAACGGCTTTACTATTTCAAGTTGCAAGTCGGTTAATCCTGCCACAACTAAATAGTTCCCTTGGAGAAGTTTTACTTTTTTCATAAATGAAAAATAATCATCACTTCTATCAAATTTATTGTTTAAGCCAATATCATATTTATCTTGAAAATATGTTATAGAATGCGGCGACATGTTTAATACGCAGTTTACATGCTCATTTCCATATTTCTCTCTCCATTCCATAGTTTTTGCAACACTTTTTCCATACCATTGAGCAGAAAGAAAGTTATAGTGTTTGCGCGAAACCACTAAACTAAAAGTCATAGTGGCTAAAATAAGAAGCAGAGCAACTATTTTTTTAGTATTTAATGTTGAATCAATGAAAGATGCTACAGTTAAAAGTAGAAACGGGAATGGAAAAATTAACACAGAGAATTGCAGCACAGGATTTATATAGAGCGAGTAAAGATAGCCTATAGTATATGGGGTGATGAATAAAAGCAACGCGGTTACTATTTTAACTTTATTGTTATTCCACTGAGTTTTATTTATTTTACTCGAAACGAGTAATCCTATCGCTGCTGTTAAAGTAGCAATCCATGAATAATGAAATAGATATTGGAAATAATAGAGTGTAAATCTTGGTTTTGGCGGGTCAAGCCATCCATCTTCGCCTCCAATTCCACCAAGACCAATTTGATGTAATAAAATGGGAACGTGCGGCGCATATAACATAACTGCCAACAAGCAAGCTAACAGATATTTAAAGAACGTTTGTTTTTTTGAGAAAAAGAGACCGGCTACTGCTATCAAAAAAGCCGTAAGCATGGAAAACTGATGAATATACGCGCAAACGGCGGCAAAAAATCCAAACAGAATAATGTTTTTCCAACGATAGTCATGCTCAAAAATCATTCTTGTCCATACAATAAGCAGGAGTAAAATAAAAAATAGTCCCGCGATATATGGGCGAGCAATCAAACTATAGAAAATGGAGTATTGGGCAACCGCAACAAATCCTGAAGTGAAGAGCGCAGCAGTGGCATTAAACCACTTTTTTGTCAACACATACATTAATGGAATACAAGAGATGCCCATTATATAAAAGGCAATCGCAGTGATAATTCAGATATTCCGAAAATCTTTATCCACAACCACAAGAAGACTTGAATACCGGCAGGGTGTCCATCCACTTTGACCCCTTTTTCTATTAACTCGGAAAAAGTGTCAAAGTGTAAACGACCAATAACGCTTAATTCATCATGTGTAAGAGAGAAATCCCAAATTCCAAACAAGCGGAGAAAAACCCCCAACCCGATAATAGATAGCAGTATGATTTTATAATTTCGGTCCAAACTCTCTCAATTTTTTTCCCTCTTCGGTATCTGTAAATTTCTCAAAGTTTTTAACAAAAAGATCAGCCACTTTGTTCACTGTTTCCTTAAAAGCATTTTTATCTTTCCAGCTATTTTCAGGATTTAAGATTGTATCATCAATACCTTCAATACGTTTAGGAATATTTACCATGAATGGTTTTACCAATTCTTTTTCACAATTAACCAGTTCGCCGGTTAATATGGCTGTGATAATAGTGCGGGTATCTTTAATAGAGATTCGTTTTCCGCCGGTATTGAAGCCGCCGCCAATCCATCCGGTATTTACTAAATAGCAGGTAGAATTGTGCTCTTCAATCTTTTTAGAGAACACTTCTGCGTATTTAGTTGGGTGCAACATTAAAAAAGCAGCTCCGAAACAGGAAGAAAATGTGGGGGTTGGTTCTTTAATACCACGCTCTGTTCCTGCCAATTTTGCTGTAAATCCGCTGAGAAAATAATACATTGCTTGCTCTTTCGACAAAATAGAAACCGGAGGTAAAACGCCAAACGCATCTGCGGTAAGAAAAATCACTTTGCTGGGGTGCCTCCCTTTTGATTCGGGTTTTACAATATTGTCGATATGATAGATAGGATAAGAAACGCGGGTGTTTTCGGTTTTCGCTTGCGAGTTGAAGTCAATATTTCCTTCTTCATCAATTACTAAGTTTTCAAGCAGTGCATCTCTTTTGATGGCGCTATAGATATCGGGTTCGCTTTCTTCGCTAAGATTGATACATTTAGCATAGCAACCGCCTTCAAAGTTGAAGATACCGTTGTTGTCCCAGCCGTGTTCATCGTCGCCAATAAGTGCGCGGTTCGGGTCGGTAGAGAGGGTGGTCTTTCCGGTGCCCGACAAACCGAAGAAGATGGCAGTGTCGCCGTCTTTTCCCTGATTTGCAGAGCAGTGCATAGAGGCAATACCTTTCAGCGGGAGGAAGTAGTTCATTACAGAGAAAATACCTTTCTTCATCTCCCCACCGTACCACGAGCCGCCGATGAGTGCTATTTTTTCTGTAAGATTAAAGGCGATAAACACTTCGCTGTTCAAGTTCCACTCTTGCCATTTCGGGTTGGTTACCTTACAACTGTTCATCACAATAAAATCGGGAACAAAATCTTTCAGTTCCTCTTCTGTGGGGCGCAAAAACATATTTTTTACAAAATGCGCCTGCCAAGCCACTTCGGTAACAAAGCGAACTTTCATTCTCGTATCGGGATTTACACCGGCAAATCCGTCAGTTACGTAAAGATTTTTATTACTTAACTGATTTTGGCTCAATTTCTTTAACTCTTTCCATTGATCCACGGTAAGCGGTTTGTTGTCCGGAGATTTTTTTACAGGGTCGTGCCACCACACTTTGTCTTTTGTTTCCTCATCCACCACTACATATTTATCTTTTGGGGAGCGGCCGGTGAAAATTCCTGTGTCCACCGTCAGTGCGCCCGATTTGGTATGATACGCACGTTCAAATCCTGTCAATTCCGGATTTATTTCGTGTTCATACAACTCCTGATACGATAAATTGTAATAAATTTTTAATGGGTTTGTAATTCCCATGAGATTTAATTGTTCTACGATGTTCTGCATAAATATTGTATTTGATTAATTATAAATATATTAATTGATTATTTTTCCGATTTTCAACAGAATGGCAAATATAAATAATTTCATGTTAATTTGCACCCTTTTAATAAAATACAGTAAGTAATGGAAATTTCAGCGAAGTACGATCCCGGAGAGATTGAAAATAAGTGGTATAAATTTTGGGAAGAAAACCAATTCTTTGCTTCTGTTCCCGATGAACGTCCGCCTTATACGATAGTGATTCCACCGCCAAATGTAACCGGAGTCTTACACATGGGACACATGCTGAACAACACCATTCAGGATGTGTTGATTCGCCGTGCACGAATGTTGGGCTTTAACGCACTGTGGGTGCCCGGTACCGACCATGCATCTATTGCTACTGAGGCCAAAGTGGTTGCCATGCTCAAAGAGAAAGGAATTGAGAAAAATTCGCTTACACGTGAGCAGTTTTTAGAATATGCTTGGGAATGGAGAGAGAAACACGGCGGAATTATTTTGCAACAGTTGAGAAAATTGGGAGCTTCCTGCGACTGGACGCGCACTAAATTTACAATGGATGAAGATCTGTACGAATCGGTAATTGATGTTTTTGTGGATTTATACGAAAAAGGTAAAATCTACCGCGGTGTCCGAATGGTAAACTGGGATCCAAAAGCGCTTACCGCTGTTTCGGATGAAGAAGTGGTTTATCATGAAGTACAGTCGAAGTTGTATTATCTGCGTTATAAAATTGAAAATACTGAAAATGAATATATAACGATTGCAACTACCCGTCCTGAAACCATTTTGGGTGATGTGGCAGTGTGTATGCACCCCGATGATGAGCGTTTCCAACACTTAAAGGGAAAACGTTGTATTGTGCCGTTGGTAAATCGCTCTGTTCCATTAATTTTTGACGAATATGTAGAGCGCGAATTTGGTACCGGCGCATTGAAAATTACTCCTGCACATGACATCAACGACTACCATATCGGAATAACTCATAAATTGCCTTCTATTAATATTTTTAACGATAATGGAACGCTGAATGAAAATGCTAAAATTTTGATTGGCATAGACAGATTTGAGGCGCGTAAACAGATTGTTCCCTTACTTGAAGCTGCCGGAAATTTGGTAAAAATTGAAGACTACCTCAATAAAATCGGTTTTTCTGAACGCACAAACGAAATCATTGAGCCGAAGTTATCTCAACAATGGTTTTGTGATATGGCGGCATTGGCAAAACCTGCCTTAGAGGTAGTAATGAACGATTCTGTTCGCTTCTTCCCCGAAAAATTGAAAAATACCTATTCGCACTGGATGGAAAATGTGAAAGATTGGTGTATCAGCCGTCAGTTGTGGTGGGGACATCGTATTCCTGCCTATTACCTTCCTAATGGCGAGGTAGTTGTGGCAAAAACATTGGAGGCTGCCTACGAAAAAACAATGTCGAAGTTCGGCTCTCAATTTTCGATGGAAGATTTGAAACAGGATGAAGATGTTGTGGACACATGGTTCTCTTCCTGGCTCTGGCCCATTTCTGTGTTCGATGGGATACGCTATCCCGATAATGAGGATATTAAATACTATTACCCCACAGCCGTGTTGGTAACCGCCCCTGAAATTATTTTCTTTTGGGTGGCGCGAATGATTATGGCGGGATTGGAGTGGCGCAACGAAATCCCATTCCATAACGTATATTTTACAGGGATTGTGCGCGACAAGTTGCGCCGAAAAATGTCGAAACAATTGGGCAATTCCCCAGACCCCATTGAGTTGATGGAAAAGTACGGTGCCGATGGTGTGCGTACGGGTATGCTGTTCAGTTCTCCGGCAGGAAACGACCTTATGTTTGACGAAGCATTATGCGAGCAAGGCAGAAATTTCAGCAACAAAATATGGAATGCGTTCCGCTTGATTAAAGGGTGGAAAATTGCTGATGATATTCCCCAACCGGAGCACACTAAAATTGCAATCAAATGGTTTAAAAACCGTTTAAACGAAGTTGTTACACAATTAGATGATGATTTCGCCAAATATCGTCTTAGCGATGCCTTAATTAACATTTACAAATTGATTTGGGATGACTTCTGTTCCACTTTCTTAGAAATTGTAAAACCTGCATACCAACATCCCATTGACGCAAAGTCATTAACAGAGATTATTAATATATTCGACCAACTTTTGCGCATATTGCACCCATTCATGCCGTTCATTACGGAAGAACTATGGCAAACCTTAGCAGAGCGCGCCGAAAAAGAGTCCATCATGTTTGCCCCAATGCCAAAATTTGATAAAGCTTCTAATAAAGAATTACTGACCTCGTTTGAGAATACATTAAAAATTGTAGAGCAAATCCGGCGTATCCGTGCAGAAAAAAACATCGCACAAAAAGTGACTTTGAAATTATATGTAATAAGTGCAGAAGAAGAAAAGAAAACATTTTTCTCCATCATCCAAAAACTCTGCAACTTGGAGAATATTAAAAATGTAGAAGAAAAACCCGACGGCAGTGTTTCATTTATTGAAAATAACGTTGAATATTGCATTCCGTTAGCAGAATCTATTAATGTAGAAGAGGAACTAAAGAAATTGAAAGAAGAACTAAAATACGCGGAAGGGTTCTTGCAATCTGTTATCCATAAACTATCTAACGAAAAGTTTGTATCGGGTGCTCCTGCGCAGGTAGTAGCCAATGAGCGTAAGAAACAAACCGATGCAGAGATTAAGATTGCGATGTTGAGAGAACAGGTATTAGCGATTAGCTGAGATCTAACATTATTAACCATTAAATTATTGAATATGAAAAAACTTATTGCCTGCTGCGGAATTAACTGCGAATCTTGCGATGCTTACATCGCTACTGTAAACAATGACAACGAATTGCGTGAAAAAACCGCTAAACAATGGCGCGAAGCCTACAATGCGCCGCACATTACTACCGAGTCTATTAATTGTATGGGCTGCCGTGCAGATGGACAAAAATTTGATTATTGTAACCACTGTGAAATTAGAAGTTGCGCAGTTACAAAAGGGTTTGATAATTGTGGCAAATGTAATGATTTAGAGAGTTGCCAAATAATTGGCGCTGTGCTTCAACAAGTACCCGGTGCCAAAGAAAATTTGCTTGGCTAAAAATCAATAGAAAATGTTAAATATACATGAAACAGTAGAAAGCCAACGTGCATTTTTTGCCACAGGATCTACAAAAGACATATCGTTTCGCATAGAATCTCTGAGAAAGTTAGAACGCTGGATTCGTAGTCATAACGATGAAATCCTTGCTGCGCTAAAACAGGATTTGAACAAACCTCCGTTTGAAGCATACGCAACTGAAATGACAGTTGTGCTTGCTGAATTGAAACTTATGCTGAGGAAGATTAAATGTTGGAGCCGCCCAAAACACATCACATCCAATCTGATAAATTTTCCATCTTCGGGAATTATATATCCTGAACCTTATGGTGTTACACTTATTATTTCGCCTTGGAACTACCCTTTCAACTTAACGCTTGCGCCGCTCATTGCTGCGGTTGCAGCCGGAAACTGCGCAATTGTAAAACCCTCCGAATATTCACCCACAACCTCATCAATTGTAACGAGGTTGTGTAAAGAGGTGTTCAATAGTGGACACGTTACCGTTGTGGAAGGCGGAGTGGAAGAAAGTGCGGCGTTGCTCAATGAACGTTTCGACCTGATCTTCTTTACAGGAAGTACAACCGTAGGCAAAATCGTGATGAAGGCTGCCGCTTGCAATCTTACGCCTGTAGTTTTGGAATTGGGAGGTAAAAGCCCATGTATTGTAGATGAAACTGCCGACATCAAACTCGCTGCAAAACGTATCGCTTGGGGAAAACTTGTAAACTCCGGACAAACTTGCATAGCACCGGACTACCTTTTAGTACACGAATCGGTAAAACAAAGACTGATTGAAGAAACAACGTTAGCTATCAAGAGTATGTACGGCGAAAAACCATTGGAAAATCCCGACTATCCTAAAATTATTAACGAAAAACATTTCAACCGTTTGCTTGGATTGCTTACAGGGGAAAAAATTGTTACGGGCGGAGGCTCAAGCACTACCACATTGCAAATTGAACCAACGCTGCTTGATGAAGTTGGTTGGGAGGCGCCTGTGATGCGCGATGAGATTTTTGGTCCTATTATACCGGTGTTATCCTACTCTAATTTTGAAGATGCTATAAATACAATATGTAAACGCCCAAAGCCGCTTGCAGCCTATTTCTTTACTTCCAACAAAAGCAGAGAGCAATATTTTTTGAAAAATCTCTCATTTGGAGGAGGTTGTATCAATGATACACTTATGCACCTTGCCGATTCGCGATTGCCGTTTGGCGGCGTTGGCGATAGCGGAATGGGCAGTTACCACGGAAAATCAGGTTTTGATGCGTTCTCGCATCAAAAAAGCGTGATAAAAAAATCTACACTTATTGACATCCCCCTGCGCTATCCGCCTTATAATGAAAAAGGGCTTAAATTATTGATGAAAATATAGTCTCTCCCTCCTATTCGCGATTGCGTCCATGTCATTCCGTAGCAAGGAATCGCAATACTAATCTCCTACCTTAAACCGCACAAGCCGTAGCGGATTGCCCGTACTCTTGTTTTGTGCGAAAAACACCCAAAAACAAATTAGACAGTTTTAAATTTTTCTCCCATGACTTCGGCATGGGAGCGACCTGTTATCCCCTTCAAAATTTGAAGGGGATATTAGACCCGTTATATAACTTCGGTATATGACGTTTTTAACTTCTTATAGCGTAATATGCAGAAAAAATACGCCAATACACCCAATTTTGCAACATGAAAAACATTAATCAGGTGAAAATCAGTTAATTATTTTTCTTGACCTAAAAAACCGCACCAAACAAGAGGAATCTCAATCCTAATTTCCTACCTTAAACCGCACAAGCCGTAGCGGATTGCCCGTGCT
>Ga0123353_10004100_pt1 | contig 18666 bp, 14 predicted proteins | sample TergutLab28metaG_3_FD_92763 | JGI IMG/M metagenome (GOLD analysis project Ga0123353, IMG submission 92763) | Labiotermes labralis P3 segment gut microbial communities from Petit-Saut dam, French Guiana - Lab288 P3 | ecosystem: Host-associated > Arthropoda: Insects > Digestive system > Gut ... | reverse complement strand
TGCGGTTGCGGAGGGTAAGCACGGGCGGCATGTAATATATTTAGTTTTACCTAGCGCTTGAAACGCGCTATTTTCTTAGGTTTTTAGGCCTTGTGTCTAAATGATTGTGGCCACGGGGGCAACCGGCCCCACCGGCGCGACCGGCCTCGGCTCCTGCGTCGACCCCGCCTACGGCTTTATCACGGACGGTACCAACGGTCTGGTCGACCGCGTCGACCCCATCACCCACCAGGTGAACGGCTCGGCCGATGTGGGCGGCGGACCGCTCCACATGGCCTCCGACCCCGCCCTGCGCCAGGTGTACGTGACCGACCCCGCCGGCAACCTTTTCAGCATTGTGGACGCGGACACCCTGGAGGTGAAGAAGACCTTCACCATCCCGCAGGCGGGCAATATGGCGGTCAACTTCCGGACGCATATGATCTTTGTCGCCGCCTTCAACGGGACCCAGAGCCAGATCTTCCAGATCGACGGCGAGACCGACGCGTTCACCCGCGTCTGGACCGTGCCGCTGGCGCAGCCCCTCGGCGTGGCGGTGGACGACGTGGAGAACAGCGTGTACGCCTTCAACAATGTCTCGTCGAATATCTTCGTGTATTCGGGCAACAACGGCGTGCTGCAGACGACCCTGACCTTCGGCAGCACTCTGGGGGACGTTATCTCCAACCCCTGCACCGGCATCCTCTATGCCCCCGTGTCCATCGGCGGCGGGGTATACCAGATGCAGGGCATGGACCGCGACGGGACGATCTCCGTGCTGAACCTCCCCACGCTCGGCGCCGCCGGCCACATCTATACCATCGACACCGCCAGGAACCTGCTGTATGTCCTTGTGGGCCCCTCGCTCATCGATATCTACAACCTGTGCACCGATGCGGTCACGGATACCATGACGCCGATCGCGAACCTGTCCTCAATCGCGGTGGACAGCGTCAACCAGCTCGTCTATATGGCCTCGGAAACCGGCACCACGGTCAGCATTTTTGACGCCGCGCCGCCCCACGGGCTCATCAATACCTTCTCGTCCGCATTCCCCACCGCGCTGGCCACCATCGGCTGCCAGGACTGCTTCCCCTGCGGGGGCGGCGGCGCGCCAGGGCCCACGGGCGCGACGGGACCGGCAGGGCCAACCGGCGCAACCGGCGCCCAGGGACCGACCGGCGCAACCGGTTTCAGCCCCTGCAAGGAGATCAACCTGGCCTATGCGGCACACAGCGACAGCATCTCCGTCGTCGATACGGACACCCAGCAGTTGGTCTCCACGATCCCGCTGGACGCCACGCTTTCCTCGGTTACGCAGTTGGTCAGGAATCCGAATTCGGGCGCATTCTATCTGCCTGCGGGCCCTATTCTGTATGTCTCGGACGAAACGGGGCAGGTGCAGGTAATTGCGTTCGGGTCCACGATTAACCTGGTCGTCTATAACCCCCTGGTCAATAAGCTCTATGTGCGCACCAACAGCACAATCTATATCATGGACGGAACCACCCTCTCGCAGCTCGGCACGCTCCCGGCGACCGCCTACACCCACCCCGATATGGTCACGGACCCGGCCACCGGCCTGACGTACGACACAACCTACGGCGCGATATCGGTCATCAGCGGCACCACCAACACGGTGACCGGCTATATCCCTGTTTCGGGGGTCTATCTGGCGTGGCTCGCCATCGATTCGCAGCGCAGGCGCCTGTATGCCTCGGGCGGCGGGAGCGCCTATGTCATCGACCTGGACGCCGGGCAGGTGGTCGACGTCATCACCGGCCTTGCCGTCGTGATCGACCTTGCCGTGAACACGGTGCTGGACCAGCTATATGTCCTGCACCAGGAGGGGCTGGACTATTACGTCTCGGTATATGACGCGTCCTCCGGCGCGCTGCTGTCCGACAATTTCCTGTCCGACAGCCTTACAAGCTTCAACGTGGAGCCGAATACGGGCCGGATTGCCTTCTATGACAGCATCACCCAGGCGATGGAGCTGTATCAGCCGAACGCGGATGGCAGCCTGACCCGTCTTGACCCCGTCCCCATGGAACAGGCCACAGGCTTCGACTTTGGCCCCGAGATGGACTGCTCCGCCCTCATCGGCCCCACAGGGCCCACCGGGCCGACGGGACCGGCAGGCTCCTCTTCCTGCTCGGAGCCCGCCTTTGCCTTTGTCGCCAACCAGAACGGCACCGTGAGCGTGATCAACCCCCTGACGCACGATCTGGAGACGACCATCCCGTTGGGCACGGTTCCCTTCGGCGTGGCGGCGGACCCGGGGCTCGGGCTCGTCTATGTGTCCGACGATGGGGAAAACGACCTCTACGCCCTCAACGCGAGCACCTATGCCATCGTGGCGGTCGTCCCGCTGCCGAGCTACACGCGCATGGGCGCGCTCCCGCACTTCCCCGCGGTCAACCCGAACAATCACCTGGTCTATATCCCCGACTTTGAGAGCAACCGCCTGGCGGTGTTTGACGGCACGGCAATCGCGGCCGGCTCCACAGGCATGTTTGCCGCCATAGCCGTGGGCAACGCGCCTAACGCCGTGGACGTGAACCCCAGGACCAACCGTGTCTACGTGGCCAACACGGGCGACGGCACCGTCTCCGTCATCAACGGCAACAGCAATACCGTCGTCGCGACCATCCCGATCCCCAACGCCGGCTCCGGCACGCTGCTGGACGTGGCGGCGGACCACTGCACCAACCTGATCTACGCCGCGGTCTCCGGCGAGCAGATCTCCGTGATCGACGGCAGCGCCAACGAGGTCATTGGCAGCCTGGGCGGCGGCGCCTACGCCCTTGCGCTCAACGAGGTCCAGAGTCTGCTCTACGCCATCGACAGCACGCGCACGCAGGTCCTGGTGTTCGACACCTGCTCCGGCACGCAGATCGCGCAGGTTCCCCTGCCCGGCTCTGCCGCGGGCCTCAACCGGCTGGCCGTGGACACCAGCAACCACCTGGTGTATGCCACGGACAGCGTCAACGGCGCCGTCTACGTGATCGACGGCACCACGCAGGCCCTGCTCTCCGAGGTGGCCAGCCCCACCTCCGACCCGATGCCCATGGGCGTGGCGACGCTCTCCTGCAACAGGGGCTGCGCGCTCCCGTGCGGCACGGAGCCGTGCGTCCCCGGCCTCGTTGGCGACGCCTACGCCCTGCAGGACGGCGAGATCGCCGTGATCGACCCCACCACCCACGAGGAAATTTCTTCCATCCCGATTGACGTCGGCGTCTCCGCACAGTACACCTTTGCGGTGAACCCCTTCAAGGGGCAGTTCTATGTCGCCACCAGCGGCGGCCTGTATGTCTTCGACGCGCATGGCAATCGGCTGCAGCTCCTGCGGGCCGGCGGCGATATCGGCGCGGTGGCCTACAACCCCGCGGCCAACAAGATCTATCTCGCCGACGAGAGCAACAGCAGCGTGTATATCTACAATGCGGACACCTACGCGCAGCTGGCCGTCATCCCCCTGTCGCCCGGGATCGTGCTGGCCGCCGAGCCCTCCACCAACCAGGTGTATGCCGGTGTGCCCGGGGGCGGCCTGTATGCGATCAACGGCGCGGATAACAGCTATATGAACCTGGGCTTCAGCGAGTACCCTGAGCTGCTGACAGCTGACTCCGTCCATGGCCGGCTGTATAACGCCGCGCTGGATTCCGTTGTCTATGTGTTTGACACCTCCATCAATGCGGAGATCGATTCCTTCCCCCTCACCGGCGGAGTGCCGCTGAGCATCGCCATCAACCCCAACACGGAGCTGCTGTATGCCAACTACGGCAACCATATCGACCTGTACGACGTAACCACCGGCACGCCGGCGGGCACGCTCACCGAAAACGCCGGGGCCCTGGCCGTGGACCCGGTGACGAACCAGGTGTTCTACTACAACGGCGCCGACACCGTGATTCTCGATGGCGCCGACAACAGCTACCTGGATTCCATCGCCATGAACGAGGTGGGCGCCTTCGCCTTCGGCACCCGCGAGGTGATCTGCCCGGCGGGGGCCGCGGGCGCGGCCGCCCCGCTGCCGGTGACGCTGAACCTCGGTGCAGCCGCCGGCGCGATGCTCCCCGGCCAGAGGATCAGCCTTCCCGTCTCGAAGCTGGCAAACCTCATGCTGCATTACAGCGGCACTGGGATCGAAATCTCCGTCGCGTAGAATTGCCAAAATACGACTCTCCGGGGAGAGGCCAGCGCGGCCTCTCCCCGGGCATTGTTATGCATATTTCATGAACTTTCCAAAAAGGGCTTTACATTTCAATGAAAAAATGAGATAATAGGAGGAGAACATCTGAAAGGGGATATCTTCATGCGTGATTTACAGGCCCTGGCCGCGCTGTGCGCGGAAAAGAACAGGATCGCCCCGGAGCTCTACGACCTGAACAACGTGCAGCGCGGCCTGCGCGACAAGGAGGGCAACGGCGTCAAGGCCGGGCTCACCCAGATCTCCACCATCACCTCCTTCAAAAAGGTCGACGGCGTCAAGACCCCCTGCGAGGGCGAGCTGCGCTACCGCGGCATCGATGTGAAGGACTTATGCGCAGGGTTCCTGAACGCCAACCGCCTCGGCTTTGAGGAGGTGGCCTACCTGCTGCTGTTCGGCGACCCGCCCTCCCCTTCCCAGGCAAAGGAATTCCATACGCTGCTGGCCGAGGTGCGCCAGCTGCCGCCCAATTTCGTGCGCGACGTCATCATGAAGGCCCCCCGGCAGGACATGATGACGATGCTCTCCCGCAGCGTACTGACGCTGGGGGCCTACGACGAATGGGCGGACGACATCTCCATCCCCAACGTGCTTGCCCAGTGCCTGCGCCTGATCAGCGTATTCCCGCTGCTGGCGGTGTACGGCTATCAGGCCTACAACCACTATCACTGCAACGAAAGCCTGTACATCCACCGGCCTGACCCCGCCCTTTCCGCGGCGGAAAACATCCTGCGCATGCTGCGCCCCGACAAATCCTACACCGCCATAGAGGCCCAGATCCTCGACCTGGCGCTGGTGCTGCACATGGAGCACGGCGGCGGCAACAATTCCACCTTTACGACGCATGTCGTGTCCTCCTCGGGCACCGACACCTACTCCGCCATCGCGGCGGCCCTTGGGAGCCTGAAAGGCCCCAAGCACGGCGGCGCGAACATCAAGGTGGTGCAGATGGTCGAGGATATGAAGCGCAGCCTGAAGGACATCACCGACGAGGACGAGGTGCGCGCGCACCTGGTGAAGCTGCTTGACAAGGAGGCCTTCGACAAGAAGGGCCTGATCTACGGCATGGGGCATGCGGTGTACTCCCTCTCGGACCCCCGGGCGGACCTCTTCAAGCAGTTCACCCGGCAACTGGCCACCGAGAAGGGCGAGAAGGCCGAGTTCGACCTCTACGACATGGTGGAGCGCGTCGCCCCGCAGGTGATCGGCGAAAAGCGCCGCATCTACAAGGGCGTCGCAGCCAACGTGGACTTCTATTCCGGCTTCGTCTACAGGATCCTCGGCATCCCGCAGGAGCTGTTCACGCCCATGTTCGCCATCGCGCGCATCGTGGGCTGGAGCGCCCACCGCCTGGAGGAGCTCATCAACCAGGACAAGATCATCCGCCCGGCCTATCAGAGCGTCATGCCCGACCGGGCGTACATCCCCGCGGAGGACATATAATATGAGGGGCCTGACCCTCGCCACTCCGGCGCTGCTGTGCCTTGTGGGGCTGCTGCTCTCGATGGAATACAAGGGCGAAAAATATCGTCCGTTGCTGCGCGTATTCCAGTGCCTGGCGTTGGCCGTCGCCGCCGTCAACGCGGCATGCTGGTTCGCGGCCCTCTCACAACCCTTTGTGCTCGCGGTCAGCATCGCCGCCATTGTGGTGAACCTGCCCCTCGCGGCGCTGGGGATGAGTAAAAAAATTGATTAGGGAGGTCTTGAAATGCTGCAAGCATTGTTGGCCGGCGTCATTCAGGGGCTCACGGAGTTCCTGCCCATCTCCAGCTCGGGGCACCTGATCATCTTCAACGCCCTGTTCGGCGGGGGCGAGGGCGGTGACCTGGCGTTCACGGTGTTCCTGCACCTGGCCACGCTGCTGGCGGTCGTCATCTGCTTCCGTAAGGATGTCTGGGCGCTGATACGCGAGTTCTTCGCCGCGCTGTGGGACCTCCTGCGGGGCAAGCCGGACTTCAAGACGCCCGAGCGCCGCTTCCTGCTGATGGTGGTCATCGCGACCATCCCGGCGGTGCTGGCCGGATTCCTGATCAAGCTGCTGCACCTCGACAGTGTCCTCGAGAACATCTTCGTCGTGGGGGCCATGCTCATCGTCACGGCGGCGTTCATGTTCGTGATCGACAGGCTCAAGGGCACCTACACCGAAAAAGACGCGCCGTATCGAATTTCTTTTTTGACCGGATGCCTACAGGCCGTGGCGATCTTGCCGGGGCTCTCGCGCAGCGGCAGCACCATCTTCGGCGGCGTGCTGGGCGGCTTCAAGAAGGAGTTCGCGGTCAAGTTCGCGTTCATTCTGTCCATCCCGGCCATTTTGGGCGCCGCGCTGCTGGAGGGCCTCGACGTCCTCAAGGCGGGCGCGCTCGCGATCGACCCGGCCAACTGGCTCATCGGCTTTGCCGCCGCCGCCGTGTGCGGGGTGCTCGCGATACAGTTCATCAAGCTGCTGATCAAGAACAACAAATTTTGGGTGTTCGGCATCTACTGCCTGTTGGCATCCGCCGCCGCGTTTATGGTTGCTCTCAACGTCATACACGCTTGAGGAAAGGGGTTGCCTATGAGAGCGAAAAGGCTTTTGAAAAAGCGATTGGGCCTCATCACGCTAGTTGAGTTGCCCAAGGCGACTGTCGCGTCCTGCGAGGTGACCAGCGGAGATCCCGAGCGGGAAAGCGCGGAGATGATGGCGGCGTGGTTGCATGCAAATCTCGGCCTGAAGCCCGGGGAAGGCGGCACGCGAAGCTTCGGCTTCGATTGCCACAAGGGGCGCGAAATCCCCGAGGGCTGCCGGATCTATCACCAGTACGTCACGCTCCCGGAGGGCAGCCGGGCAGCCGGCGACGAAAGGGTCAGCATCAAGGAGTTCCCGGGCGGCAGGTTTGCCCGCGTGGCCGTGCACGACCCGTTCTCCTGCGACTTCCCCCTGGCCTGGTCCGTGCTGCTGCAATGGGTCTTCAGGCACAAAATCCCCCACCGCCTGGGCTGCGCCTCGGCAAAGGACTGCTATTCGCTTTTTTCCAACGAGGAATCCCCCTGCCTTGAGGAGATATACAGTGCAAACGGCGAGGAGTATATGGCAATGTACCTTCCGATAAAATAACAGCGCAAATATGAAAGGAGAAAACCAAATGGAACTGAAAGGCTCACGCACCGAACAGAATCTCCGCGACGCCTTCGCGGGGGAATCCCAGGCCCGCAACAAGTACACCTACTTTGCCGGCAAGGCGAAGAAGGAGGGCTACGAGCAGATCGCGAAGCTCTTCCTGGAGACCGCCGACAACGAGAAGGAGCACGCGAAAATCTGGTTCAAGCTGCTGTGCGGCGGCGACATCCCCGCCACGGATGTGAACCTCTCCGACGCGGCCGCCGGCGAGAACTACGAGTGGACCACCATGTATGCGGACTTCGCGGCGATCGCCCGCGAGGAGGGCTTCAACGACATCGCCGCCAAGTTCGAGATGGTGGGTAAGATCGAGAAGGCCCACGAGGAGCGCTACCGCAAGCTGCTGGAGAACGTGCAGGGCGGCTTGGTGTTCTCGCGCGACGGCGACCAGATCTGGGAGTGCAGCAACTGCGGGCACATCCACATCGGCCCCAAAGCCCCGCAGCTGTGCCCGGTATGCGCCCACCCGCAGGCGTATTTCATCCTGCGGGCCGAGAACTATTGATCACTCCTTCTCCGCGATGACGACCTCGACGCCGGCCTCTTCGATCTTGACCAGCTCCTCCTCCACGGCGTCCCAGTCGGTGATGAGGGTATCGAACTTGCCGACGTCGCAGACCTTGATGAAGGCCCGGAAGCCGACCTTCGCGCTGGGCATCATGAGGACCTTCCTGCGCGAGTTCCCGATGACGGCGCGCTGGAAGGCCGCGGTTTCGTCGGTCCCATTGGAGAAGCCGAAGGCCGCGTCATAGCCCGCGCCAGTCATCAGGCACAGGTCGAAGTGCATGTTCTTCACGAAGGCCGTGGCGAAGCTATCCACCAGGGACGTTGTGCCGTGCATGCGCATCTTGCCGCCCACGATGTAGACAGTGACGTTGTCCCAGTACTTTAGTTCGTTCGCCAGCGTGACGGAGTTGACCACAAGCGTATACGGAATATCCCTGGGGAGATATTTCAGCATGATAAACCCGAGGGAGCCGCTGGTGAGGTACACACAGTCCCCTTCCCGCACGAGCGCGGCGGCCCGCTTCGCGATGGCGGCGTAGTTGTCCGAAGGCTCCATGTTGACGTAGTCCCTCTGCCTCGGCGGGATGTTGTTCACCTGCGTGAGCGGGATGGCGCCGCCGTGGGTGCGTTTGAGCAGCCCCTGCTCCTCCAGCAGCCGCAGGTCCCTGCGGGCCGAATCGACGGAGACGCCGTACCGCTCCTGGATTTCGCCGATGGAGATGCGCCCCTTCTCCTGGATGGTCTGCAGGATAGCCTGGTGTCGTTCCTCAATAAACATGATATACCGTTAACCTCCTTGTTCATCTTTGTTAACACTATATCATGTTGATTTATGTTTGTCAACGTTTTTTAATGGAGGTTCCCGTGAAAGTATTCAACACACTCGCCCGCCAAAAGGAAGAATTTACGCCCATCATCCCGGGCGAGGTGCGCATGTACACCTGCGGCTCCACGGTGTACAACCTGATCCACATCGGCAACGCGCGCTTCTACTGTGTCTTCGACACCCTGCGGCGCTATCTGGAGTACCGGGGCTACAAGGTCTTCTTTGCGCAGAATTTTACTGATATTGACGACAAGATCATCAGGAAGGCCAATGAGGAGGGCGTGTCCTCCCGGGAGATCGCCGAGCGGTATATTGACGAGTACTGGACGGACGCCAAGGGCTTGAACCTCCTGGAGGCCACCGTGCACCCCAAAGCCACCGAAACCATCCCCGAGATTATCGCCATGGTGGAGGCGCTCATCGAGAAGGGCCATGCCTATGAATCCCAGGGCGACGTGTATTTCAGCACGAAGACCTTCGACGGCTACGGAAAGCTCTCGCACCAGCCCCTGGAGGATCTGGAGGCCGGCGCGCGCATCATGGTGGGCGAAGTCAAGCGCGAGCCCATGGATTTCGCCCTGTGGAAGGCCGCCAAGCCCGGCGAGCCCGCCTGGGATTCCCCCTGGGGCCCGGGCAGGCCCGGCTGGCACATCGAGTGCTCGGCCATGATAAAAAAGCACCTGGGCCTGACGATCGACCTGCACTGCGGCGGGCAGGACCTCATATTCCCCCACCACGAGAACGAGATCGCCCAGAGCGAGTGCTGCAACGGCGCGCCCTTCGCTAACTACTGGATGCACAACGGCATGATCGACGTGGACCACATGAAGATGAGCAAGAGTCTGGGCAACTTCTTCACCGTGCGCGATGTGGCGGAGAAATACGGCTACGAGCCGATACGCTACCTGATGCTGGCCTCGCACTACCGCAGCCCAATCAACTACAGCGTGGACAGCATCGAGCAGGCGAAGGCCTCGCTGAAAAGGCTATATACTTGCCGGGAGAACCTCGAATTCACTCTACGTAGCGCCCACAACCGGGGGGATAGCTTTGGCTCGGAGGCATACCGCAATTTCTTTATCAATGCAATGGACGATGATTTCAACACCGCAGAAGCCCTCGGTGTCATATTTGGGATGGTACTAGATATCAACACACGGATGCCTGATCTGTCAAAGCAGGCGCTACAAGAGGCTGCGGCGCTGTTCGATGAGCTCACCGGCGTGCTGGGCCTGGTGTATAACCGAAAAGAGGTGCAGGTCGACGATGATGTCGAAGCGCTCATCGCCGAACGGGTCAAGGCGCGAAGCGAGAAGAACTGGAAGCGCGCAGATGAAATCCGCGCGCAGCTGAAGGAGATGGGCGTCACCATCGAGGACGCGCCCCAGGGGACAAAAATAGTGCAAATTAATGCTTGACACATGGGCTGGGGTATGGTATAATACCCTTCGGTCCGGGGGATTAGCTCAGCTGGGAGAGCGCTTGAATGGCATTCAAGAGGTCAGCGGTTCGATCCCGCTATTCTCCACCAAATAAAAGGCCTTGATCCATATGGATCAAGGCCTTTTGCTTGCTGTTCCAAGGGATTCTTCAGTCTATCTCCCAAACCAGTAGGAGAACACCGCCTCGCCGCCGTTGACGAACACCTCGATGGTTTTCGTGTCCCGCAGCACATCCACGCGGCGCACGTCGCCCTCCCAGCGCAGCGGCTGCTCGTAATCCGAGGCGATCTCGACGAAGCCGGGCCCTGTGCGCACCAGGGGATCCTCCGGACGCAGCAATTTCTGCGCCTCCTTCACGGGAAACAGCGTGAACCGCCCGTCCGCCCACCGCGGCTCCATGGGAACGCCCAGCGCCCCCGCGTAGTCCGCGCCCTTGTCCAGGGGCTTGGTCCAGGAGTACAGCCAGCCGATGACGATGCGGCGGCCCCTCTCGTCGAGGAAGGACTGCGGCGCGTAATAGTGCGGTCCGATGACCGGCGTGTACTCCGCTTTGGGCGTGAACGTCTCGCCGTCGAAATCGCCGTAGAGGAACATGGTGCTGCGCAGGGGCCGGCTCATCTGCGAGAACATGAGCACGAAGCCATCCCCCAGCGGGAAGAAATCCGGGCATTCGATCACCCTGCCGTATTGCGCGCCCTCCAGCAGTACGCCGGCGTAGTCCCACTCCAGCAGGTTTTTGGAGCGGTAGAGCAGCACGCAGCCCACGCCGTCCTTGCCGGAGCCGACTACCATGTAATATGTGCCACCGATTTTCGTCACCTTCGGGTCGCGGAAATCGGCGCTGCCGTTGGGGGACTGCCGGATCACGGGGTTGTGCCGGTACTTCTGGAAATACCGCCCGTCGTCGCTGAAGGCCACGCACTGCGCCTGCCCCAGCTCGTCCGAAACGCCGGTGTAGAACAGGTACAGCCGGTCGTCCTTCACCACGGCGCTGCCGGAAAAGCATCCGCCGCGGTTCTCGTACCACTGGTCCGGCACGAGGGCCAGGGGCTGCTCCTCCCAGTGCAGGAGGTCGTCGCTGACCGCGTGGCCCCAGTACATCGCGCTCCAGATGGGGCCGTAGGGGTTGTGCTGGAAGAACGCGTGGTACTGGTCCTCGTAATAGGCCAGGCCGTTGGGGTCGTTCATCCAGCCAAAGCGGGGTTCAAAGTGGTGCTCAAGGCGAAGCGGCATGGTGGGGCCTCCTTGTGTTCATTTTTTCTTGCGGTGCTTGGAGAAAATGGAGCGGCTTTGCCGTGCTAACAGTTGGCGTACCATAATTACGCTTCGCTCCGATTTTTTTGTCAATGGATGCCCCGGGCCCAGCACCTTTTCACGGATGGCCAAGGCCTTCTCGTGCATTTCCAGCGCTTTTCCATACTCCCTCATACCCTCGTAATGCGCGCCTATGTTGTTGTAGGATTGCGCCGTATCCGGGTGCTTTGCGCCCAGCACCTTTTCACGGATGACCAAGGCCTTCTTGAACATCTCAAGCGCTTTTTCATCATTGCCTATGCTGTTATATGCAGTGCCGATGTTGTTGCAGGAGAGTGCTGTATCCGGGTGATTCACGCCCAGCACCCTTTCACGGATAGCCAGGGCTTTCAAGTCCATCTCCAGCGCTTTTTTATGCTCGCCCATGTCATGATAGACAGAGCCGATGTTGCTGTAGGATTGCGCCGTATCCGGGTGATCTGTGCCCAGTACCATCTCTCGGGCAGCCAAGGTCTTCTTGAGTATTTCCAACGCTTTCTCATGCTTGCCCATTTCCCAATATACGCCGCCCATGTTGTTGTACAATGAAACCGTGTTCAGGTGCCCCGTGCCCAGCACCTTTTCCAGGATACCCAAGGTTTTCATGAACATTTCCAGCGCCTTATCATATTCGCCCATCCTGATATACAGCACACCGATGCTGTTGTAGGAGTATCCTGTATTCAGATGCTCGGCTCCCAGCATTTTTTGGCGGATGGCCAGGGCTTTCCTATACATTTCCAGCGCTTTTTCATGCATGCCCACCTTCATATAAAGCGCGCCGGTGTTGTCGTACGATCGAGCAGTGTCCGGGTGCTCTGCGCCCAGCGTTTGTTCGCGGATGGCCAGGCCTTTCACGCTCATCTCCATTGCTTTTGCATATTGGCCCATCTTTTCATAAAGCTCGCTGATGCCGTTGTAGATTCGAGCCGTGTCCGGGTGCTCTGCGCCCCACGTTTTTTCGGAGATGGCCACCACTCTTTGCCACCAACGCAAAGCTTCGCTGTATTGAATGCCGGGTAAATAGCCGCCTTCTCCATATATAACTGCCAGAGCAAATGACGCACTAGATGCCGCACGAGCCGATACTGTATCATATATCCCCGTTACCCCTGTTGCATTTTCCAGCAGCCGCACCGCCCGGCCAAAGTCCGCTTCTACCATCATCCCGCGCAAGAATGCCTCGCCCAGCAACCAACTTCGCCTCTCGTCCATTTCCTCCAGCACAGCGCCTTCGGGCAGATAATCCTCAAAGCCATCCAGCTCATCCAAGGAGATGCAATCCCCTGCCCCCGGGCACGCCGCCGCGAACGCCGCCCGGTCGGTCGGCACGGCCTCCACCGCCACGATCTTCTTCCCCGTCCGCACGGCATAGGGCAGCTCCTCCGCGAGGACATAGTTGGTCCTGCCCGCGGCGTTGGGCTTCAGCAGGTTGGGCGTCACCAGCAGCACGAAGACGTCCGCGGCGTCGATGGACTGGCGGATCTCCTCGTCGAACACGCGCCCGGCGGTGAGGAAGTTGTCGTACCAGATGGCGATGGACTCAAAGCCGGGCACGTCGTGGAAGGCCTTCATGAAGGCGCGCGCATGGTCGATGTCCACCTTGCGGTAGCTGAGGAACAGCCGCCCGGTGAAGGCCTTCTCGGTGATCTCCTTGATGAGCTCGTCGGACGCGATGAAGTTGTCCAGCTGCGCCCTGAGCTTCGTGCGGTACTCGAAGTCGTCCATGGCGATGCCGTGCACGGCGTGCTCCTGCTCGGTGAGCATGGGGAACAGCCCGGCGTCGGTGGCCACGGGCAGCTTGGGCAGGTCGCCCAGTTCCTTGGCGATGCGGAATTCCGCCGCGTCCTCGTCCCTGTTTTGCTTCAGGAACGGCAGCGTCACCAGGAACACGAACAGCTGGGTCTCGCGCAGCTCCTGCCGCAGCAGCGTCTCATCGATGTCCCCTGCGGGGTCCTCGAGCCACGACACCACGCAGTCCGCCCCCGCGTCGTGCGAGAGCAGGTCCTCCGCGAGCTTGTCGCGCTCTTTGGCGTTGTCCGGGCACCAGCAGAGGAAAACCCTCTGCTGGTGCCGCTGGAGCTCGGTGCCGCGCGCCCTGCGTGTGATTTCCATGCAGATTCCTCCCAGCTACGCCTTATAGACGCACTGCCCGACCGTCGCCAGCACCTGGGGAATTTCACGAATGGGGTTCAGGTCTTTATTCTTGTCATAGTCGCTCAGCTCCTCCCATTCGCAGATGCAGGGGTTCGTTTTGCGCCTCGCGTCCTTTACCCTTCCGCGTTTCCAGCCATCGGCCTCTTTTTCCTTTTTCCAGCGTGCGTGCTCCGCTTTCGCCAGCTCCTCGACCAACGCCGCGTCGTTGCCCAAATCCAGGATCTCGTCGTCCAGGCCCATATCGTCGATCCTGCCGCCGAACCTTGCCACGTAATCGGGATAGCCCCGCGCCAGGCCGATGTTGGACAGCTTGAAATGCAGGGGCAACTCCTCCCATTTGACGTCATTGCCCTTGTCGCCGTCGGCCAGGTGGGAGCAGTACATCCTGTGAATCTCCTTTGCCATAATCCCTTCCGGCGCGTTCTCGATGACCTTGATCAGCAGAGCGTCGGTGAATGTCCTGTCCGCCACGTGGATCCCCATCTGCTCGCCGTTCGGCAGGCCGGACGGCAGCCACTGGCCGTCGACGATCCTGCTCAGCCCCAGGATCGTCTCTATGCTTCTTGCGCCATAGTTGAACGAACGCACGAGCAGCATGGCGTCGACGATGTCCCTGCTGATGTATTCGCCCCGGTTGGATTCCACGGCGGCCTTCAGGCGCTTATCCCGCCCGCACAGGCTGCGGATGAGGAGGGCGCGCCGCAGGATATACGCGTTGTCCGCCATGCCGCCGTTGTCCTCGTCCCTGCGCGGGTTCGGGCCCGCGATATCGATGCTGCCCTTGATGCGGCTGACAAAATCTGGACCCTTTTGCTCTATGAATTCATCCGGATCCTTCGGCGACTGAAATGCCTGGAAGGTATTGGAGGTGGCGCCCGCGAAGACCACTATGCACTTGCCGACCGGGTGCGCCCCGTTCGCGTCGTAGAATTCGCCGTCCTGCATGGGGGCCAGGAAATATTTCAGCCAGCCCAGCGGTTTGCCGTCAAGGCCCGCCGAGTCGAACTCGTCAAAGAACACAAGGGGCAGCTTGCCCTTCAGGCAAATGTCGCGCACCTTTTGAAACGCCACATTGAGGTCGGCGTACTCCGTGAACTGCGAGACGTTAAACGTCACGGTCTCCATCTCGTCCTTTGAGAGGACATTTTTCGCGATCTCCTTTACGCCGAACGATTTCCCCGAGCCGGGCGAGCCGAAAACCGCGATGCACAGCGGCTGTTGGATCTCATTTTTTGCGTAGGCCGTAATCATCCCGTGGATGTTGCCGAAGGCCTCGATCTCGCGGCGGTCAACGGTCTTCAGGTTTCCGATCTCCAAGACGGGCTTCCCTTTGAGGTGCTCGTCGCCATACAGGATATAGTTGACGGCCGTCTGCCGGATCTCCTCGACATCCCCCAAGTTTGCGATTTGCCACTCATCCGGGTTTTTCGTATTGCCGTCGGCCTTGAGGGGGATATTGAAGCCACCGTCCCCGGCGCACGCCTGCGCCGTTTTGAGCGCAAACGCATAATTTGCGATGGAACCGGCCGGGTATCCCGTCTCCACAAATGCCTTGACGTTTTCAAAAAGCGGGCGGACGCGGAACTCCGCGCCCTTCATCACCGCTTCGAACTGCAGCGCGGCGGCGGCGGCCATGACGGTAAATTCATTGCCGTAGTGCCCGCCGATTTTGCGGCAGAGCGAGCCCTCGCCGCAGCCGTCGTTGAGGACAAGCGTGGCGGATACCGGGGCGCCGCTTTCTCCGGATGCGCGCTTGACATAGACGGCGCCGTCCTCGGCAAAGGGGATCAGGACATGCGGGATTTTCCATATATGGTTGATATCCGGGTTGTTGCGCAGCTGCCACATCAGGTTCATGGCGGTGCGCTCCCACGACGAGCCCTCGCTGATCATCGCGCCCGTTTTACGCAGGACCCTTGCGTCGAGCATCAAAAACTGGATCTTTTCCGCTTGCGCGGCAGACGGGGCAATCTTCCTGGATGCCCAGAAGACATTCTTCGCGCCCTCCACGGCGAGGGTGCTCTCGTCCTCACCATTGACCTCAAACCCGTTGTCCCATACAATGACATAGCCGCCCCCGCCATTTGAAAAGCTCTTGATCCCTTCGCGCACGCCCAGGCGCCTTGTGGGAACGATACACCGCTCGCCTTTTTTGTTTTTCCGCGCGGCGCACTCAAAATACTCGCGGCGAAGAGAAGCCTTTTTTCTGTCTGACAATTCGCGCTGATTGAGCAGCTTGTCAAGCATCGCCGCGCCGCCGGGCAATTCGTACGACACGCGCTCGCTCTGCCCCGCGTCGCAGTAATAGAACTCCCTGACGTAGGCGTGGCCCTGGATGGATATGCTGTTTGGCATAAAAATCCCCCTCCCTAAAGAGTCCTGGCAGGCGAACCCTGCCAGGACTTATATCATTGCATTGCGTCCCTAAAAAATGATCTCTTTCCCTGTCCGCGCCGATTCGTAGACCGCGTTGATGATCCGCACGGCCTTGGTGGCCTCCATCGGGCCGACCATGGGGTCGCGGTCAAACCGCACGGCGTCGACCATATCCTGCACCTGATAGGGGTGGCCGCGCACGATGGTGGGGTCGGCGACATTTCCGGAGCCCTTCCCGCCAAATTTTTCCTTCATCTCGGCCTCCTCCGCCTCCATGTCGTCCCCCTTGATCCTCCAGGCGACCACCCTGTCGCCGTCGATGTGGATCGAGCCCTCGGTGCCCGTCACCTGCAGCTCGGTGCCCATGCCGGGGTAGGCGCAGGTGGTGGAGATGAACGTCGCGACGGTGCCGCTCTTGAACTTGATGGTGGACTGGGTGAAGTCCTCGGTCTCGATCTCGTGGTTCACCACGCGCATGTTGGATTTGATGCTCTCCACGTCGCCCAGCAGCCACTGCATCAGGTCCACCGTGTGGACGCCCTGGTTCATCAGCGAGCCGCCGCCGTCCATCGCCCACGTGCCGCGCCAGCCGCCGTTTTGCAGGAAATAGCCGTCGTTGCGGTACCAGTTGACGCGGAAAAACGCGGCGTAAATCTCGCCCAGGCGCCCCGCCTCCACCGCCGCCTTGAAGGGCTCCATGATGGCGTTGCGGCGGTTCTGGAAGATGCCCCCGACCTTCAGGCCCGTCTCCTGCCGGGCCTTCTCGATCATCAGGATCTTGTCCACCGTGATGTCCATGGGCTTTTCGACCAGGACATGCTTGCCCGCCCGCAGCGCCTGCACCGCCATATCGGCGTGCAGGCCGCTGGGCGTGGCGACCGACACGACGTCGATGTCGGGGTTCTTGAGCATTTCGGCGAAGTCCGTGTAGAGCGCCGCCTCCTCCGCCCCAGGGATGTTCTCCCGGGCATTGTCAAGCTGCTCGGGCCTGATGTCGCACAGCGCCACAAGCTTGCAGCCCTGCGCCGCGATGGCGCCTTTCACGTGCGCCTTGCCGACGCCGAGCCCTACGACCGCGTAACCAACTGTCTTTTCCATTTGCCAAGTCTCCTTTGTGATTTGAGTTTTTTTAGGTTATCATCATAGCAAATAATTGTTTTCCCTGTTCCCCGGCTGCATCGTCCGCAGCTTATAGGTCGCATAGCCCTCGGCGACAAACGGCTCCGTCTTGCAGATTTCGTCGGCCTGTTCATAGCTATCGGCCCTGAGGACGATCATGCCTCCCATACCGGGCCAGCCCTTGAACGGCCCGCAGAGTACCAGCATTCCGGCGTCGTCCAGGTTCCGGATGAAATCGACGTGCTTTCCGACCATCTCACCGTTGATTTTGTTGTATGTCTTGCCCCGTTCTATGAACATGACGTACAGCCATTTGTCCCCGTTCAAAAGGTCACCTCCGGCGGGAACGCGAAGTCCTCGAACTTCCCCTGGATATCCGCCGCTTTGGTGTCCCCATTGTGAATGATAACGCGGTATTTCCAGTTGACGGATTCGCCCCGCTGCAGCTCCATCGCGCCCAGGCGCAGGAAGTTGTTGCCCGCCATCAGGCCGCCGTCGCGCACGTGCCAGTGGGTGGGGAAGCCGAAGTTGCCGGGGTGGTCCAGCATGGCGACGCCGCAGGCGTGGGTATCGATGGCGCCGCAGTAGTCGAGCCAGGGCGCGCGCCGCATCCATGTCTCCGCCTCGTCGACGCCGCCCGTGCCGCTGACGATGGTCCCCGTGCCCCCGCTGACGCTCATGCCCGGCGCCATGCGGACGGCCAGGGGCCCGGCCTCCTTGGTCGCCCCCAGCGTGACGTCGCCGTAAGAGGCCGTATAGGTGATATCGACGTCCAGCAGGGCCGCCTCGCGGGGCGTGTTGTAGAGCGTGTAACGGGTGGCCTCGTCCATCACGGGGTCGCCGCCGTGGCTGGTCCACAGGTTGTTCGCCGTGAAGGCCGTGTAGGCCCCGCCGTTCACGATATCGGCTATGCCCTGGTTGCGGATGTAGCCGTGCACGCCCGCCGGTTCGTTCCAGAAGTCGATGCCGTTGGCCTCCTGGGAGATCCACAGGGAGCGGTGATGCGGGTGCTCCCGGGTGGCAAAATCCAGCCGTGTCATCTGGCCGCCGAAGGCCTCGAACAGCGGCCCCAGGTAGGGCTTGGGCAGGTCCGGAAGCGTGTAGTACTCGGTGAATTCTCTGCCGCGCATCATAAACTGCGTGCCGCGCGCTGTTTTCTCGCACAGCATTTCCGGCCCGCAATCGCAGGGCTCGAGGGTGAAGGGCAGCGCTTCGCCGGCCGGCAGGAAGGGGACGACGAAGCAGACCTCCGCCTCCCCGCCCCTGGCCACAGCCGTCGCGGGAATCCTCCGGCCGTCGGGAAGCTTTGCGCAGACCGTGCCGCTCTCCGCGGGCATACGGAAAAATACGGGCGTGTGCACGCGATCGTGCTTTCCGCTATGTAAAGTGAACGTCATATAGGGTTCCTTTCTGTCATCGCTTTGATGCCCTATTATAGCACATACTTTCTTGGGAAGTCAACGGTTTTGTTTCCGCGGCTGTGGCCAATTGCGCATCTAAAGAAAATCGAGGACAGAGAAGGGCAATTCGCGGGACTTGGGATCACGGTTTTGGCGGAACTTCATTTTGGCGACACCGAAGGCGTTGTAGGCATCGG
>Ga0123353_10004099_pt1 | contig 18666 bp, 23 predicted proteins | sample TergutLab28metaG_3_FD_92763 | JGI IMG/M metagenome (GOLD analysis project Ga0123353, IMG submission 92763) | Labiotermes labralis P3 segment gut microbial communities from Petit-Saut dam, French Guiana - Lab288 P3 | ecosystem: Host-associated > Arthropoda: Insects > Digestive system > Gut ... | reverse complement strand
ATAATCCATGTTCAAATTCGCCGAGGCAATCAGCGCGCGCTCGCCGGCCGCCGCCTCCGCCGCTTTTTCCAAAACTTCCGGATCTTTCTTCGGATTGCCGCTGCCACCGATAACGATCGGGACGTCAACGGCCTGTAAAATGTCTTCGACGGTTTTCGCCGCCTCTTTCGCCGGCGTGTCTTTAATGTTCGGGTCGGTTGAAATAAGATGAATGGTAATCATGTCGGCGCCGAATTCATTCACCGCTTTTTTGGCCCACGCGACCGGATCATCCAAAACGTCTTCGTAATTGGCGCGGACAGACTTCGCCAGACCGACCGGCATATCAAAAACATCCATAGTGACGCGGTTTTTGTTCGGCATACCGGCGCCGAAAAAGTAAGGCATCGTTTTTTCGCCGCCGAGCGTGATTGTATTTTTCCGGCTCCCGCCACTTCTTTTGTCAGCGCCGAGGATAACTTCCTGAATGGGAAGGCTGAAATTTTTAAAACCGGAAACTTCAAAGCGGGACGTCACCGGGGATTTTGAAATATTTTTTATTTTTGCCTCCCGGATGAGTTCTTCCAGTTCCGAATCCGTTTGGCAGCCCAATACCGCCGCTGTTTGTGAAACGCAGGACAGCAGGCAAAGACCGTCATCTCCTTTCGCGCCTGCGAGAATTTCCTGTAATTGAACCTCTTCGGCGCGGCCGCCGGCATGAAGTGATTTCAATAATTTCTCCAAATCGGAATATTTTATGCGGGTCATGATTTTGTTATCAATGGATTTGATTGGTATTTAATGTTTCACTGCCCGGTATTTAATGTTTCACTGCCGTCTTTGAAGCTCATCGCAAGTCGTTACGTCATTTTCCGTCGGAATTTCCAAAATCCTGTTCAGCAGTTTTTCATATTTTTCGGGATTTAAAGCCTGAATTTTTTGAATCATTCTGTCCTTCAAAGATTGCGTCATCCAAACGATGTTGTCCCAGCCACCTTCTTTTTGAAGAAATTTTTCCGACATCATGTACGTTTCGCCGACACCCGAGAATCCGGAAATCTGTTGGCCGTATCCGGTGAACATCATCATTTCGTCAAACGTCAGGCAGTTGACGGCCGGACTTTTCGATGTTCTGTCGATGAGGCCGATGCCGCCGACTTCCGGAATGATAAAAGCGATCACATCAAAAACGGACCCGGTCGTATGCGGATTTTCCGTCAGCGAATAAAGCAGAACACGGCTGTTTTCACCGCCGCTTCCGGCGGCAACCGCCGCTGATACGCCCGAATACTCTCCGCTTTTTGCGTCAATCAGCTCACCCTTTTCGATCTCAAAAACCGGTCCGTCGGGATTTGAAAGGCAGGCGGCTCTTGCTTCAAACCAGTTGATCGTTCCGCAGACGGAAGGCCGGTCAGGCGTAATAACGCAGACATGCGCCGGACTGCTGATTTGACAGATTTTGCAGCCGTAAAAAGTTTTAACATCTTCATCATGCAAAGACAAAGCGCGCTCATCTCTTTTTTTGTAAATCCCGCGGGCCTTTTCCGATTCTTCCGAACCGGTTTTCTCATCCGTGACCACTCGGAAAAAGACGCCGGCGACAAACGGAAACTCTTCCGTGATCAATTCATTCAGAATTGCCGCCAAATCGTCAAAAGTCAAACCGTTTTCAACCGCTTTATGACTGATTCTGATTTCGATTTCATCCCGGACAAATTGATGAGAAACGCCTTCAATTTGATTGATGAAGTCACCAAGTTTTTTCTCAATCACGGCTTCCAAATCGCGGACCGGTATCTTTGAAGTGTCAACAGACGCTTCGTTCACTTTTATTTTTAAGATCAGCCCGAACGGAGACTTGGAGCGTATTTCAGAAAGCGGCGGGCCGGTTACCTCAATATTTTTCAAGCCGGAAAGAGAGAGGTTCGTTTCGGGTCCGATAATTTCAACAAGCTGAAAACCAAGTTCATCGCCGCCCAGCACAGAATAGAGGGCCGCATCCTTGATGTGTTCCCCCACAAATGCCGGCGAATATTCAATTTTTTGTTTCTCTCCGCTCATGTTTTTTCCTCCTGTTTCGATTGCCGTTCTATTTACCTTATTTTTTTACTTTCCTTTGCTTTCCTTTGCTTTCCTTTGCTTTCCTTTGCTTTCCTTTACTTTCCTTTACTTTCCTTTGGCTTTCCTTTACTTTCCTTTGGCTTTCCTTTACTTTCCTTTGGCTTTCCTTTTGCTTTCCTTTTGCTTTCCTTTGCTTTCATTGCCGTGAACGCCGTTAATATTTTCCGGCTTTGTATTCGTCCCAGCCTTTGCGGCGCAGCGCGCACGCCGGACAGCCGCCGCATCCTTCTCCGGGAATTCCATTGTAACAGGTGACGGTTTCATTATAAACGATGTCGATGATTCCCAATTCTTCCGCTGTCTTCCAAACTTGCGCTTTTGTTTTATGCATCAGCGGCGTATGAATTTTAATGTCGTAATCCATAGCGAATGTTATCGTCTCTTCGGCGGAGCGGATGAAATTTTCCCGGCAGTCGGGATAACCGCTGAAATCGACCTCAGACACGCCGGTGATGACATGATGATAGCCGGCGTTTTTGGCAATAACGCCCGCAATCGTCAGGAAAAACAAATTTCTTCCCGGAACAAACGTATTCGGATAATTCTCCCCTTCCGGAATTTCAGTGCCGATGGGATTTTCTTCTTCTGTGAGAGATGAGACAGTAATTGTTTTTAAAAAATCCAGAGGCAGGCTGATTCCTTGAAACCCGAATCGTCGGCAGATTTTTTCAGCCGCTTCCAGCTCTTTTGCATGCCGCTGGCCATAGAAAAATGAAACGGGAATGACATTTTCTTTGCCGTAGATTTTTTCGGCTAAAAACAAACAGGTTGTACTGTCCTGACCGCCTGAAAAGACGACAACAGCGCCGTCTTTTTGAATCGTTTTGTTGTTCTTGACCGATTTCATGATAGAGATTTTAGGAAACGCATTATTTATTTCTTTTTGCTTTCCCGACCAATTCTTCTTCAAATTTCAAATAACCGCAAGATGCCGGCGCGACCGGGATGATTTTGATGTCGGCGATCTTTTTCTGAGCCTCGTCCAGTATTATTTCGGCAACGGAAGGCTCAGACATTCTGGCTTTGGTCGGCGACCCGGGACAAATCAGGAATTTCCCTTTGTATTCATCAATGGAAGGCGTATGGATATGGCCGTAAATGAGGACATCAACGCCCATTTCTTCCAGCATGTACCATCGGGCGGTATTGTCGTTGAGTGATCGGCCGGCTTCGTGAATGACACCGAATTTCAAACCGCTTTGTTCAAAAATAAGCTTTTCAGGAAGCCTTTTCTTCAAAGCTTTCTCATCGCGGTTGCCGTGAACGGCTTTTAATTTTCCCGTTTTCTCGAACAGGTTGTAAGCGTCTTTTGATTCAAAATCGCCGGCATGTATGATTAAATCGGCTTCGTTGATTTTATTCCTTAATGTTTCAGGGAAAAATGAAAAGTTTTCAAGGTCGGTTTGACTCATGCCGTCCTTTTTCAAGGAATCGAAATCCGTGAAATGCGTATCGGAGAGAATTAAGATTTTCATTTTGTGGGCTCCTTTATTTCTTGTATGTTCTTTTTCGTTCTCCTTATATAAAGAAAACCTTTGCGGTTATGCGAACCGCTCCGCTTTGAAATACAACTATATTTTTTCATTTGGAAGTAAAAAAAATGAAAAAAAAATGAAAAAAATAAAAAGTGAAAAAAATAAAACGTGAAAAAAATAAAAAGTGAGAAAAATAAAAAGCGAAAAAATGAAAATGTAAGCGGTAGGAAGCAAAAGGAAAAATAAGATGAATTATCTCATGTTGACTTTGCTTAAGTCCATGATTTCATACGGGATGCTTTCGCCTTCTAAACGCGCCATAAAGGTGGGGACTTCATCCTCGACGATGACAATGACGGAGGATAAACCGTGGTATGCCGCCTGAATGACGGATTCGGACGCGCCGAACATCACGTCGGGAACGATGCCGATTCTTTTTAAAGTCATGAGGGCTTCTGTTCCGATGGCGCCGATGTATGGTTTTGATTCTACGACCGGCTTGAGGCGTTCCAGATTCACGTGTGAGGAACCGCCGCGTTTGATTCTCGGGATTTTGCAGATGGTAATGGATTGGGCCTCAACATTCATGTAACCTTTCAAATTGGTGACGCCGATTTCAAAACCGGCATCGCCGCGCATGATTGCGGTGCCGTAAATGCCTGTGTCTCTGGTTCTGTTTGCGTACAACAGTCCTTCCCGCATTTCGATGAACACGGTTTCATCTTTCAGGATGTTGTCATCGCAAATTGCCGTCCAAGTGGAAACATGGCTGATAATTTCCTCCATCACATGCTGAGAATAGCGTTTCAGTTCGGATGCGTTGCCCAAAATCCATTCCACGCCTTCTTTGGTAATTTTATAGTGAATGCGGCCGTCTGAATGGATCAAGCCGGAGGCCGTCATTTCTTTGACGTATTCGGATACTGCTTGCGGGGTGATGCCGATTTTCATCGCAATTTCTTTTTGGCGGACATTTGGCTGGTGGGCGGCAATCTCCGTCAAGACCTGAAATTTCGTCATCTCGCTCTTGCTTTGAAGTAACTTCGCATACATGTTTTATATCTCCTCGTCTTTATCCACTAATTTAAGACGCTGTCCCATGACGGAAAGTCTGTCGGAACGGCGGGCGATCGCGCATATGTGACTTGTGTTCATGTTCAATTCGCGCGTCAGTTTGCTCATTGAAGTGTTACCTTCGCCGACCATCTTTTCTAAGCTCTCGATGGTTTCTTTGACTTCTTCATACGGTTTGAACGCCAGCATGATGATGTCGCTTAAATCTTCGAATGAGCTTTGGAAATTGACTTGAACATTTGAATATGATGTATGATATTCTTTGACCGGACTTTGCCCCGGTTCAGGAACGCGCCACTTGCTTTCTAAAAGGCCGGCTTTCTTGAGGTTGATCAGACTGCTTAATGTTTCTGTTTCAATCGCTTTGTCCAGTTCTTCCTGCGTCATCCAATTTGTTAAAAGTAAATCAAAAACTCTTTTGTGCGTCCTTGAGCCGAATGTTCTCAAAAGAGGAACAAGATACGAAGGATCGTTAATAATGCGTGTTCTTTCTCCCATGTCAAAGCCTTCTGTGCCGCATGCATACGGCAGTATGTTTCTACTTCATTCGTTTTTGATATACGATAAATTTTATTTTTAGTTTTATTTTTTTACCGCTTTTTACAAGACGGAATATGAATCGTTAACTGTCTATCGTGACGACAGACACAAAGTCTGTATCCAAACATGGTAAAGATTATATCCGTATGTTACGTAGTTTGCTTAAATCAATTGATTTAAAAAAGACAAGAGTTCACATAAGGTTTGCAAAGTATTTTAAATTTTTTCAAAAATACTTTGAAAACTCAAAATAATTTGTGCATCAGCCTTTGATATACCGGCCGTTCCGTTAATTATTTCACGGCTTTGTTCCTGTCTAAATCAATTTAATCCAATTTATTGGTCTCGGGAGGACGATTTACTGATTTCGGGAACCCGGTATATTGACCGCTGAATTGCTCATCCGATGTATTAGATTTGCGACTGTTTATTTTGGTGTTTTTATGCAAGAACATAACGATTTGTCAACCGAGATTTACGATCTCTTAAAGGGCGGCCGCCAATTGTCCATCAGCGGCATTACGCGCGAGCTGAAAGCCCGCAATTTAAACGAACACCGCTTGATTGTTACCGGTTATCTGCGCGCCCTTCATGATTTGGACTGTTTGAATGAATTCGATTTGTCTCCTTCTAAAATATATACGCTGAAAAACACAGGCGATGCGGGCAACTTCACGAAATCCGGCGCAGGCGATGTTAAAAAAACATGCGGCTGCACCGAGGGCGGTACCGATGGCGCCGGCGGTTTTTAGATTTACTCATTAATCGGCGAAAAAATTTCCAAAATTACACCGATTACCGTTCGGTTGGAAACGGCTGTCTATATATTATCAACGCTTTTTGATCGGCCGTGTTTTGAATCCGAACTCAGCGCCGCGGGTATCGACGCCGCTCAAATGGCGCAGTATTTCGGAGCGGCGAGCGGACCGGAGAAACTGGTTTTTAAATCCAAGTCGGATTACAAGAAATATTACGATGAAATTCCGTCGTTGACAAAAGGGTCGCCGGCGTATGAAATACATGCGGAAAAAACGGATATGGACTTTCTGATGCGCGCCGTCAATATTTTGAATGCGCTTTTGAGAGACGCGGCAAATATTTCGGAATTGGTTTCTAAGTCAGGTAATAAAAGTCTCTTTGATTTCTGATTTTTTTTATTTTATTATTTATTTGTCAGGGTTAGCGTTGCTTTCGCTGTCAGCACTTTACAGAACTATACATCACCTTACAGCACTTTACATCACTTTACAACACTTTCAGTACTTAGCAGCACTTTACAGCATTCCATATGCATCTGCATTTTTTTATCACAGCCGTTCGCTTCGCGAACGGGGGCACAGCTACCTTCCCACCACCATCCACCACTATCCACCACCGCCTGCCACCCACCCGCCGTCTGCCACTCACCACCATCCACCACCATCTGCCACCCACCGTCTGCCATCCGCCACTGTCGCCGCCGCCGGTTAAAATTGGAAAACGGCGCCCATCATTTTTTTTGGATTAATTTATCAATTGTTAATCACTTGTTAATCAATTGCCAATCAATTGTTAATCAATTTACATGTTTTTTTGAAGGAGGGCGGTTTCAACAAAAAGGTTATAATAGATGATGACCTTTTGAAGCCGTTTATATCCGACCGTCAATAAAGTTGATATCGGAGGCGACTATTATGGAAATTAAAATTATTAAGAACTTAGAAAACAAATTGTTAAACCGGAGCGAACTGGATTTCACAGTTGAATATGAAGGTCCGACCCCGTCACGCGCAGATGTCAGAAAGAAGCTTGCTGCTCTTTTGAACAAAGATGTGAATCTGGTTATCGTTCAGAGAATGAGTTCCGAATTCGGACACCCCCTCGTCAAAGGTTACGTGAAAATTTACGAAACCGAAGAACGCATGAAACAGATCGAACCCGAACACATTCTTCAGAGAAACACATTGCCTGAAGAACCGGCGGAAGAAGCCGCCGAAGAGGGTGCAGAAGATGCCGCCGAGGAAGCGGCGGAAGAAGTCGCGGAGTGAATGACATGGCAGTGAAAAATTACTATAAAGTCGAAGGCGACACAATCACCCGCACACACAAATTCTGTCCGAAATGCGGACCCGGCGTCTTTTTGTCAGAACACAAAGACAGAAACGCTTGCGGAAAATGCGGCTACACAGCATTCAAAAATTGATTTTAAATCGATTCATCGATTTTTAAATCATTTTTTTTGTTTTTCATTTTTTGTTTTTCATTTTTTGTTTTTCATTTTTATCACGTTTTGTTAAGGTCATGATTCATCATGGCCTTTTATTGCCTTTTTTTTATCCTATTTCAGAACCGCGGCAAATTGCACAAAAGATATTATACTACTGTATATTTTGCTGTATTATTCAGCTGTATTGTACTGCTGTATTATTCTGCTGCATTATTTTGCTCTGTTATACTGCTGTATTTATTCTGCTGTATTATACTGCTGTATTATACTGCTCTATTATACCGCTGTATGGATTTCGCTTACTGCGTTTGAATACCGGAAGGATGAATTATGATTTATGAATTCGATGCGATAATAAAGAAAGTTCCTGATATCGATGGGGCGTATATCGAATTCCCATACGATGTGCGAGAGGAATTCGACAAGGGCAGAGTCAAGGTTCACGCGACATTCGACGGCGAGCCTTACGATGGCAGCATAGTCAATATGGGGGTTAAGAATGAAGACGGGTCGGTTTGTTATATTATCGGGATTCTCAAGGATATTCGGGCAAAAATTAATAAACAGCCGGGCGATACTGTTCGAGTTACTGTTAAGGAAAAATAAATGTTAAACGAATTGAATCGTTTCATCCGAAAAGCACCAAAAGTTTTCCAAAAAGATTATATATCAAAGATGTATCTATGCGGTATTCTTTATAGATTGTGAACCGGATTTGTGCCGTCTCCTGATGTATTTTCGGGGGGCGTTTGGCGTAAGAGTTCGTTTTTGGAACCTCTTCTGAAATAAATGCGCCGGACGTGATTGACAAATTCGGGGAGAAACGGGAGTATTAAACCCGTAAAGTCTATGACCCTGTCAGTGACTTTTTTATAAGGACGGCAGTCTGTTTATCGACTGTTTTGACTGTATTGACTGCGTTTCGTTTCGCAACTTCGTTTCGCAATTTCGTTTCGCAATTTGATAAAGCCACTCAAGGATTTGAGGTACAGAAAATGGATATCAATATTGATAAAGCATTAATCAAGGCCGTAAAGACCGGAAAGGTCGTTATCGGCTCTAAAAAAGCAATAGAGCTTTCCAATTCCGGCGAGGCTAAAATTATTATTTTGGCCAAGAACTGTCCGGAAGACACAAAAAAGCAAATAGAATCGTCCAAGGTTCCCGTTTATGTTTATGACGGAACCGGCAGAGAACTCGGACCGGTCTGCGGTAAGCCTTTCATCATCGCCGCAATGGCAATCTTAGATGCCGGCGAATCCGACATCTTGTCATTGGCCGATGCCTGAATTATGATTTACGAAGAATGAGGATTTTCCATGAGCGGCATCAAAATCACTTTTGAAGAAATGCAATACATCGCGCGCTTTGAAGACATAACAAGCGCTAAAGTCATCGACTGCATTGTTGAAAGTGACCGGGTTATTCATGTCATTCAACAAGGCGACATGGGCCTTGCCATCGGAAAAGGCGGCGAAAACATCAACCGCGCAAAAAAAGCCATCGACAAGCCCATCGAACTCGTGGAGTATGCCGACGAACCCGTAGCCTTTATCAAAAATATCTTCGGCTCCGTCATTTCAATCAAAAATATTTCCATCACGGAAACAGACGGCAAAAAAATTGCCGTGATTGAAGTCGCCCCGAAAGATAAAGGATTAGCTATCGGAAAAAACGGAAAAAACATCGCGAAAGTCAAACTTTTAGCGCAAAGACACCACGGTATTGACGACGCCGTTCTCAAATAAAACTCAAATAAAACTCAAAAAAAATCAGGAATCCTCAGTTCATCATTCGTTCATCATTACTCAGTTCATCATAAAGGTTTCATATTACTGAAAAATTATCGGAGATTAAATCATGACAAACGGAAATTATGCAGGCCAAATCTTGAAAAAACAAAGATTAAAGGCCAGATGGAAAGACCACGAATACAACAGGCGCATGCTCGGTTTGAACGTCAAAGCCGATCCGCTCGGCGGTTCACCCCAAGGCCGCGGCATCGTTCTTGAAAAAATCGGCGTTGAAGCCAAGCAGCCCAACTCCGCAATCCGCAAATGTGTCAGAATTCAGCTGATCAAGAACGGAAGACAAGTGTCCGCGTTCTGTCCGGGCGACGGCGCCATCAACTTCATCGACGAACACGACGAAGTAACCGTTGAAAGAATCGGCGGCCGCATGGGCGGCGCTATGGGTGACATCCCCGGCGTTCGTTTCAAGGTGATTGCGGTCAACAACGTTCCGCTCCAGCAAATGGTCATCGGAAGAATGGAAAAACCGAGGAGATGAGAACATGGAAGCAAAAATGTTCGGCAAATGGGACCTCTCCGAAGTTGAAGTGACCGACGCGGGAATTAAAAGATATGTCAGCTTAAAGGCCGTCACTGTCCCCCACTCCAGCGGCAGGCACGCCAGACAGCAGTTCCACAAATCCGACATATCCATCATCGAGCGTCTCGTGAACAACCTCATGAGATCCGAAAAGAACACCGGCAAAAAGCAAGTGGCAATGAGAACAGTCGACGAAGCTTTTGACGTCATCAACAAAAAGACCGGCAAAAACCCGGTTCAAGTTTTGGTTGACGCCATCGGCAACGCGGGCCCCAGAGAAGAAGTCGTCCGTTTAAAATACGGCGGTATCTCCGTCCCCAAAGCCGTCGACACCGCGCCCCAAAGACGTGTTGACTCGGCTCTCCGCTACATCTGTATCGGTACGCACCAAGCCGCTTTCAAATCCAAGAAATCTGTCGCGGACTGTCTCGCGGCGGAATTGCTCGCAGCCTCAAACGGCGACTCCAAGGCTTTCTCTGTCAGCAGAAAAGATGCCAAAGAACGTGTCGCAAAGGCAGCACGTTAAGCTTTGCGCTTCCTTTTTAGGCTTTTTCGGGAATGAGAGAAAAAAGCCGCCTTACTTTACTCACTAATAATATAAGACAAAGGTCAAAGACAAAGGTCAGAATATGGGAAAAAGAAAACAAATGGTTGAGCGCGTGACCGCTCTCATGGGCAACCCCGAAATGATTCGTAACATCGGCATCGTCGCTCACATCGACCACGGCAAAACAACACTTTCCGACAACTTGCTCAGCGGTGCCGGAATGATTTCATCGGAACTCGCCGGAAAACAGTTATTTATGGACTCCGACGAAGAAGAACAAGCCCGCGGTATTACGATTGACGCGTCCAACGTTTCAATGGTTCACACCTACAACGGCAAAGAATACTTGATTAACCTCATTGACACCCCGGGTCACGTTGACTTCGGCGGCGACGTGACGCGCGCAATGCGTGCCGTTGACGGCGCCGTTGTCGTCGTTGACGCGGTCGAAGGAACAATGCCCCAAACGGAAACCGTTCTCAGACAAGCTCTTCGAGAACACGTCCGCCCGGTTTTGTTCATCAACAAGGTTGACCGTTTGATCAATGAACTCCAAGTCGACCCGCAGGAAATGCAGGTCCGCCTCGGCAAACTCATTGACCACGTGAACAAGCTCATCAAAAACATGAACCCCGAAAGATACAAAGAAGGCTGGCGCGTCGATGCCGCAAACGGCAGTGTCGCGTTTGGTTCCGCTCTTTACAACTGGGCTATCAGCGTTCCGACGATGCAGAAAACAAAAATCTCCTTCAAGGACGTTTATGACTTCTGTACAAACGGCGAAATGAAGACATTGGCGCAGAAATGCCCGCTTCATGAAGTTTTAAACGACATGGTTATCAGCCACCTCCCCAACCCGCTCGTCGCTCAAAAGGAAAGAGTGAAGGCCATTTGGCACGGTGACAAAGACTCCGCAATCGGCAAGTCTATGAACAGCGCTGACCCGAAAGGAGAGCTCGCCTTCATGGTTACCGACATTTCCATGGACCCCCATGCGGGAGAAGTCGCAACGGGCAGACTTTTCAGCGGTATGCTCACCCGCGGTATGGAAGTTTACACCTCCGGCACCGCCAAGAAAAGCAGAATCCAGCAAGTCGGTATCTTCATGGGCCCCGAAAGATTGGAAGTCGAAAACATTCCGGCCGGCAACATCGCTGCCGTTACCGGTCTGAGAGACGCGATCGTCGGCTCCACCATCACAACCCTTGACGGTATGACGCCCTTTGAAAGCATCAGACACGTCAGTGAGCCTGTCATCACCGTTTCCGTTGAAGCCAAGCACACGAAAGACCTTCCGAAATTGGTTGAAGTTCTCAGACAGGTCGCCAAGGAAGACCCGACGCTCATCGTTACGCTGAACGAAGAAACCGGCGAACACTTGATGGCCGGCATGGGTGAACTCCACCTTGAAGTTATCGCCCACAGAATTGAGCGCGACAAAAACGTCGAGATCATCACGAACCCGCCGATTGTCGTTTACCGTGAAACCATTAAGAAGAAAGTTGAAAACGTTGAAGGCAAATCCCCCAACAGACACAACCGCTTCTACATCGACGTCGAACCTTTGGATGACAAAATCGTTCAGCTCATCCGCGAAGGCGAGATTTCCATGAGAATGGAAGAACTGGAAAGACGTGAGAAATTGATGGCAGCAGGCATGGAAAAGGAAGAAGCGAAAAGCATTGCCGGTATTTACGGCAACAACATCTACCTTGACATGACCAAAGGTATTCAATACCTCAACGAAACCATGGAATTGGTCCTTGACGGTTTTGAAGAAGTCATGAAAGCCGGCCCCCTCGCGAGAGAACCTGTGTCAAACGTGAAAGTCGTTCTTCGCGACGCCAAGCTTCACGAAGACGCCATCCACAGAGGTCCCGCGCAAGTTATTCCGGCTTCCCGCCAGGCCATTCAGGCCGCTATGCTCATGGCCGAGGACACAATGCTTGAACCGTACCAGAAAGTTTTCATTCAAGTCCCCCAAAACAACTTGGGCGGCGCGACGAAAGAAATTCAGGGCAGACGCGGCAGCATCATCGACATGCAGAGTGAGGGCGACTTGACCATTATCGAATCTCGCGCACCCGTTGCCGAGCTTTTCGGATTTGCGGGCGACATCCGCTCAGCAACCGAAGGCCGCGCCATGTGGAGCACCGAGTTCAACGGTTTTGAAACCGTCCCCAACAATCTGGCTCCCGAAATCGTTGCGAAGATCAGAGAAAGAAAAGGCTTAAAGAAAGAACTCCCGAGAGCCTCCGACTTCTTGGATATGTAATAATTACGAAATAAAAAAACACGAAAAACGTATGAAAATCGGAGCGATTCAAGTTCAAAAAATAAATTTTGTTATAAACGAAAAGTTCGCCGTAATCCAACGGCGAGCATATCTTTTTATATCAAAGTGTATTTATAAGAGAACTACTTCGCACTGTCCGTCCTGATTAAATATTGGCGAAACGGTTTAATATTGAAATGTTCTTCAGTAATCGGAAAACCATTATGTTTTTCACGGTTTTGTAGGCCGTTTCCACACTTAATCAAAATCGGCGGCACCGATTTTCACAATCATCCACGATGATTTAATTTATAACATGAATTATAAGATGAAAATTTAATACGAAATTTCCGTCATTACGTACGAATAATTAAATTAAAAATTAAACAATTAAAAGGAGAAATAAACATGGCAGCAGAGAAACCCCACCTGAACTTAGCCGTCATTGGTCACATTGACCACGGTAAGTCCACCTTCGTTGGAAGGTTAATGTTTGAAACCGGAGCCGTTCCGCCCCACATCATTGAGAAATTCAAAGAAGAAGCAAAATTGAAAGGCAAAGAATCCTTCGCTTTTGCATGGACAATGGACACTCTCAAAGAAGAAAGAGAGAGAGGTATCACAATTGACATCGCTCACAAGAGATTCGACACCGACAAATACTACTTTACAGTCGTGGACTGCCCCGGCCACAGAGACTTCGTTAAGAACATGATCACCGGCGCCTCTCAGGCTGACGCGGCTGTTCTCGTCGTTGCCGCGCCCGACGGTGTTATGGCTCAGACAAAGGAACACATCTTCCTTTCCAAGACGCTCGGCATCAACCAATTGATCGTCGCTGTCAACAAAATGGACGCTGTTCAGTACGGCGAAGCCAGATACAAAGAAGTCGTTGAACAGGTTTCCGCCATTTTGAAAATGATCGGCTACAAACCCGATGATATCCCGTTCATCCCGACCTCCGCTTTTGAAGGCGACAACATCAAGGTCGCAAGCCCGAACACCTCTTGGTACAAAGGCCCGACTGTCCTTCAGGCACTCAACAACTTAAAAGAGCCCGACAAACCCACGGCCCTTCCGTTAAGAATCCCCGTCGAAGACGCGTACACCATCTCCGGTATCGGCACTGTCCCTGTCGGCCGTGTTGAAACAGGCGTCATGAAGAAGGGCGACCAGGTCGTCTTCATGCCCTCCGGCGCTTCCGGTGAAGTGAAGTCCATTGAAATGCACCACGAAGAAATCGGCCAGGCTGTCCCCGGCGACAACATCGGCTGGAGCGTTCGCGGTATCGGCAAGAACGATGTCAGAAGAGGAGACGTTTGCGGTCCGAAAGGCGACAAAGAACCCACCGTTGCCGATGAATTCACCGGCCAGATTGTCGTTCTCCAGCACCCGTCCGCAATCACAATCGGATACACACCTGTGTTCCACAGCCACACATCCCAGATTGCTTGTATGTTCATGTCTATCGACAAAAAGCTCGACCCGAAAACAGGTCAGCCCAAGGAAGAAAACCCGGCATTCATTAAAGCAGGCGACGCGGCCATTGTGACCTTCAAGCCCACAAAGCCGATGGTTCTCGAACCCGCAAAAGAAATCCCCCAGCTTGGAAGATTCGCTATCCGCGACATGGGTATGACCATTGCAGCAGGCGTTTGTCTCAGCGTTAAGAAGAAAGAGTAATTCTTTCTTCCTAATTTCCTTTTTTTTAGGAGAGTCAAACTATGCAAAAAGCAAGAATCAGATTATCGGGAATCAGTCCCACCGACCTTGACAGCGTTTGCAATCAGGTCAAAGCCATTGCCGAAAGGACAGGCGTCAGCATTTCCGGCCCGGTTCCGCTCCCGACCAAGAAGTTGGTCGTTCCGACAAGAAAAAGTCCGAGCGGCGACGGAACAGCGACATGGGACCACTGGGAAATGCGCGTCCACAAAAGACTCATCGACCTCGCGGCTGATGAACGCGCCCTTCGCCAGTTAATGAGAATTCAAGTACCTAAAGACATTAATATCGAGATTGTTCTCGAAAATTAATTCTTTTACTTTCTCATTCCCTTTTCTTTTTATATCCGTTTTTACTCGTTTTATACCCCTGTTTTTACTCGTTTTGTACCCACTGTTTTTACTCGTTTTGTAAGCGCTCGTTTTATTGCCAATGTTATCATTTATTTGCCAATATCATCATTTATTTGTCAACGTTATTACTAAATCTCAAAATAATCGTAAAATATAGCCCTCACGCAGTTGAAAAATCATGTCCTCGCCTCATTCTCCACCCTCTTCCGATTCCAAACAGGCACCCTCTCTCGCCGGTAAAACGAATATTGTTCTTATAGGTATGCCCGGCTCAGGAAAAAGTACCACCGGAGTCCTTTTGGCAAAAACGCTCGGTTTATCTTTTTCAGACACTGACCTGCTGATTCAGCAGCGTGAAGGCATCCTGCTTCAAGATTTGGTTGACGTGAAGGGTTTTTCGGGTTTTATCGAAACCGAAGAAATCATTGTTTCCGGCTTGAACGTTTCCAAAAACGTCATCTCCACGGGCGGCAGCGTCGTTTACAGTGAAAAAACCATGTCACATCTCAAAGACACCGGAATCGTCGTTTACTTGGACGTCCCGTTCTCTGAAATCACGCGCCGAATCCAAAACATTTCAACTCGCGGCATTGCGCTGAAAGCCGACCAGACTTTGGAAAACCTGTATGATGAGAGACTGCCGCTTTACCGCAAATATGCCGACGTGACGATTTTCGGCGGCAGTAAAACAATTGAAGAAATTGTTACGGAAATCGCCGCTGTTTTCAAATCGACAGACAGGTAAAAAAAGAAGGAACAGGAGAAGAAACAAGAGAAGAACAGGAGAAGGTTTTGTTTTTGTTTTTTTATATTTTAACATACGCTTACTGCACCGTAAAAGACAAAGCCGCATAACCGACAACGTCAGCGTCACGAATTTTTCTTTCATCATTGCTGGTTCTGTATTCCAAAAGTTTGCCTTTCGCATTCAAAGCTTCGGCAACCATCATGATGACCGCGGCCGGCCCATAACCGCAAAGGGACGAATCGTGTTTCATGATGAAATCGTAAAAACCGTCAACGTCCAAAGCCGTCACTCTTTTAATAAGCGCTTCATCATGTTTTTTGGCGTATTCTTCAGGGACATAATGAGAAAAGTCACAGGAGGCGATGATTGCTATCCTTGATTTCTCGCCCGCCATCGCCTTTATTAGAATGTCAGAGACGGCTTTTGCCGCCTTTTTGCTTTGGTCGCCCATGATGATCGGGAAGATTTTAAAGAGTTTATCTTTCATTTTGCGCTGCAGGAACGGGATAATCACTTCAATGGAGTGTTCTTTTAAATGCGCCCTTTCGTCATGCACGACACCGGTTTTCTCAAAGAGCGACGCCAGCGTTTTGTCGGTTTCCACTTCGCCGAGGGGCGTATACCAAGTTTCTTGCGAAAAGGAGAGCGGCTCACCGAGACCCGTATGGTTGGGGCCGATGATCACGTAAATGTCCGCGTCCTACACGGATGCGATTGCCGCAGCCGCGGTCTTTCCCGAATAAAGATATCCGGCATGAGGGCTGAGGACGCCGATTGTTTTTTTAGAAGGCTCGGCTTTTCCTTCCGCGGCTTCAAAGGCTTTGTCCGCTTCTCTTTTCAAACCATTTTCATCAAGGCTGTAAAAAAATCCGGCTACAACAGGTTTTCTCATTTTGTTTTCCTCCGACCGCTTTGAAATTTTGTATAAATGTTAAATCTGTGAATCAAATCCATACTGCCAACCCATACTGTTTTACAGTTTTACCGTTTTTACTGTTTTACAGTTTTTACTGTTCTGTACTGTTTTTTACAGTCCTGTACTGTTTTTTACTGTTCTTTACTGTCCTCTTTTTCCCTCAGATTGAAACCCGCGCCGTATTCGGCGGCGGCTTCTCTGTCGTTTATGATCACAACGCCGTTTCGCTCCAAAATTTCCGAAATCCTTCTGCGGTCGGGGCCGCGTATGGAATTTTTGTCATAATAGGCAAGCTTTGTTCCCGTCTTTTCCATCGCTTTTATGATGACTTCTTCCGTCAGACATTCCAACCTGTATTTCGGGAACATGTGACCGAACGCCAGTCTTGTTCGGAAGATGGCGGCCGTTTGGCGCTCACCGTAGTGGCCGCCGCCGAAAGCGACCGCGACGGCTTGATCCGTCAGCAATTGCGCTTCTTTTGCTGCCCGCTCTGCCCCCTGCTTTGCCGACCGCTCATCCGCCGTGACGGTACCTTCCGCCGCGCCGACATCGTTGGATTCGTTGGGTTCGTTGGATTCATTGAATTCGCTCGATTCTGCCAGCGACAAAACCGCGTCCGCGACGATTTTTCCGGGCCTTTGGTCCGCCCACTCTTTTTCTGTGCTGCCGATTTCAACAAAAAGAGACGGGACGTCGAGTTCCGTCGGGCCGTGATGGGTGACTTCGTAGGTGACATCGTAACCGAGCCCCGTTTCTTCGTTGAGTCGGTCCATGACCAACAGCAGTTTTTTCATATCAACGGGCGCGGGGGCGCAAAAGGAAAACGGGTATCCGCCGTAATCGGCCTCTTCTATGTTTCCGGTTGGGTGTGCCGTCAGCGTTTTAGTCTCGCTTTGGCTTTTGTGTTTGGAAAGAAAAACGATGAGGTCGTTTTTATCATCTGAATTGTAGCCTAAAAATGACAGGCGCTTATCCAAACGGTCTTGGAAAATGATTCGCCCGTCGAGTAAAAACATACGAAACAGGATGCCGTTTTTGGCGAGTTCGTAGACTTCTGTAAAGAGATTGGACAATTCTTTTCCTTTTTCCTCTTTATACAAAGCGGAGACTGTGACAGGATACAGCGCAAGCGCTTCTTTCATTTTGTCAGCGGGCGGCGTTTCGGCTTTCGTCCACGATTCCTTTTCCAAAAGCCGGTCTTTGATATTGACGCTCGCCGAATCGGGAAGACAGCACATAAGCGTAATGGTTCTGGTTTTTGTCATAAGTTCACCGCCAAAATCAACGCTTGGTTTCAGGCAACCGATGTTGATTATTGAAAACGATCAAAAGTAAAAAAAATTATGAAAAAATTATGAAAAAATTATGAATAAATTATGAAAAAATTATGAAAAAATATGAAAAGAATGAAATGGAAAAAACGGTACATCAGGGCGTGATGACCGTTCCGTTACACTCTTTTCGCGGCTCTTGTTCTTCGCCTTCGATTGTTTTGATCAGGTTTTCCGGGTCGCTGCCGTCCAAAATGATTGTTCGGATACCGCTTCGTTCAATCAATTTGCAGGCGATTGGGTCAACCGGCGATTTGGAGCCGGCCGAAAGAGATGTGCGGCCCGACATTTGAACAAGTTCGGACGCTGTCATCGTTGAATATTTCACCGCGTTTTTATCAACGTTCGGGTCGGCGGAATAGATGCCGTCAACGGATGTCGGGATTAAAAGAAGGTCCGCTTTCAGGTATTCCGAAAGCGCCGCCGCGACTGCGTCTGTTGTCTGTCCCGGGAGGACGCCGCCCATCACGACGATTTTACCGGATTCGGCGGCAACGGCCGCTTCATTGTAATCATGCGGAACTTCAGGGTACGCCGCTTTTCCGAGAGCGGCGATCAGTATTTTCGCGTTGAGCCGGGTCACGTCAATCCCGATAAAATCGCACGTCACCTCGTCCGCGCCCGCGGCCTTCGCCGTCTGGATATATTTACGCGCGTAAACGCCGCCGCCGGTCACCAGCAGAAGTTTGTGTTTCTTTGAAATCTGTTTCATCGCGTCCGCGTATGTTTTAAAGCGCCGCGCATCCAACTCTCCCGCAAGGATTGAGCCGCCGAGTGACATAACAATAAGCATAGAAATCCATCCTGAATTTGTTTTATAACTGCAAATAAAAAACAAATAATGCGCTAAGGCTTTAAATGTATCGTCATTGAGCGTTGAGTGTTGAGAGTTGGGCTTGAGAGTTAAGCGTTAAGCATTGAGAGTTACGGCGAAACAGGCTCACCTGTCCTTGCCTGCCTTGCCCTAGTGCCCCTGCCTTGCCCTTGCCCTGCCTTGCCTTGCCCCTGCCTTGCCTTGCCCCTGCCTTGCCTTGCGCCTGCCTTGCCT